>Ga0326760_1001060_pt1 | contig 12702 bp, 13 predicted proteins | sample GCREP_S_FD_207668 | JGI IMG/M metagenome (GOLD analysis project Ga0326760, IMG submission 207668) | Hot spring sediment microbial communities from Geyser Creek Basin, Yellowstone National Park, WY, United States - GCR.EP_S | ecosystem: Environmental > Aquatic > Thermal springs > Near-boiling...
ACTAGAGGGTCTATATGCCACTCCGTGGACCTCAATTAGCATATTACTTGAAGAAGCGTAATCCAGATCTCTACGCGAGGGCTAGGGAGATTAAGGAGAAGTATGGTGTTTCATGGAATATTGCCATAGCTATTGCTAAAGGGGAGTTGCCGCCACTACCGCCAGTTAAGACTGAGGACTTCTCGCACAGTATTAAAGATTTATCTGAGAGAATTAGTAGAGTTGAGGCATTAGTTGAGAGGCTAGAGCCCGGGATAGCTTCGAGAGTCGAGGAGTTAAAGAAGACTATTGAAGAAGCCTATAAGAGAGCACTGAGAATTGAGAGTGAGCTAGCACTACTAGAGCTCAGTGGCAGAGAGAGGGCTAATACTTGTAGGTGGATTAGTGAAGACGGCTACTGCACAAAGTGGGCTCTACGCGGAGTCTTACCAGGCTGGAGAGTTAAAGAGGAGAACATTAGAGGCGTGAAAATATACAGGGTAAGCGTTAAAGAACACCCACTACTATGCCTAGGCTGCTTAAGCTACATGTTGAGAGAGTGAGCATGATAATTACTTGATAATTTACATTACACAACATGTAAACTCCACGGATAAAGGGTTTGGTTAAGAGTTGAAACTCCATTTATCTTTGTTGGAGGAGGAACACCCTCCTTTTCATAATATTTTGCATAGAACCTCATTGGCACATATGTCACTAACGTGGTGCCCTTTAAATCGTGGAAAAGCTTGTAACAACTATATGTTTTTCCACTACCCCATTTACCTTCTACGAGCATACCAACAATAGTTCCCTTATTTAATTTGATTCTTAAAGTAACTGGGTTGTCAACTAATATGAGCTCATCTTTATTTGCCTGCGGGTTCTTGGGTAATTCCTCATTATGTAATTTAATGAGCTCTTCGACGTCTTTAACTGTTATATTAGTACATGTTGAGGTTGCACTACTCATAATGACACCTTTAACTTGTAATAATCCTCGAGGACATTACTTGAGAGTTTTTCGAGTAAGAATAATAGGGATCCACTACTATATTCTACAAGAATAAATTTCGCTGGTGTACCTATAGGGTGAGGTTGAATGCAGATAACTATGGGCTTCATATCTAATGACCCGAGGATTTTAGGTGCATTACTAGTCGGGATAGGTGTTGGTCTGGTAGTTACAGGACTCTTGATACTGACATATATCCCTAATAAATAGAGGTAATCACATGCAGAGATCACCTGTTAAGAGGATTGGCACGGATAAGCTAGTACTCTTAGAGAGGTATAAGTATGCACAACATAGCTTTTAGTGACAAATGCGAGGCGTACTACCGCTCCGTCTGCTCACAGCTCCCTAACTTATGTCCAAGGCTTATACCAAGACCTCTTTGGGGTATTTCACTAGCTAAATTAGCTAGACTTAATCTATACGAGGCTGAGACCCTCTGTACTGGCTGCTCTAGCATTATTAGAGAACTAGCTCTGTTTTGGAGAGGACTTAAGAGAGGAGTGTGTAGTGTTTGTGGTAGAAGAGGATTTCACGTAGACGAGGACTGGAGGTATTTTCTACTTAGAGATGGAGACATCATCTGCGATGTATCTAGTCTTAGAGATACTAGAGGAGTTAGAGGCGTCGCTTATTTAGCTAAATTGAGAGTTCTCTGCGAGGAGTGTCACCTTGCAAAACACCTTGGCTACGCATCAGTACAGGGGAGGTTAAACGAAGCTCTCAAGCACTTAGCAGAAGTTAATGGAGTTGACATGAATATAGCTATTAAAGTTCGCAATCTCGTGGAGGTTATATGGGTGATTCTCAGTAGTATAAGTGACTGGAGTATTGTAATTGGAGACATAGGTCTCGACGCGGAGTTAAGGAGGAGTGCAGAAAAGTTCCTAAATATTATGTACTATAAAAGCCTTGGAGAGAGTGAAATGGGATCTCGTAGAGCGAAGAGCCTCCTAGAATACTCCAAGATGACTTCTCAGAGTGAAGAAAACACTTAATTTACATAGCGGTGTTCGAAGTGTCTAGGAGACGAGAATAGAGAGAGCTTAGAGTATTAAGGTTCTCTGAGATAGAAGAGAGTACTATCCCGAGGAGTCCAGGAGTATATGTAGTGTGCTGGATTAAAGAAGGTAATGCGATTCCAGTTCCCAGAATTCTAGGGGTAGATAAAGCGGGTATTCTCTACGTGGGATCCACTGCAAACTTGGCAGGCAGGTTAAAAAGCTTCAAATGTGAACACACTTTAGCGTTAACCCTCTTCTACACGGGTCTCGCAGAGAAGATCTCTAGTAGAGACCTCCTAGTGTACTATAAGACTTTTAATAGCAAAAAAGAGGCTGAAATTCAAGAAGCCCTATTTCTCCATGAGTATACAAGGCTCTACCGTGAACCCCCTCCACTAAACTTGAAAGTGGGCAGACAAGTTCTAATGGTTCTAAACCTCAGCAAACTAGGAAAGTCCATACTTACTGGTGAATTAGACCCCGAATTGGCTAAACTCCTAACTCAGTCTTAACTACTTCTACTAATTCTACTAACTCGAGTGTTTATCATGGGCTCTTAGGTTAGCTCCTAAGTTGAGTCATAGTCTATTTAGAGCTACGTATTTAACTATGGAGTCTTCTACAGTGTACTCCTCGTTGGTCTTCTCGACGTAGCCGTATTTAGTGAGTTTTTCTAAGAGCTCATTAAACCTGTTGTCTGGTATAGGCCCTGTTCTCGCCTCTGTGAATGCTTTAATATCACTCCACCTCCTACAACCAGAGGCTATTGCTTTTAATATCGCAGTATACCTAGCCTTAGACTTCTCATTAATCCCCCCAGCTCTGAGACTACTAGTGCTGAGCCCTCTTCGAGAACGAGGTTTAAAGCATCTCTATGACTCAGCCTCCTCACAGCCCTGCAGTAGCCGTAGAGTGTTAACCAGCCGGGTACGCCGTTGAGTTGTCTTACAGCCTCTTCAATCTCGGTGAGCGGGGCTTTAAACTCTACTTCTTCAAAGCCTCGTTTAAGAAACTCTAAACTCTCCTCATAACTAAACCTCTCTAAGTATATCTCTCTCCTCACTCTGCCTCTTAGTGGTGAGTCTGGAGTGTCTAATTTGAGGAAGTCTCGTAGTAACTCTACTTCACTGCCAGTTAAAATGTGAACTATGTTCTTTGAGTTGTCAATAGACTAAGATAGTAGTAAATTAAACCTCCTATTAGAAAACCTCAAATACTGAGCCTCGTCTAGTGCAATTATAAATCTCCTTCTACGCCTACTACACCAATCACCGATCTCACTGAGAATATCTGTAAGCCTTAGCCCCCTACCTCTCTTAACTCTAACTTCCAGAGGACCTATCGTAATAGACTCTATTCTCGAGGCTAAATCACTTAACTCATCTCTAATTTTCTCAAATAACCTCTTACTCTCTCTGATTTTTCTGAGATAAACCTCTACGAGAACTCTCTCAGTAATACCCCTAAAACCACTATTGAAATATAGTGCTCTAACATCAATAATAATAAATGGCTCACCTACTTCTCTGAGAGCAACATTGACTAGATTAGATTTACCAATACGCCTCACACCACAAACTATGATAAGCCTCTCGCCGCTCCTAATTGCATTAAGGACCTCACTCAACTCCCTCTCTCTATTAAAAAGATCTCTCCTCTCACACTTCACATCAAGTGTTAAAAGCGAGAATACCCCCCCGTAAGTAACTTATGGAGGGTAAGCTAATAGAGTACTAGCAAAGTCTAAGAGCAGGCGGCGTGCTCAGCGAGAGCTACAAGAAAACGGGAAATTACGACTCTAACCCCCTAGTTAACGTGAAAACGCTCTACTCGCGGAGAAACTGCTCTTGCGAGAGTTTATTTGTGGTTTTCTAAAATTTAGAAAATCCGTGAGAAGCTTTATTTTTAAGTGATGTATTTATAAATGAGGGGTTGTTTATAGTTATAGGGTGGTTTATGAGGAGGGGGTGGTTTTTGTGGGTTTAGAGGAGTATTTTAGAGGTTTGGCGGAGGGGCTTCGTAGTGCTTTGTTGAAGTTTAAAGATCCTAGTGTTTTTGACCTTAATGTTATCCCGAAGAGGATTTATGAGAGGAAAGAGCTACTTGTAATTGCTAGTAAGCTTGCTGAGTACGCTGTTCTAGGTATTCCAAATAACTTCATAGTTTATGGGCCTCGTGGGTCTGGTAAAACAGTCTCTATATTACACCTCTTAGAAAACGCTAAGAGGGTTCTTGGGTTGAAAACGTTTTATATTAGGGCTAGAGAGTGTCCAATAAGCTACCATATATATAGGAGAATGGCTGGGGTTTCTAAAATGGGTTATAGTACTGAGGAGTTGAGAACTCGTGCATTAGGGGGGTTTAGAGAAAAAGCTGTTATTGCAATAGATGATGCTGATTTCCTCGAGGATTTTGAGTTTTTAAACTACTTTTCGAGGAATTCTAGGGCGTCAATAATACTGCTAGCTCAGAGTATTCAATTTAGTAAGAGGATTGATGAAGCTACATATTCATCTCTACAACCCTCTAAAATATACTTTAGTGAATATAATGCTGACGACTTATATCAAATACTCAAAATGAGGGCTGAGGATGGTTTGAGAGAGTGGGATGAGGGGGTATTGAGATTAATCTCGGCGATTACAGCACGCGATTACCGTGGAGATGCTAGAGTAGCTATTAGATCTCTATTTAGAGTAGCTATTATAGACGCGTGGAGAGATGAAGAGAGAGTGAAGAGTGCTATTAGTGAGGCCTCGAGAGAAGTTGAAGAGATGTGTCTTAGAGAACTTAAAGACCAAGACCTCATAGCACTATATGCTGTGAGCAGAGTAAAAGAGACTAATAAAGCCTACTTAGTATTCAACGAGTACATGGAGAAAATTGAGGGGAGAACACTAACAAAACCAGTATTCTTTAAAACACTAAATTACCTACAAAACCTAGGATTAATAACAGAGATCAGGAAGAGAGTTGGCAGATATTACACTATAGAAGTAGACTTACTCATCGCTAGCGAAATGATTGAAAAAGAATTCAAGACAAGATTCCAAGAAGTAATTAAATAAAACTGCCCCTAAAACACATCCACCCCCTCCCCTTAATCTGTTATCCACGTGTTTTCTAAAAGTTAGAAAATCCGTGAAAATATAAGAACAGATCAAGGACACCCACCCCCCACTTAACGTGAAAAATGAGACAAGTGCATATAAGATGCCCCTACCCTCTTCTACCTACGACAATAACTCCAATAAAAACACTCTCTACTTCCTGCTGACTTAAATTATATAGAAGAGTAGTGGAAAATGCCGTTTTCTTTTACGAAGATATTTATTTGTTTGTATAATGATTTCTTCTTACGGATTTTCTAATTTTTAGAAAATCCATAAAACACTCTTTTTAGAAGAGAGATAATAATGTTGTTATAAGTGAAAGAGGAAAGGGATTTAGCCTCTCTTTGTAGTTTGGGTGTTTTTCATGTTTCACGTTAACCGGGGGGTGGGTGTCTATACTATGTAGTGTTCTGCGAATTTTTTACTAGGCTTTTAGTATCCTCACGGGTTTTCTAAAAGTTAGAATATCCGTGAGGAATACAAGAAACGGTTTTTGCCACTTAATTGAGGATCTGAAGTCACGTATGGAATATAACACTATAATTCGACCATATCAGCTTTCAAAGAGTAAAGACTGCGTAAAGTAGGCGAGAGAACGCATGGTGTAGTAAGAGAGGAGATGGTGAGGGAAAAAAGTGTAGGGGAGAGGGATAGGGCTACGATCCCGGGCTGCTTTTATACTTGTATCGTTGTACTGCATGGTATAGTATTTTCTCGTAGTCGTCTTCTCTGACAACGAGTGCTACATAGCCTTTTTTACCGTCTTTGATTACGCTGCTGTGTTCTTTGATATAATTCTTGAGCACAGTGTACTCTGGTAGTTTGTCGGCATCGCCTATTCTTACATATTTGTTGTCTGGTTTCTTAATGAATGAGGCTACTAGCTTGGTTTCATTCCAGTCGTCTGTGCCAGCAAACTCCACGAGAGCTGAAAGGGTTTTGCCCCTACGGGACCTCTTGAAGACAATAACACGCCTTCTATTAGAGCCGAAGGATTCGCGGAAGCCGTATGCAACGTAGTAGATGTCGCCGCCTACGTTGAAACAAAGTGCTTCATCGAAGACCTCCTCTTCTCCGGTAGGCCATCTGTAACTGAAGGGTGCCTGCTTACCACACTCGGCGTACTCTAAGAGTTTAGATTCGGCGGAGGCGAGTTTTTCGATCCCGGCCTTGATAATATCCACTAGGCTAAGCCCCCTGCCCCTTACCCTCTGTATCTCCTCGTATAATTTCTCATCTAACTCGACGCAGACCTCCTTCACCATAAAACTCGCCTTCCGTTAAATAATTATAGGGGAAAGGTTTATAAACCTTATCCTACCTTTATATGAAATTTATCTTACCCTAGCCATGAGTCAACATAAAGGCAGGGTTTTCCTATAGAGTGCATTTTTAAACTGAGCACTCTCGCGTCTTCTACATGAATTGACGGGTTTTCTAAAAATTAGAAAACCCGAGGATATCTTCACCTTCGGTTTTGAGTAGGAGTTTAGGTGTAAGAGGTCGCTATTTTAGGGTCTCGTTGTATAGCTACCAAAGTGCTGGGTAACTCGCTACTTCGGCTATGGCTACTGTGGTATTCGCCATTGTCTTGTTTGTTAGTGATAATTACACGAGTTGCGGGGACTTTGACGGTAAGCTGGTGTTAGGTAAAGAGACCCCTAGGTTTACCTAACATCGAAGCGTAAAAATGGAAAACGAGTGTTGATTCTCCCCAAAGAGTATTTATACGCGTTGAGATATGAGGTCTTAGTAGGGGGCTATTTGTGTCTAGTAGTGGAAATAAGAGTATCGCGTGCATTATTGAGCGTGATCACCCCATTATCAGCCGTAAGAGCTGCGTGATAGATGTCCTGCTCTGGGAGGCCCGTAGACAAGGCAAAGAAGAGGAGTTATGGAGGATCTTCAGGCCATACTCGCAGAGCATGGACGTAAATGAACTAGACAAGGCAATAGAAGAGATTGCAAAGCTCCTGGGAGTAAAAGTAGTGTACAGGTACATCTAGCCCGGCGTCAAAGATAAAAATACTCCTTAAGCGCGTTTACCTACACGCAGCATCCTTCCCGTTTAAACCTTGTAAACCCCTGATTTACATGTCGCCTTTCGACTTCATAGTCTAAGTTTAGCTCCCGCAGGGTTTTTCCAGCGAATTCCTAGCCTTATTGTGTGTTTTTATCGAGATATTGAGAAGTTCAAAGCAAAACCCTAGTTGCTCTTGAGGCTTTGATGGAGGCTTAATGAGATACGCTAATTATATATAGCTCTTAGACTGGAAATAGTAATTGGTGGTGTTGTTGGTGGTGTTCACTATTAGGGGTAGGACCTTCAATATTTCTCGTGAAGATGTTGAGCGCGTCTTGGAGAAGCTTGATCCTGAGCCTCTTCGTGGCCGTGCAAAATACTACATTGAGTATAGGGGTAGACGCTACCCCATAAAGCAAGTAATTTCAGCTATAACCGGGTTACCGAGAGTGGCGTTCACAGCAATGCACGCATACAGAATACTCACAGCACTAGGCTTCGAAGTCAAGGAACTAGGTTCTAAAGAAAGCACATAGGTGGTTCATAGTGGTCTATGCTGGCATCTCTGAATTCGTCGAGCTTATAGATAAGCTAAAAGAAAAACTGAACGAACATAAAGACCTCTTCTCTAACAACGAGGCGGCCGTTAAGTACGCTATAGTTAATCCATTTCTGAAAATGCTTGGATGGGATGTAGAAAACCCCGAAGAAGTAATACCAGAGTATTCAGACCCCAGAGTAGAGGGGAAAGCTGACTATGCATTGTTCATCAAAGAGCTCTCAGAGAACCCCGTGGCTTTCGTAGAGGTTAAAAAGCTCAATGGGATAACGCCTGAGGTTATTAGGGAAAAACTCAAATATTCCTTTGAGTCAGGAGTAGATTACACGATAATTACCGACGGCGATTCTTGGATTCTCTATAAGGCGTATAAGCGAGGTGTGCCATCAAGCGAGAGAGTGGAAGCTCGGTGGAGCATCCTAAAGGACGACCCTTACGAAATAGCCTTTAAAGCCTTGATCATCGCTAAAACAAAGTTCTTTGGAAAGCTCTCAGAGCTGTTCCCCTCCACAAAACCAACAGAGCAACAGACTTTACAAGCTACCAAACCAGCTCACGAGGTTGTAAAATCGCCTTTCAGCAGGGAGAGCGTTAGAAAAGCTATACTTAAAATACTATCTGAGTCTACAAGCCCTATGAGAAGGAAAGACTTAATAGAGAAAGTAAGACAAACCCTCGAAATAAGTGGTAAGTATCTCGAGCCCACACCTAAAGCGAGGGGGCCTAGATGGCGAGTTATTACTGAGTGGACAATACAACGTCTAAAAATGGAAGGATCAATTGAAGCCGTTGGGAAAGGGCTCTACTTGATAACCGAAAAAGGAAGAAAGGAGGCAAGTCTTTACTAGAGTTCATTGAGGAGTTAGATAAGGGGTAGTAAGTCTAGTTAGAGGTCTGTATTATGGCAATGATAACTCATGAAAATGTTCGGATTAAAGTTGCACAACTTCTAAGAGGCTTATTGAAGGAGTTCATCCTGGAAAGACCTGTTCTAGACTTTTACTCTTATACTTTATTGAAGATTCTTGACTCGCCCGAGATCACTGTTCTAATGCCCCAGGAGATCAGAGTTGGCATGGAAAAGAAACGTGTAGATATGGCGCTTGGAACTGATGTAGTCTTTGAGTTTAAAATTAGTGAATGCGAATTTGACGAAGCCGAGAAAGCTGCCAGAGAGAAGTATTGGCCAATAGTCTCCAGGGCGAAGTTTTTTATAACCACTAACTGGGATAAGTGGAGAATATACAGCGTTACTAGTACTGGGCTAAGTCTCATAGAGGAGGGCGATTGGCGAGAGGCTGAAAAGTTCTTAAAGACGCAAATAATTCCTCGGGCAAAAGAAATCAAAATACCGCCATTACCAGAAAACGTTGAAGCTCTCTACAAACTTGAGCACGAGGAGCTTCTTAGTAACTTAAAGAAGGCCTTCGGTATTGTTAAAGAAGATCCCAGAGTTAAGCCTCTCTACGAGGCATATAAAAGCATGATGAGCATGCTATATAGTGAAGCTAATGAGGGGTTTTTCGAAGATCTCTTTATAAGACATACATATATGCACATAGCTGTTCTAGCTTCTCTTACAACCGCTCTGGGGAAAATAGGGAGAGTAGAAGATGTATGTAGTGGTTCTTTAATTAACATTGATATAGCACTTCCCTATTTAAACTGGTGGAAAGTGGCATTGCAAAATGATGAAGCAAAGAGCCTTATTGAAGAGACCCTAGGAAAGATCGTGGCGAGGACAAATCTTATAGATTGGTCTCTTGGTGTAGCTGAAGATGTTTTTAGGAATCTTTATGAATTTCTCGTAGAGCCCTCTGTTAGAAGAGACCTGGGTGAGTACTACACACCAATATGGCTCGTAGAGATGATGATTAATGAGTTTGATGTTAAAGGTAAAGTAATCTTAGATCCATTTTGTGGTTCAGGAACATTCCTAGTTAAAGCATTTTACGCAAAGCACGAGGCAGGCGAGGATCCTGATAGTGCGTTAAATGAAGTTGTAGGATTTGACATTAACCCGCTTGCTATAGCCGTTGCTAGAGCAGAGCTTATAATAGCCTATAGAAGAATATGCGGCAAAGAGCCTGAGAGCCCGCCTCACATATATCACATAGACACGCTTGCAATATGGTTTGGTGGCGACGTGATTCCTATAATGGGGCTTGAAGAATTAATGAAGAAGGCGAAAGCATATTTATGGACACTAATTAGTTTCAAGCAAATAGAAGTAGGTAATACATTTGAAATATTAAGCGTGCTTAGGAATCTTGAAAGAAACCTAACATACGCTATAAGGTTTTCGTATTATGAGTGCAAACTGAATGGTAAGTGTCTTGAAGAGAGGATCGAGAGTTACTTAAAGAAAGGTCTAAGAGCATTTAAAGACGCGTTCACACAGAGATTCCTAGAACATTTTGAGAAGGATCGCGTGGCAAGATCTATCGCTAACTTGATAGTGAGACGTGGAGGAAACGATGTGTGGGCTGTTGTGTTGATATCGATTTATACGCCTATTTTAATGACAAGGTTTAAACCAGACATTATAATCACAAATCCACCTTGGATACCTGTAACTGAGTACAAAGCTCCATATTCTAATAAGATAAGAGAATACATGTTAGAGAAGATAAGAAAGCATGTAGGTGAAAAAGCTGCTCAAGTCATCGCGGGGGCAGATATAGCTGCGGCCGCACTCGGCAGATCTATTGAGCTTGCCCGTGAAGGTGTGGGGTTTATTATGAATAAAGATCAATTGTTTAATTACAAATATTCTACGCCAGCCGGCATTGTAGCAACGTATTGCATATTAAAAGACCTGTTGAGAAGCACTAAAGCTAAAATAAAGCTACTTAATTTCGATTTCGACGTTTTCCAACATGGCATATATCCTGCAGTCATTATTATAAAGAGATGATAAAAGATGTGTTGGGTTACAGAGTTATATACAGTCAAGCTAAGAATGCCTAAAGATAAAAAATATAGTAAGAGCTTAAGCTTTGAAGATATCAAGGAGTTTTTAGAGGTAAGGCCCTGCGATAAAAACTACGAGAACTACATTAAGCCGGGTTTGCTTTATTTCACAGAAGATCTCAATGTTCTCGCAAAAGAACTAGGTGTTGATAGAATAATTCCAAAGGGGCTTTTTGTAGAAGGAATTTATGGGGGTGAAAAGAAGAAGGGCGAAGAAGAATATGCAGGTCTTGTTCTCACAGAATATTCTCTCGATAACATGGTGTTTAAGTTCAAATTACATAATACTAGGAGTGTTTTAGTAGTGCCTGCAAACTATTTGACTAAGTATGGCATTAAGGTTTATAAAATGATATATGTTGGCGAGATAAATCCATTTAGGATCACTAGGTATCTTGACATAATACTCTCACAGCGTGGCGAAAAATCTCTCGGCGAGTTTCTTAGAGAAGCATTGAGGCTGAATGAACGTGATATCTCGGCAGAGGATCGTAGGAAAATAGAAAAGTTAATTGGTGAAGTGCAGCAACCGGGCACCATTGCGACTCTAAATATGAATAAATATTACGTGGTATATAGGCGAATTAGAGCCTTCACGGCCTCCATTTTTAAACCCACAGCTGACAATTTCATTGTTAAAGATGAAGTAGGTCATGTTGAATGTAGGGATGAACACACAGCCTATTACTATGCCGCTATTTTAAATTACCTCGCTTTTAAGGTGATCGAAACCGAGAGGTCGTTCGTTAGAACCCAGTATGCCAGACCTTTACTCGCATTATACATCGCTGGCTTATCATGGAACAATATGGATGATGAAACAAGAAAGAAGATTGTAGAGCTCTCTAAAACGCTTCATGAGAAGGCTCCGAGCAAAGAGTATGCTAATCAAAGAATAGCGTTAAAAGACATAGCACGACTCTCTGAGTTCAGAGAGCTTGTTAAGACGATAGACTCCAAGATTAGTAAAGAAAGCCTAGAGGAGGCTCTAAATATGGTATCTGGTAAAGGAGTCGAAGAGTAATTAGATTATAGTCAAGAGATTAAGTGATGAACTAGAGTATTATGCAGATGAGCCACTAGACCTCACCAGCCTGCCCCAATCACAGAACACAGTGTTCTCGTACACGTTGTAGTATACTAAGTACTTGTTGTCTATGGGTTTAACTATGAGTGCTGGAAGCACAGCTAAGACGACTAGTAGTGTCCTTGACGCCTAGTTTCCGCAAGAGCACGCTGTACGCAGAGAGAAGCAGTGTTAAAGCAACAAACTCTAGTGGAGCGTACAGCAACAATCCGGCACGACCATAAACAATGAGCATGAGCCTCAAAACATAGTTGAACTCTAGTTCAACTGGGTAAAACAAAGTACAGATATACGTTGAAATAGCGTCGAGCAATACCAAAACGCCCACGAGAAAAACAACTCGCTTATCCAGCAATTTATCTCACCCCGCTACTATTAGGCAATATTTATAAGGCGATTTCCATATAATATATTATATGCCATATTAATATTTATATACCATGTGATCAGAGCATGGGCAAAAGCCGCAACAAGGCTGCTCTCAGCAAGGCTGTTTCACGTTACATGCTTAAACACTACAAGATAATCTGGGTGAGGAGGGAGTTTCATGATAAGATCCGCGATGCAGCACGCAAAGTGGGTCGCTCTATCCCGGAGTTCGTATATGAGTTGTTCAACAGGTATGGCGGGAGGCTTGTAGAAGAGCTCCTCGCGGAGGGGTCTAAGAGTGCTCAAGCAACTATGCACATTGAGGCTCCTCCTAGGAGGGTTGAAGCCCCAAAGGTAGAAGCTACTACGCGGGCACCTAAGCCCGAGGTTGAAGCACCCGAGCCGGGCTTCGTGGTAATCGACCTCGGCGTCTACGGCAAGTTCAAGGTTAAAGAGGAGGATTGGAGGCTGTTCGTGGAGATCGTTGAGTCTACGCGTGACCCCACGATCGGGGGGATGATCGAGAGGCTCCCAGCCCACCTGCGTGGCTTATTCAGGCAGATGCTGTTGATGCCTGCTG
>Ga0326760_1001061_pt1 | contig 12698 bp, 1 predicted proteins | sample GCREP_S_FD_207668 | JGI IMG/M metagenome (GOLD analysis project Ga0326760, IMG submission 207668) | Hot spring sediment microbial communities from Geyser Creek Basin, Yellowstone National Park, WY, United States - GCR.EP_S | ecosystem: Environmental > Aquatic > Thermal springs > Near-boiling...
CGCCGAAGTGGCTGGAACAGGAGGTGCTCAAGAAGATAGAAGAGGGTTTCGACGTCGAGAGCGCCGTGAACTACCTCGCCCCCTGGATTCAACAAATATATTGGAATAACCTCGCCAAACACAGGCCGGACCGCGGCGTAATAAGAAAAGTAGCTTGTATAATAGGGTTGGTCGTCGGCGGCTTGTCGCCTCCAGCCGCCTGTCCACGGTGTCTGTAAGTTCGGCGTAGAGCTTGAGGCCGACTAGGTGCGCTCTGCTACATATGATTTCTATGGTGCCGTCGCTCCTCTCTATTATCCTCGGCTCCTTCCCCGTGAGGGCCTTTATCACGGCGGCGAGTCTCTCGGCGTCTGTCTCTCTGCCGCCGGGGGCGTCGGCCCTAGCTGTGGCGAAGCCCACAGCCGCGTTGTTTCTGCCGCGCCTGCCGTAGGTAATCGTGTATTCGCTCTTTACGCCGTCCACCTCCGCCTTTATCTTGAGTCTTAGCAACTTCCTACCGTCTCCGCCCTCATCGAGCTCGGCGTCTCCGCCTATCACCTTCACCACGTGCTCCCTGCCCCCCACCTCAACCCTCCCCTCAAAGCCCTTCAACGTCAGAGAGCCCTAGCCCTGCCCTCCTCTATGATCTCTTTGGCTTTTTCGTATACCTTCTTGCCCGCCTCCCTAGCCCTCTGGAGGATGAGCTCCACAAACTCCACCGCCAGGTCCCTCTGGTCTTTGGAGCCGTTTACGGAGAGCCAGGCGGCGTGCGCTAAGCCCTCCTTAAGGATCCTCACGTAGCCCGCCTTCCCGCCCTTCGGCATCTTCACCGAGAAGTGGACGCCCCTCTTGAGGCCCATCTTCTCAAGCCTCTGCGCCTCCCGCTCTATGTTTTTGCGACTGGTGGAGGCGAATCTGACCACCAGCGCGCCGCTACGCGCAAGTCCCACGTGGTACCTCGGCCAGCCCTCTTTCAGCGTGACGCCGCTTTCCAGCTTCTTCAGCCAGCCCTCAGCCTTGCCAGCGTCCACCCAGCCCTTGCCGCGCGCCTTCTCGACGATCTCTGCGAGGGCTTTTCTGAGCTCTTCGCGCCCAGCCGCAAGCTTGTCGGTGTAGGCGTAGACGTACCACACGTCTCTGCCGCCAACCTCCTCCTTCTTTACTTCTGCGCTGACTCCCGCCAGCTTCAATAGCAGGGCCGCGAGCTCGACGCGGCCCCGGTCCGACGAGCGGAATTCGAGCAGAATGTCATGCTCGCGCAGATACACGTTGTACTTCACGGCGATGCCAGCTTCCGAAATAATCAAGTCGGCGGCGGCGCCGCTCTTGGTCTGCCTTATGCTGTCCTTGTCAAGCCGCACCTCCACCTGGGCCTCCTCCACGAACTCTTCGAACTTAGGGCTTAAATACTCCCCGCTGGCCGACGGCGCAGAGACTGCGAGGAGACGCATAAACTTCGCCGCGTTCTCGCCGGTTGCGGTTATGTTGTAATATCTGCCCTCACCCACGTATACCCGCACTTTGGACTTCAGCTCTTTTGAGAGAAGCTCGTTAAGCAGATACAACGCGGCTAGGCGCAGAAGCGTAGCGCCTCCGCCAAGCTCCCCACCGACAGTCAGCTTGACCTTACCGGGCTCCACAGAGCCGTCCCCTGCTACTGCAGTTGCGTACATCTCGCCGAAGATGCGCAAGGCCTTCTCCCTGTCGAACTCATTGTTCAGCGCCTTTTCAAGCATTATCAGCTCAAGGGCTGGTGCGACGAACTTCCTCATCACCTCATCCCTAGCGCAGTCCCTGGCGAGGCAGTATGCGTAGGGATCCTTACCGCTGAGAACGCGTTCAACAATGCCCCGCACCTCCTCTTTAGAGACGCCGACCTCTTTAGCAAAGCTTTCGATGCGTTTCTTCGTCTTTTCATCACGGCTCTCGGCGTATTGGATGATCAGCTCGGCCAGCCTTTCGGCGTGTTCGCCGGCTATCCTCCCACCGCCCAACGCCTCCACCGCTTTGACCAATCTCTCGATCCTCTCCTTTCTCCATTCGTCATCACTCAAACCCATCCTGGTCCTGGCGAAGTGGGCGAGGAGCGCCAGCTCGTCCAGCATCCTCCTCATGAGGTCCTCCCTCTCCGCATCGCTCATCTTCTCGGGGCCTATCCAGGGCTTCAACGCCTCGGCCAGCTCCTCGACTTTTTTCAACACCCAGCTCCAGTCTATGGCGTCTACCAGCTCCCGCCAGCTCTTGACGGCGGGTCCTTCGGACTCTCTAGAACCGCCTCCTTGTTTAGAAATGGAGCCTAAGAGAGGCTCCAGCTCCTCTCCCTCCTCGGCGATGATGCGGTCTAAGACCTCCCTAGGCCAGCGCATGGTGACGTTAAGTCTGCGGCCCTCCTCAGTGACGTTGGCACCGCCTCTGCTCGACTCCGGCTCGCCGAAGAAGGCGATGTACCAAGCCGCCTGCCGAGTATGGGCGGTGGCGGCCTCTATCCGCCTTCTGGCGAACGACACGTCTGTAGCAAACCACTCCAGCGTCTGCCATATCTTCTTGATCCCCGAGAGGTCTGGCGCCGTCCTCTTCGCCTCCTCCACAAAACGCCTCAACTCCTCCTCGCTGGCCTTAGAGCGGGCCGCCGTCTCCCCTATCTTCAACACGTCCACACGCGTCTCAACGCCGCCGTACGCTCTAAACACCTCGAAACCTCCCTTGATGTGTCTAAACATAAGGTCTTCATTGACGGCTCTGCTCAGTAGGTAGCGCAGAAGCGCAGAGGCGGCCTTCTCTTCCCAACCTGCTGCTCTCCTGCGCGAGTAAGACGGGTCGACGGCCTCGCCGCGTTCTCTGGCGATATTCTTGGCCTTGTCGTAGGCACCTCCCGGCGTCGACAGCACTATATCCGCCAAAGCCCCCTCCCCCATAAGCAACATGGCGACGTGGCCGTATAGCCCGCCTCTGGCGATTGAAAGAAGGGCCGCGTAAGCCTTAGACCCCATGTTGGCGTTTGAGTAGTCCGAAAACCACCTGTAGCCAGCTTCAGCCAGCCCCTCTGCCTTCTTTACGTCTACCTCCAGGAGGGGTCTGAGCTTTTCGTATAGGTCGCGGCTGTGCGACGCGTACAACGCCAACACAGCGTTCAGCTCCCTCCCCACCTCCTCAGCCGCCTCTTCAAGCCTCCTATGCGCCCCGCGGAGTCTCTCGATATCGCCGGCCGCCACAGTGAATACCTGCCTCTCAACCAGGCCCCTCGCCCATTCGTACCACCCGGCCCACTCTCTATAAGCCCCGGCGCTCTTCACAAGCGCCTTATAGAGCACAAGCGCCGCGACCACAGCGGCGTCCTTCTTCACCTCGTCTTTAACGCGCGTCAGCGCCTTCCTCAGCTCCACAAGGGGCTTGGGCAGATTCTCCAAACTTGTCAACTTCGAAAACGGCCTCCCTCCCTTCTGAGGGGCGTTGACGACCTCGTTAATGACCTCTTCTATCTTCTGCTTCTCATTCTCATCCACCCTCCACCTCTCAGCCACCGCACTAAACCTCTCCGCCGCTCTCCCGCCTGTATCCGCCAGCCCGGCGAAAAACGGCGGCGCGCCCACTGCCGCGTGGGCCAGCTTCTCCAGCTCAATCAAGCCCCACATGTTCAACGCGGCAGGCAGCGCAACCGCCCCAGCCGCCACAGCGGCCATCAAGAAGAGGTAAGCCTTGTGTTCGTCGATCCAAGCCAGCACCCGTGTCACCGCCTCCACAAACAGCTCAACGAGGCGCTGGACAGTTATCTTGACATGTTCGAACACCTCCTTCGCCGCCTCATACATCGCCTTCGCCGCCCTCTGCACGTACTGCACCGCCTCCCTAAACTGACCCACCTCCGCCAACGCCACAGCCGAGGCGACAGAGGAAACAACGGCCTCCGAATAGAGACCGCTATACACCGAATACAACGCCGCTGTTGAAAGCCCGGCGAAGGCAGTGGCCCTCAGCGCCCTCTCCACCGTCGACAAGCCCTCCAGCGCATCTCTCCTGTAGCGCTCGCCGGCCCTTGCCAAAATGTCGATAACCTCAAGCACAAACTGCTTAACGCGGTACTCCGCGTCTGGGATACCAGCCTCCTCCGCCTTTCTGACAGCCTCCCTAACGGTGCGCTCAATACGCGCAAACAGCAACTCCCCGTCCCGCGTCTGGTACCCCTCGAAGAAGTAGAACAGCGCGTTGTGCACATGCCTGGCGGCGTCGGGCGACGCCATAAGTCGCCCAAAGGAGCTCAACACGTCGTCGGCCACCTCGGCCAATATGTGGGCAAACTCCGGCTCCCTCGCGGCCGCCTTCTCCAGCCGGGCCTTTATCTTCGCCTTGACGAAGCCCTCGGCCTTAAAGGCCGCCTCTTTGTCTAGAACAACACCGAACCTCTGCACCAGATGCTCCACAGCCCCAAACCTCTCCGGGATGACGTCGGCAACAGGCGCCCTAGGCCTCTCCCCACGTCTTAAACCACGCACCTCAGCTGGCTGATGCCCGACCTCCATGCCCCCCGGCCTAGCCTCAGGCCTAGCCGCCTCCGTCCTGGCGGCTTCCGGCTTAACAACCTCCCGTCTTAAACCACGACCAACCCCCTCCACAGCTGGCTCCGCGACCGGCTCAACAGCCCCTGGCCCGGCGGCGGACCTCTCAACACCCTCCCGTCTTAAACCACGTTCCTCAGCGGCGGGCCTCTGAACCTCTACAGCCGGTCTCTCGGCCGGCTTAGCCGCCTCCGGCTTCTGGACCTCCGGCTTCGGCGGAGGCGGCGGTGGGAACAGCTCTTCGTACTTAAAGCCGGCGCCTGCGAAGGCGTTGAAGAGTTCTACTGCCCTCCTCGCCACTGAGGGCTTCTTCGGCGTGTGGGGTTCTGCCATCCGCTCGAACCACATGTTTACGGCGGTGATCCACGCGGCTCTGAACTCAGCCTCGCCCTCGGCGTCGCCCACCAGCCTAAGCCAGAAGAGGGGGGCCAGCTCCACCGGGAGCCACCTCCCCAAAGCCAGAAGATCGCCGAAGGTCTCCTTCTCCAGACGCCTCCCAGCGCCGCTCTTCAGATAAGCCTCAAACTCGTCAGCCAGCCTAAACGCCAGCCACGTCAGGTACAGCTCGTCGTGGCGCTCCCACAGACGGCCCTCCGGCACCCCGTACCTCTGCCTGAGGTACTCCAGCGCGGCCTCAGCCCTCTCCCGGTCGAATTCATACACAATCTGCCACAGCGTTCTGTTAAACCGAGCCTCGTAGAGCTCCCGCACCGCCCTCCTCGCCTCGTCGTAGTTCCTGGCCTTAAGAACCTCGCCAAATTTAGACAAAGGCTCCTCAATAGAAAGCCTATCGATGGAGTAAGCCACAATCCACTCGCCCTCCCTAACCGGTTGCCTATCTCTCAACACAAACCACAGGAAGGCCTCAGGCACCGGCCACTCCACCGTGCGGACACGGGCAACCCCCTCACGCGCCCCATCTACCAGCCCAGCCACAGTCCGCTCCACAGCCGACAAGTCAAAGCCAAAGGGAGCAACTACATACGCCGTCCTCCACTCCTTAGGCACCCCCTCCTCGAAGGAGACAGGCCGCTTAATCTGCCGCGCCTCCCACCCAGCCTCCCCCGCCCTTCTGGCGAGCTCCTCGTCCTCAGTCCAATACGCCGAATACGGCTCAAGCCGGCCGCGCCAGCCGCCCCTCGCATATGTCTCAACAACCTCCTCCGGCATCGTCGAGAGGCCGAGGAGAAGAGCCCTCTCCGCCGCCTCCCTCCCAATCCTCAGACCCGTGTCTCTGGCGAAGTGTCTCATCCCCTCATGCATCTCTGCGACTGCGTCCTCCAGCCTGTCTGAACGCACAAACCGCTCAGCCGCCCTAGCGCCGTATGCTCTAAACAACTCGTCTACGGCCTTCTCAAGCTCCTCCGTAGAGACCTCTCCCCTCTGCACCCTCCTCGCCGCCTCTACCACCTGCTTGACGTAGTCCCTCAGCTCGCTCCACTCGCCGTTGGCTGTGAAGATGCGCTCCAGCGCCTTCTCGAAGCCCTCCAAATTCATCTCCACGCCCCTCCTCACGCCGATGCCGGCTCCCCTCAGCGTGTTGCGGACCAGCTCGTACATGGCCTCCTCCTCCCTCCTCGCCACTAACTCCCTCACCGCCTGCGGAAGAGAATCCCAACGCTCCTCCACCGGCCTAGCCCAAAACCGCGCGTACTCCTCCAGCGCCCTCTTCGCCGTTTCGTAAGCCGTGAGGGCCATCCACCTCCCCATCGAGTCTAGCCCGCCCTCCCTCGCCGCCTCGATCAGCGCCAGCGCCGCCTCCGGCGAAAACTTGGCAATGGCGTCTACCGCGGCCATGAACTCCCTCCTCGCTTTTACATACTCCTCGTAGGCAGGTCTCAGCTTCTCCTCCACAGCCTTAGCCACGGCTTTTAAGCCTCCTTCCACCTCTATGCCGAAGGTTTTCAACGTCTTTTTCAGCTCTTCAAGAGCCGCAGAAGCCTCCTCCCCACCGCCAGCCCTTAGAACCTTAAGGAGGGCCTGCCTAGCCCTCTCCACCTCCCCCCTGGCATACCTCCCATCTCCCCACATCAACGCCAAGTAGAGAGCCGCCCCCTCCGCGGCGCTTTTCAACTTGGCGTAGTATGCGGTGAAGACGTCTCTAACCACCTTCGGCACGGCCTCCTCCACACGCGACTTCGGAGGCGGCGAATGCGGCTTTACGTCTGAGAAGAAGCGGCCCGCCTTCTCCAGATCGTATGTGGGCGGTATCGGCTCCGCCTTGGCCTTCAGTATCTTTTCAAACTTGGCGTAGATACGTCCAGCGTCTGCAATCCTGATCGCAATCTCGCCCAGCTCCTTTGGGAGCTTGAGCTCATCCACCCAGCTGATCACACGCCTAACGTCCACGGCGCGTATCATCCTCTCAGCCACAGCCTCTGGGTCGCCGGCGAAGGCACGCGCCGTGAGGCCGAAGTACTTCATCCCCACCTCCCGGATATCGCCGTGACCCCCGACGAAGTCTTTAATCTCGGCCAGATAGGCCTTGTACCTGGCGCGGGCATCTGCGAGATGCTTCTCTGCCTTCCTCTGGGCCGCTTCCAACATTTCCCTAGCCTTCGCCTCCAGCGCCAGCTTCCTATCCACATCCCTCTCCAGCTCAGCCTCGCGCAGAAGCGCCTCAGCCCTCCACTGCACGCCCCTGACATATGTATACACAAGGCGCACCTCTTCATACGCCGCCTTAGCCCTCAGCACGGAGGCCAACAGCTTAAGCTCGTTGGCCTCAGCCACAAGCCGCTTAGCGGCTTCGTCGGATGCAGCCATGGCCTCAGAAAGCATCTGCGTAGCTTTGGCCATCATGACCGAGGCCGCCTTGTCGAAAAGCTGAATCTTGGCGCCTCTCACCGTCAACTCCGACAGCTCCCTAAAGCCCCGGCCCTCGCCTCTGTAATACGCCTTGAGGCCGCGCATAACGACCTCACTGCTGAAGTCCCCCAGCCACTTCATCATCTTCCCCGCATAGCTGAAGCCGCCGGCCAGGCCGACGGGAGCTCTGGCAACCACCGCGCTCGTCTTGGCATGTTCGTAGGCCGTGGCCAGATAAGAGCCGTACTCCACGAAGAGGTCATACCACCTGGCGTATACAGGCTGGAGGACGTCGGGGCCGAGGCGGTCTATGATGTAGGAGCACATGGGTGCCCTGACGAGGGCCCTAACATGTTCCTGGTCGATGAGGTGCTTAACCTCATCGTAAAGCGGGTTGCGGAAAATTTCGCGGCCCTCCCTAAGCTGGTATAACGAAATCTCAGACAAAGCTCTAAACAGCCTGTCCGCCTCCTCAAGACCCAGCACACGCGCCGCGCCCCAGGCGCGGCCGAATTCGGCATCTGCCCTAGGCCTTCTGACATACTCCACAAGCTCAAAAACGCCGTGGAGTCTGGCCAGCTCCCGCTCCAGCTCTCCCAAAGCCTTAGCCACGTTTTTCTCCGACGGTCTTTCCAGAGCTTTGACAACCTTCGTGAGGCCAAGCTGTTCTGCCAGAGCCCTGGCCTCCCTAACCTCTCTCTCCAGCGGCTGAAGCCTCGCCTTCTTCTCCTCAATAATCTTTACAATCTTTTCAAACTCTGCAACCGCCTTCTCGAAGTCTCTCCTCTCCAGTGCCTTAAACGCCTCGCCGAAGACCGCCTTGACGTCCTCGGGCGCCTTCCCAAGCGCCCTCTCCAGCTCCTTCACCTTTTTATCTATGTGCACAACCTTCTCCAGACTCTTCCTCGCCTCACCCAGCTCATCCACCAGCCTCTGCAACTGCCTGTGCTGTTCAGCCAGCTTCGGAAGCTCCGCCTCAACGGCGGGCAGGACGGAGTAGTCGCCGGCCTTCAGCCTCTCCAGGAGAGGCACCAGATGCGGCGCCACCCGCTCCACCGCCGGCTTGACGTCTTCTATCAACTTGACAAGCCTCTCCTCCACATCGCGCTTAGCCGCAACAACCTCCCCAGCCTCCCTCGCTAGGGATGCCAGCGCGGAGTAGTAGCTGTACTCAGCCACCTGCCTCATAACGGCCTCATCCCTTAGCCTCACGATTAACTTCTCAGCCTCCTCCACTGCGGAGGGGAGTCTCTGTGCCGCCTCCTCAAGCGCCCTCCAGCCAATTGCCTCGGATATCTTAACCGCGGCTTCAGTTGCCCTCCGCACGTTCTCCGCCTCAGTCTTCAGCCCACGCTCCTCAAAAGCCTTAACCATCTTCTCCGCCTCAGCCGTAAAGACCCGCCTAAACGCCTCAGCCCTCTCTCCCTCGGGCGCCCTAAGCGCCTCTGCGAGGGCTTTCGTGAATGCGACGTACACGTCTCCGGCCTCTTTCTTCACCTTCTCTATGGCCTTGAACAAGGCGGCGGTCTCGGCCAAGCCGAAGGCCTCGGCGGCTCTGGCGGCCCTCTCTGCGTCAAAGCGTTGAACGGCAGTGGGCAGATCGGCCAAGCCGCGTAGAGCCGAGGTTGCCTCCTCCACCTCCCTCACGGCGCGCTCCGGCGAACTGAGGCGTCTGGGTTCAAGGCCGAGGCGCTCCAGTGCCTTGGCTACAAGCTCGACGTCTCTCATGGCGGCCAGTCTCTCGTTGGCTGCTTTTTCCACGGCTTCTGTGAGGGCTAGGGCGCGGCCGTACATCCTGTTGACAGCCGCCTCAAGGGCCGTCTTCACCGCCGCGGCCTCAAAGCCGGAGACGCCAGCCGCCGCTAAAGCCAGAGCGTAAACCCTCTCCTCCGGCTGAGCCGCGGGTATGAGGCTCTTCGCCTCTCTAACGGCTTTTACAACCTCCTCCGCGGCCCCCGCCGCCTCAATCCGCGTCAATATCTCCCTCGCCCTCTCAACCTCACCACGGCGCACCGCCTCCAGGGCCCTCTCCAGCTCCGGCTTGAGGGAAGGCGCCTTCTCCAAAACTTCGGCCAGCCTCTCGGCGGCCCTCGCCAAACCCTCAGCCTCCACCCGCACCTCTCTAACCAGCCTGAGGACGTGCGGCTCCCCCAAAGCCTTCTCCACAGCCTCCAGCCGTTTAGCGGCCTGCCCGTATTCGCCCCTCCCAAGCGCCTCCAGTGCCGTAGAGAGGTGCCCCGCCGCCTCCCCCTCCAAAGCGCCGACCCTAGACACCAACTCGGAAATCTTTCTACCCGCCGCCTCAGCCTCATGCCCGAGGATGACCATCCTCTCCACGCCACCTGCCGCCCGCGCAGTCCAATACTCACCCTCCTTCACGACTCCCTCCGCATGCCCCAAAGTCTCAGCCGCCTCCGCCCACCTCCCGGCCTTAAGCGCAGTCTTCATCTTCTCAACGTCTCCTTTGACAGCAGGCACGGCATCGGCTGCCCTCCGCAAGACTTCAGCCACCTCCCCAGGCGTAGAGGCCAGGCCCTTAACCTCCCTCGCCAGCTCCTCAACATTCTGGAGGTGCCTCAGCTCTCTATACGTGTTAAGTGCCTCGGTAGAGAAAAGCGTATGTAGAAGCTCCAGCCTGCCCAGCACTTCTCCAGCGCGCTCCGGCGATAGGAGAGGCCTAAGCCTCTCCACAGCCCACCACCCGCCGGCGTAAACCTCCCCCGCGATTTTATCAGCCGCCCTCCTCACCCGCGCCGCGGCGTCCCGCATCTCCTGTTGCTCCAGCTGTCTCGCCGCCTTCTCCGCTTTCGCCTTAAAGGCCTCGGCGAGGCGAGACGCGTCTCTTGACTCGCCCACAGTCTTCAAAGCCTCTTCGAAGGCCTTCCCCACAGCCGGCAGTACAACTGCGACGTCCTCAACGGCCCTCCAGCCCGCGGACTCGGAGATTTTGGCCACCTCCGCCGCGGCGCGTCTAATCCTCTCCACAGCCTCCACGTCGCCCCGCCTTGCATGCTTCTCCACCAGCCTCTCCACACGCTCCACAAATACCTCGCGGAACACCCTCACCCTGCGCTGAGGCGCCTTCATTGCCTCTGTGAGGGACTCCTCGAAAGCCTTAACCACTTCGCGCACCTCAGGCACCTCCCGCCTAACGACTCTATGGCCCTCCAGAAGGTCTTTAACAAAGAAGAACTCCTCTCTAAACTTCTTAAAGATTTCTGCCGTTTCCTGTAGAACCTCTTGCTTCAGCCTCTCTGCGTCGGCTGTAAGCCTCTCGACAGCCATAGGCGTCAGCCTCAGCTCCTCGGCCCTTTCCAGCATGTGCAGAATGCGGCGGTGCTCCACCGCCTTCCTCAGAATTTCAAGCGCCCTCTCCTCGGCTTTGAAGCCGGCGAGGTATTTGGCATGCTCCGCGGTAAGGACAACGTCAGACTTGATCCTAACCGCCTCGCGCACCTCCAGCGCCTTCTCGCGGAGGTGGGTGAAGCGGTATGCGACGGCCTCCCAAGGCCTCCCCTCGTAGATGTCTACAATCATAAAGCGGCCGCCCACCACAGCCCACCTCTCGCCGTGGACGTCTCTAGGCCCCCACGCCTTCAGCAAAGCTTCGCCCTCTTCTGCGCTTCTGCCGTCCAGCACGATGCCGCGGGCGGCACCTGCGATCTTCAATGTGGGTAGCTGCCCCTCGATCTTCCACCTCACAATTTCGCCCGCTATCTGCCGCGCGTCGTAGCGGGTAGGCGCCACGGCGTAGTGAGCCTCTAGATACTTCTCGGCGCTCCTCAACGCCTTGACGGCGGTGTCGAAGTCCATAAGTGCTAGGTGCTTAACAACGTCCTCGACAGAGGCGTCTCTGGGGATTAGAGGCGCCTTGCCATCAGCAATACGCTGAAGCGCCTCGTTAAGCGCAGATACCACCCTAGCCCTAGGCGCCTTGTCAATCACCGCGAAGTGCCTAAGCGCCTCGCCTAGGCGCTCCGTGACGCTCTTCACAGCCTCCTCCAGCCGCCTCCGCTCCCCCTCATCCAGCTTCGAAAGATCCTCCGTGAAGTACCTCCTAAGCGCCTCGTACCGCCGCTGAAACTCTGTTATGAAGCGGCGGAAGTCGGCAAGTCCCTTCTCCGCCTCCTCCGCCATCTTCTGCCTAGCCTTTTCAAACTCTTCTCTCGCCTGTTCCACATATAGCGAAAGTGGGTGGAGCCAGCCCCAGCTCCGCCTCATCTCCCTCATATAGCCTTGTACCGCGGCGCGGAGGTTTAGGTACAACGCGGCGTCTTCCGGCTTAATCTTGCCCTCAGCCACCAGCCTAGCCACTACGTGTGGGTCGAGGTTGAGCAGTACGCGCCACATATACGGGAGGCGGTCGAGACGCCACCAGAAGAGGTGGTAAGACAGCGAGCCGCGGCTCATCTCCACCCTCTCTTGCACCCACATGTCGAACCTCGGCGAAAGCTCTCTCGCCGCTTCGATGATGTTGTCTGCCCTTAGGGCGTTCCAGATACGCCTAGCCGCCTCCAGCCTCGCCCTTCTCTCCTCTTCGCGCCTACGCTCAAGATTCCGCAACCACTCCGCGTCTGCCCTCTCCTCTGCGGCCCGCAGAACGCGCTCAAGGGCCTCCCTCCTCCACTTCACTCTAATCTCCTCCCTAATCTGCTCAGCCGGGTCTTTGATGGCGATCTCCCTCCTCCAGAGGACGTACCGCCTGTAGTACTCCTTTAGGTCTGGACTCCGGAGATACCTAAGGCCGGGTATCCGCGTCGCGAAAAAGGAATGCACACGCGCCGCCGTGCGGACAGTCGACCTCATCACCGGCCTCTTGACGGCCAGCCAAATCCTCAGCAGAAGCCGACCCCTAACGGCGACGCGGAACGGAAGCCAGTAAGTCCAGTCTTGTATTACGCCGATGACGAAGCCGAAAACCGCTCTCATAGGCGTGGGGAAGTCGAAGAGGGCGCCTAAGAACTCAAACACCGCAACTATAGACAGAATCGTGACGAAGAGGACGGTGAAGAGCCAAGCCAACACGTTGCTCTGCGTCATCTGCACATCCTCAAGGTGCTGAATACTCCAAAGCGGGATACCGGTCTCGTTGTCTCTAGGCGGCATCTTCATTTGAACGTCGTAATACGGCTTGTAGGGAAGGGTGCGGTTGTTCCAGGGTATGCGCCACTGCTTTACGAAGCCCGACAAATTCGCCGGCGGCGGAGGAGGCGGCGTGCCGAAGACGTATCTGAACATGTCGGCCTTGGCCTCAGCCACGTGTCTAGCCACCCGTGAGTCGCCCATGGGATACGCCGCAACCCACCACTCCCTAGCCGGATGGAGGCGGAGCTCGGCGGTAAGGTTCACAAGCGCGCG
>Ga0326760_1001064_pt1 | contig 12682 bp, 7 predicted proteins | sample GCREP_S_FD_207668 | JGI IMG/M metagenome (GOLD analysis project Ga0326760, IMG submission 207668) | Hot spring sediment microbial communities from Geyser Creek Basin, Yellowstone National Park, WY, United States - GCR.EP_S | ecosystem: Environmental > Aquatic > Thermal springs > Near-boiling...
GCCCGGCCGCGGCGGACGCGCACGACGTGCCGTGCCCGTAGAAGTCGTAGAAGATGCTCAGCCACCTACCCTGCTTGTCCCAGCCCGGGTAGATCTCAGCCGGGTAGTTGAACCACCACCACCAATCGTGGAAGAAGCCGCCGGCAACACCAAAGGAGTCGTCGGGGAAGCCGTTCTTATCGTAGTCGGGGGCGATCACCCTGTTAGCGAAATAGCGCAAGACGCTGCCCCGAGCGTAACTGTCAACAGGGGGCAAAACCTCGTCGTCGAACCTTCCATCCCCGTTAACGTCGACGATTGCATACGAATAGTAGCCGTGCACAGGAGGATATGATAACAGCACGCCGACTACTTTAACGCCGTCAAACCTCCACATGTACGTCACGCCGAATCTCAGTTTGCCACCCTGAGAGACGTACGTGTAGACCCAAGACGGCACGCGGTAGTAGTCGTAGGGTGGGTACACTTCAACGGGCCAGGGCGTCAGAACAGTGTAGGTGCGCCCGCCCACGTACACGTGCGTGCTGTTCACCATGTACACGTCCTGCAGCAGCAGGACCTGAGACTCGTCCGCGTCGAACACCAGCGGCTCCCTGATCGACTCGCCCTTGTACGTCCCCGACCAGTACACCAGCGACCCGGTCAGGTCTGGGTGCCCGTAGTCCACACCCGTGTCCACGATCGCGATGTTAACCCCGCTACCGGTAACCCCGTAGACCGAGCGGGCCCTCGTCACGCCAATGAGGTCCGCGACCACGACGTTCGTGGGCGCCGGGGCCGGGAGGCGCGGCACCTTCTGGTCGAGCGGCTCCCTATCCATCAGCGACGGCAGAGGCTTGGAGACCACCCGCTCAACGTAATCGCTGTAGGGGGCCAGCAGCCGCGAAAGCTTGTCCGGCGCCTCGGCGACCCTGAACATGTACCGGCCCGAGGGATCCCTCACAAGCTTCGAGACCCTGACCTCCTTGACCGCCACACTCCTCCCATTGGAGAGCTCGACCGTGCGGGAGAAGGTGTACTTAGCCACGATGTCGTTGTAGGCCTTCTCTACGACGCTCGCCGGAGCATCCTTCCTGAACACGACCGTGGAGACAGGCGACCTCTCACCACCCAGCGTCAGGTTCCCGACGAACCTGGAGATCCCAGGCTCCCCAGGTACTTGAGGGGTCCTCTGACCCTCCGGAGGCGCAGCGAAAGCCACCAGAAGGCTCGCTGCAAGCACTAGGGCGAGCAGAAGGATGCCTAGAGGGTTTTTGGCGTTCATACAGTAAGTATGAAAAAATGGATATTAATAAGCTTTACGCCTTGCATATTGTCCGCACGCACCAGATGCTATTTCCCATTCAGGCCGATCACCGCTAGGATGAGGATAAGAGGTACACCACACTGCGGAGCCTAGAGCATTCCAAGCTCCAGAGCCAAGTATTACCACGCTAAGTTACGCCTCCAGCAAGTTCACAATCGTAGATCCCATAATCGCTAAACTTCTAGCTCGTGGTTGTTGAAGTAACTAAATAGACCTCGTCACCCCCCTCCTAGCGCGTGTCGCAAACATGGCTGCGCCGATTCAGCCTTCCATAAGCACTTTAACCGAGAAAGCAGAGAGCAGGGCGATGAGCTACAAAGTCACAGTCCAAGTGAAAGAAGTTAGAGGAAGGTGCGCCCTAGGCTACAAGCCCGGAGACACCTTCACCATCGAGAAGTTCTACATAAAGGATGCCGGCAAGGGAGTCTGCCTTCACGCCCTAGCAGCCATGCTCACACTCCTAGCCCCCCTCCTCAAAGGAGTACCAGCCACAGCCCTCGGAATAGGAAGAGAAGACGACACAGGCTACGCCCAGTGCCCAGACCCAGGAAAACCCTACACCTGCGGAGGAACCGTGGTATTCGAGCTGAAAAGGGAGAAAGTAGAGAGTGGCTAGAGCTCCAGCCTGGATAGCACGATGTCCACGATCCTCACCGCAGCCCTACCGTCGCCGAAGGGGGACTGCTCGGGCAGCTTAATCTCGCTGCCCAGCAGCCTCTCCAGCTCCGCCAGCACCACAACCGGGTTCGTGCCCACAACACGCGCGAAGCCGTGAAGCACAGCCTCCGGCCTCTCCGTCGAGCTGCGCAGCACGAGCACAGGCTTTCGGATCCTGGGATGCGTGGCCTCCTCCTGCAGCCCACCCGAATCGGTTAAAACCACGCGGCAGTTCCTCATGAGCGCGAGAAACTCGAAGTAGCCCTGCGGGGGCAGCAGCTTAACGTGCCCCAAACCCTCGAGCTCACCCCACAAGCCGAACTCCTGCAGCCTCCTCCTAGTCCTCGGGTGAACAGGGAAGACAACGGGGATCGGGCACCCCCTCAAGATCCGCACGAAATCCCTGAGCGTCGCTGGGTCGTCCACGTTCTCAGCGCGGTGGAACGTCACGAGCGCGTACTCGCCGAGCCCCACCTGCTCCAGGACCTTCCCCTCCACCTCCGCGACCTTGTCGAAGTACATGTCGACCGCGTCGATCACCGTGTTCCCCGTCACGAAAACCTCCCCCCAGACGTGCTCCTCCAGCAGGTTCCTCCTCGCAACCTCCGTCGGGGCGAAAAGGTAGTGGGAAACGTGGTCGATCATCCTCCTGTTGTGCTCCTCCGGCATCCTCCAGTCGTAGCTCCTCAAGCCAGCCTCCACGTGGCCCAGCCTCAACCCCAGCTTCAACGCCGTGAGGCCGGCAGCCAGCATCGTGTTCGTATCACCCTGGATCAGCATGACCTCGAGCTTGCGCAAGCCCCCCAGAGCCCTCTCCAGCTTGATCATCATCTCCCCGATCTGCGCGGCAGGGTTGCTGTTCTCCAACGCGAAGCTCTCGTGAGGCTTCGGCAGCTCCAGCTCCTCCAGGAAGACCCGGCTCATCTCGTAGTCGTGGTGCTGCCCCGTGTGTATGAAGATGAAGTCGACGCCCCGCTTCTCGAGCTCTTTGACCACAGGCGCCATCTTAATGATCTCCGGTCTCGTGCCCACGACGACAGCTATGCTCATACCTTGAACGCCCTCCCGTAGCCAATCCCGTAGTACCTGAAGCCTCGCTCTGCAGCGCGGTGCGGCTCCACAACCCTCCTGCCGTCCACGATTATCCTGCGCCTGACTAGCTCACCGAGCCTCTCCAGATCCAAGCTCCTGAACTCCGGGTGATCCGTGACGATCACGACCACGTCTGCACCCCTCACGGCGTCCTCCAGCGATGCGGCGCGCTCAGCGCCGAAGGTCTCGCTCGTGTAGGGGTCGAAGACCACCACGCTGGCGCCCCTGCCCAGCAGCTCCTGCACCACGCGCTTGCTCGGGCTCTCCCTCGTATCGTCCACACCGCCCTTGTAGGCGGCGCCGAGCACCGCGACACGGGCGCCCCGCAGCTGCACGCCCTCCTCCCCTAAAGCCCTCTCGACCAGCTCCACCACGTGCAAGGGCATGTAGTCGTTCAACCGCCGAGCCAGCAGGACGAGCTCCGAACCCCAGAAGTCCCGCGCCAGGGAGACGAGCATGTACGGATCCTTCGTGAGACAAGGCCCGCCCACGCCCGCGCCCGGCAGGTGCACGTTAACCCGGGGATGAGTGTTCGCGAGCCGGATCGCTTCGTAGACGTCCACCCCGATCCGCTCTGCGATCAACGCCAAAAGGTTCGCGAACGCGATGTTCAAGTCCCTGTACGCGTTCTCGATCAGCTTGACGAACTCCGCCGTCGTAGCGTCCGTCGGCAGCAGTCTCGGGTTAACCCTGCTGTAAAGCTCGATAGCTTTCTCCGTGGACCTCGGCCCCACGCCGCCCACTACCCGCGGAGCGCTCAGCAGCTCCTCGACAGCCCTACCCGGGGCGATCCTCTCCGGCACATGCGCGAGGAAGAAATCCTCCTCAACGCGGAGCCCCGACTCCTCCAGCAACGGCTTAGCGAAGCCGACAGTTGTGCCGGGCGGGACGGTGGACTCGATAACCACCAAAAGACCCCTGCGCAAACCCTCCCTCACGCTTTTAAGTGCATTTCTAAGGAAAGAAAGGTCCGCGACGCCGCCCTGGACGGGCGTGGGGACGGCGATTATCACGGCGTCGGACTCGCGGACAGCCTCCACGGCATCCGTCGTAGCCCTCAGACACCCCCTCGAGACAGCGTCGCGAAGAAGGTCGCCCAAGCCTGGTTCCCTAATATAGCACAGGCCGTTGTTCACAGCCTCAACCTTGTGAGCGTCGACGTCCACGCCGACGATATTATACTCTCTACTGGCGAAAACAGCGGCCGTTGGCAGGCCAACATACCCTAGTCCTATCACGCAAACTTTCCTAAAACTCAACATTTCCCCGTCAATAATAGATTTTTCGTTAACTGTTCGTGATAATCCAACTCTAGCATTTTTATATTTTAGCAAAATCCAATACCCTTTCTTTATAATTCCGAATAAGTTATTAATGATAAACCATAATATAAAAGGTAATCTATGAAAAACGCTCAACGTCAATATAAATTCTAGATTTATAAAGTGCGCTTTAGCCACCAGCGCATAGCCTGGAGGTAGGAGTTTGCCAACCTTCTCCTCGTCCATCGAGTGCAGGTGACCCCATAACGGGGTCAGCTTCCCGCAGTGAATGCAGCGGGTGTAAATGATCTCTTCCTTGTAAGGCACTGTGACCACGAGAACCCCACCTTTTTTCAAAACTCTATCGACCTCCCTGCAAACCATTTGCTGGGACTCTACAGGCAAATGCTCCAAGACTTCGAGTACGGCCACCTTATCAACCGACTCGCTTCTCAGCGGGATAAAGCGTGCATCAGCGCAAACAAACTGCACGTTACCCTTAGGTACCTTCCGCCTAGCAACCTCGAGCGAGGAGTAGAAAGACTCCAGACCCACTACGAAGCCGGCCTTCGAGAAGAAGCTAGTTACAAAACCGTCACCGCAACCAATATCCAAGATGACGTCTCGCTCCTCAGGCCGCAGGTACCAAGCTGTTACTTGCGCCCTGCGCTCCTGCCTACGCCTAGCTCTCCCCTTTAGATCCCAAATGCTCGGCTCGACAGGCTCTTCGCTTTTATGCACTTCAGTCATAGTCTTCAGTTCTTAATCAAATTCGCTATCTTATCACAGTAATAACAATATATCGTACTGTATGCTAGCTTTTTAGTTTGCTTTCTGAGAGCATTAACAATGAAGAAAATAATAGATAAAAATGTCAACGCTCCGAGAAAAAGTATATTCTCCATATATGAAAATTTAAGATTCATATACAACCATATTACATCTATATCATCTAAAGCTATTGCTACATTATATGTACAGATATAAATAGCCTCCCTAATATTTTTCAATGGATCATTATTGTGAAACTTAGGAATAATGATCACACCCGGAGAAGCCTTGATTAGTTTTGAAAATCTTATGGTAGCTAAAATAATATTTGTACGATTAATATTTCCTTTCAAACTGAGAATACAAGAGGTTTCAGTATAAGTAACATTAACAAGATGCAGCCATAAACCACGCCTGTCAGAGATGTTCCATGATGAAAATTGCCCTTTCTTCACGAATATCGCTGTCATGTACTTATCACGTTTTATCTCATAAACTTTCTTCACTTCGGCACATCTTTCATTAGCTTCAATGCATATTCTGTTACTATTAATATATTTTTTGATGTAGTTGTTAGCATACTCATACCACGCCATTGCGGGATCATTTGTTAAAACTAAATAGCTTCCGTCTGGTAAAACTTTTAGCATTTCAAAAAACTCGTTCTCATCTATCGGCGGAGGTATAACGATAAACTTAGAAAGATCAAGATAGTTCCTAAGATAAATATATGCATTCGAAATCACAAGAATTTTTCCACCCTTATACGAGCCCTCTAGATAGCTGCTTACCTCTTTTAATGCATCGCTGCGCCGAAGGAAGAGCCAGCTTTTATCGAAAACCGCCTTAAGGAAAGGCTGAGAGAACACGAAAAGAATCAACATAAGTGCGACGAACGAAATGGAGGACGACCGCCGCGCCGCCGCTAGTGCACACCCTATGAGCATGCTTTCAACCAGTAATAGCGTGCTTGAACGTTCATATCTACTCATATCGAAAAAGAACCTTGTCCCGCCAAACTCTGTCGATACTTTATAGTTAATTATAAGAATAAGCACCATCAAAATACTAAGAAACAGAAACCATTTTCTAACATTATTATGATTCCGAACAATCCTATATATAACCGTTACAGAAAGTAGTGTCATTAATATGTACAAGTGCAAGCAGTACCTGGTGAACTCCCGCCAGTTGTTCACGCCTATAAGCGTGAAAAAGTAAAACCAGTATGCACTGCTAGCCGTAAATGCGAGTAGCTTAAACTTCAGATCCGCACTAAAGTCTCTGCACAACACGCTCAGAGCTGGAAGGACTATGAAAATAGCTGAAAGCAGCGGGGACAATGCTTCAGGTGCAAGAGCGAAATTCAGAAAATCAAGCCATTGTCTCCAGCTGAATGAAAATAGCGTATAGCGATCCCAGGGAAATTCCACAAACATTCCAACCATAAGCTCTGCGAAGGACTCTGGGAATATAAAATAACGTCTCAAAAACATACATAGCTCATTATTTTTAACAAAAAGTATACATAGCACACGGCCAAAATCTATGATAGCAATATATGTTAACAAAAAAAGCATTATATACTTTAAAATTTTTAATAAAAATTTGGCACTATTGCTTAGCTGATGTTTGTGTCTTTGGAGAAGAATGATGAAAATTATTAAAAGAAAGAAGAAAGAAACAATATTTTCTTTAAATAAAATACTATATAAAGCAAAAATGAAAAAGTAATAAAATTTACTTAAATTAACCGAAAAATTAGCATTCCAGTCTATTGATTTCAAAATAAAGTAAAAAGATATCAAAATAAAATATGTTTGAGGTAAATCAAGTAAAATAGTAATACCCCATGGCAAAACGACTGGTAGAGAAATAATATATAACATAATTGCTAACTTATATATATCGACGTTAAGAATATCTTTTAAAATGTCCAATGATACAAAGGATACTAGTATAAGAAAAAGTATGTTTGAGAAATACAACTCACTTGGCTTGACGCCTGAAAGTACACTCACTGAGTACAAATAATTAAGCCATATGGTTCTTCCAGTAAAGTACTTCATAATTGATGAAAGCTTAGAATAAATATCTCCATAACTAAACATAACTTTATATTGTTCAAAGAGTTGTACATAAAATGCATAGGATGTTTCATCTCCTAAATATAACCGCGGAACATTTTTGAACAAATATGTAAGTAGCGGCAATAAAATCAACGATAAAATAATATTTTCTAATAGCCATAATATTTCCCTTTCCGTCTCTAATTTGATATACGATTTAAAATCAGATCTTTTTGTTATTTTTAATTTAAATTTCTTAACAATAGTGTTGTCTTCAGAAAGCATATACAAGAGATTTAACATTAAAGAGAATAGAATTAAAATAATTGAAGCTTTCTTATCAAATATTAACGTCATAAAGATACTTAGAAATAACATAAATGTTATCGCTATATGAAAAGCCTCAGAGACATTCAATGTTTTATCAATTTTCTTTAATATCAATGAAAGCGGTAGTGCAGGTAAAATTATGAAAACAAGCAACATCAGTGGTACTGCATAATAGTTTCCATATGATAACATTAACATTATATAAACTATTAGCTGAATAAATAATATACAGAAGAAATAAAAATGTTTTTCAATGTTTATTAGCATTCTGACAGGTACTCATAATTTTAAATAATTTTTCTATAATATTTTTATAATCAAAGTAGCTAGCTATCTGGGGACCTCTTTCTGAAAGTTTTTTGCGAAGCTCTTCTGAAGTTAGCACTTCCGCTAGAGCAGCTGCTACGCTCTCAGGCGTAGGTTCACAATATACTATATCCTCACGGTCCTTTAAATTAAGAAGCCTAAATACTTCATGTCCAGTAACTACTACCGGAACACCTAGGGCCCACGACTCAATAACCTTTATCGGTACAACGGATTCGGTGGTGTCAGATCTTCTTCTGGGCAGAACAAGTAAAGTGCAGCCCGATAGCTTCTTTAGAGCTTCTTCATGCGATAGGTAACCTGTGATTTCACAGCGTACCCTGTATGCTCTACATAGGTACTCGATCAATACTCTTTGAGGACCGTTACCGATTATTTCTAGTTTAATTTTATCTTGTAACTCAGGCAATTCTTTCATTAAAATTGCAATAGATCTTACCAAAATATCCACACCTTGCCACCATTCAAGATAACCTATGAAACAAATTCTAAGCTTAAGTTTATCAGCATCAACATTTCTTTTTAATAATTTAATTCGAGCTGAATTTATGCCTGGTGGAAGATAAACTATACAACCTTTAGGTTTTAGACGTCTTCTTCGTAAAAATACCACATATAGGAGAGGAGTAGGGAAGGCTAAGACACCTGCTTTTGTTGCAACTTTTCTATCAAATGCATCAAAAAGTTTTCTCTCAATAATGCTTATATGTAGATTCTCATCTTCAATTATAGCTGGTATTTTTACAATGCATCTCTTAGCTACTTCTGGTATTTCTACGAAGCCTAAGGCTAGATTAGAAGTTCTTATGTATATTAACACCTTAACACCTAACTTAATTTTCATCCAAAGGTAAAATGATATCAGTAAGAATATTATGAGACTGTAGAACGTTGTCAAGTATGGAAACATGAGTAAAGGGACTACGGTCACTCCTCTTTTAGCTAATTCATTTATCTGTTGCTTAAGGTACCTTCTCTCTCTTATCGCTTGAAGAAGACTTATAAAGGTGAATACCTTAACATTCACATTAGCAACCTCTGCCAATGTTGTGATGAATTGTCTTTCGTTTACGGCGTCGCCCTTGGAGCCAAAGAGAGATGGCACAACGGCATAAATGCAATTAACGCCTTCGCGCATTTGATAATTCACTGGGTTTGCATCTGCGACTTTTGTCTCCTTTAGCGCTACCTGCTTCAGGGGTTTTCCTTGCACGACTTTAGTGCTACTTGCCTGAGACAGACCAGGGGTTTTCGAGGATTTCAAGAACCCTCGCAGCCATCGCGTCAGTGTCGCCGAGGGGGCCCTGGTTGCGGCTTCACGGCTGCTGTACGCGAACCGTAAGCTGGACGGGTCGCAGGTTATGAAACGTACTAACATCAGCTTAACAGACCTCTTCGGAAACTGGAGATTGAACAGCGCATACTTTCCAGGGTATTTTGCAGTAGCTAGTTTTAAGGAAAGGGACTCCGCGAAGTGGTCTAGCCTTCTCCACACAGCTTCCGGGATAGGCAGATAGAATGTAGAAACTATCACTATTTTGGGCCTTAAACTATTAACTCTTTCACCCATTTTTAAGCACCTATTAATTAATTACAGCTTCAAACATTAACTCAAGTTGTCTTATGATAATATTCCAATCATAGTGTTTGACTATATGGTCTCTTATAGCTTTGTTCATCTCATAGTACTGGGCTGGGTCCTGTGACCACAGTAGGTAGTAATTTTTGATGGCTTCCGCGAATGACTCGACATCCCCAGGCTTGACGAGCCGCCCTGTTACCCCATCGATGATGATGTCGGAGATCCCTGGTATGTTTGAGCCCACTGCTGGTAGGCCGCATGACTGGGCTTCTAGCAAGCGCAGAGGAAGGCCCTCTGTTCTCGTTGGGAGTAAGTAGAGATTTGCCTCCATGTATACTTTCGGCAGGGCTTGTCTATCAACAAAGCCTAAGTAGACTACATTTTTATAGTTCTGTGCGAGAGCTATAATCTCTCGCTCATAGGGTCCAGACCCAGTAATTATGAACCTGACATTCTTTAGCTGTAACTTGTCGTTGACAAACTTAATTATATCAACTAGAATATCTGCACCCTTGTCTTCTACTAATCTTCCTGTGAAGAGAACATTGAAGTGCTGTGAGTTAGAGGGATTTTTACATAGCTGGAAGGTTTTAGTATCTATACCATTGGGAACATAAAATATCTTTTTATCACTTACTATACTTCGAAGCCAAGCATAAGTGCTCTTATTTAGAACATGATATGAATCAAATACGTTAATTGATTCTTTCAATATTGGGAAATATAGCTTCTGTAATAGTATATCTGTTCTTAAAAATCCATGGAATCCAGCTATAAGCTTGGTTTTCAGAGCTCTTCTAAACAGCTTAACCCATATCTCAACTGGGGCGAAGGGAACCACCGCATAGACTATATCGCATGTATTGAGCATGTTTAAAAGGAAGTTATTGTACATAGGGTGTGGCAGGGGGAATCCGCGGGGTAACTTAACCGAGGGTAGCTCGTAATACTTAGTTCCATTGCCATTGAGAAGGGATAATATCTCCTGGTTTCTTAATCTTTGTGTCCAGGCATAGTTTAACCCAGCTATGATTACTTCATGGTTTTTTGAAAGTCTTGAAGAAACATTGATAAGCCAGTGCTCAGCTCCTCCGCCTTCCCGAAGGCTATTTGGTTTAAAGAAGCATATTCTCATGTTTTAACAGTTAGGTCTTACTTTGAGATTTTTGTAAACTGTATGAAAACTTTCTGCTGTTTTTCTAAGGTCGTACTTCTTTGCTTCAAATCTGAGAACTCTTTCATCATAAATAGTTATGTTAAAATCCATGATGCTTCTTGCAAGTTGCGCCACATTGTCCTTCTCTATTAGCAAACCGTGAACATGGTTTCTGATAATCTCATTTACTGGTGGAAGGTTGTAGGTTATGACGGGTGTTCCTGTAGCTAGAGCCTCTATAACTACTATGCCGAAGCCCTCAGGATAGCCTAAATGTATGAGAGCCTCGGATCGGGCCAGGAGCTCCAGCTTTTCCTTCTCGTCGACGTTTCCGAGGAGCTTGACTGTGTCCTCGAGGTTTTCTTCCCTGATTTTTCGTTCGAGAGCAGGCCTGAGCGGCCCTTCGCCGACTATGTAGATCTTGAGGTCTTTGCGGCGCTTTCTCGCTAACTTGGCTGCTAGGATTGCGTGTTCGTAGTGCTTTCTCGGCTCGAGGCGGCCTATCATGAGGAAGGTTCCGGGCTCGGGCTTCTTCCTGACGGCTAGGTGCTTTGAGAGGTCAATGCCGTTGGGTATCACGATTATTCTCCTGCGTGCGAAGATTCTCCGCTTTGCTACCTGCTCTGCTGTGTACTTTGAGGGTACATGAACAAGTGTGCAAGGGGAGTTGGTTTCAAGGAAATCTTGAAATATAGGAAGGGATATTCTCAAGATGAGGTTACTCATGCTCTGTAAGTCTTCTAGGTGATGTACTGTACATACTCGTGGAACTTTGGGGAGGGAGAAGTAGGGAAGAAGATTCGGGAGGTGATTATTAAAGTGAAGAAGGTCTAAGCTCTGCAATTCCGTTAAAGTCTTTCTAACACCTTTAAGGAATACAGGTATCCTACTAGGTTGTTGATGCGGGAGTTTTCTGAGATTATAGATATTTAGGTTAAAGATATTAAAGTAATTATCATAGACATCATAAAATGCCGAGTCAACCGCACCTGCTATCAAGCTTACATCATAGTTGTATTGCTTTACAAGCTCTGCAAGGATATTTGCTATAATTCTCACTCCTCCAGCAAACGGTGAAAGGTAGTCTGAAACGAATGTTATATGGATCAAAATCAATAACCTAGAGGATTTCTTCCACTACTTCTAGGTAGTGCTTTATGAAAGCTTGTAAAGTATAGTTTGTGAGGTCGGGTGTGCATGGTGGCGGGTCATGCGCTATGATTTCTGCCGCCTCGTCGACCGCCTTGATTATTGTTCCGCATCCTGTGCTCTGGACTAGCTCTACGGCGGCGTTGTAGCCTGTGTCGAGTACTACGGGGTGGGCTCCGCAGGCTAGGGCTTCCAGGGTTGCTATGCTGAAGCCCTCGAACTGGGAGAGGTTGAGGTAGTACTTGGCGCGCGAGAGGGTGGAGAGCTTCTCGTCCTCGCTGGCCCCGCGCAGTATCTCGACCTTGTGGTGCGTGCCTCTGAGCTGCTGCGCGAGGTGGTGGTAGAGTGGCCCGTCGCCCACGATGGCGACTCTAAGGGGCTTGTCCACGAGCTTTAGGAGCTGGACGAGCCTGTCCCAGCCTTTGATGGGGACGAACCTGCCTATGGCTACCGCGTCGATGTCTCGCCTAGTGTTGCCCGCGTACTTCGCGTACCTCTCGAGGGGTAGGCCCAGGGGCACTGGATAGACTGGGGCGCTGGTGTGCTCTCTGACCTTCCTGGCTACGAACTCCGAGGGGGTGATTATCGCCCTGGGCCTTCTCACGAGCAGCTTCTCCCCTTTCTCTGCGAGGGCGCCCAGGGGGGCTGGGTAGTAGGTCCTCCACATGGGGCCCCAGAACTCGTGGAGGGTGAGCACGAAGGAGCCTTTCGGCAGGAGGAGGGCCGGCGTGTAGGGAACGCTCACGTCCACGACGTCGCAGTGTAGCTTCTCGACCGCTCTGGCGGCTTTAAGCCCGAAGACGGCGACGGGTAGGACTCTGCGCCTCCCCTTCTCGTCGTAGTGCTCGGGCGGTGCTCCCACGGGGACCAGGTCTACGGAGGGGTCTGCGCAGCCGCTGTAGGCGTAGGTGATGTAGGAGACCTTGTGGCCGAGCTCCGCCAGCTCCCTGGCCAGGAGGTGGTACCTGAGCTCCGCGCCCC
>Ga0326760_1001066_pt1 | contig 12671 bp, 6 predicted proteins | sample GCREP_S_FD_207668 | JGI IMG/M metagenome (GOLD analysis project Ga0326760, IMG submission 207668) | Hot spring sediment microbial communities from Geyser Creek Basin, Yellowstone National Park, WY, United States - GCR.EP_S | ecosystem: Environmental > Aquatic > Thermal springs > Near-boiling...
GACTGTGCGGCCTGGGAAGGTATATCGTGCCAGTACATAGGCTACAATTACACCTAGTATTGTAGCTACGATTGTAACAATGGATGCAACTATTAAGCTATTTAATACAGGTCCATAATTACTCCCCATCACATCAACAATGCATGTTCCATCTGGAAGCCTCTTTACCTGTATAGGCTCTGAAAGTATAGGATTATAGTTTACATAGCTCCTTGTTCTCAATACATTGTAGTAATTCACCCACCAATCCCCTCCAGCTGGGGGAATAAAAGAGTTCACTAAAACCATGAATATAGGCGTGAGCATGAATAGCACTAGAAACGAGAATCCAAAGATCAGGAAAAACCAAAGTGTTGAGTCAAGCTGGTAAATAGTTGACTTAAGTTTTCTAATAAATGATACTCTATGCTTGGTAGCAGTAGTGAAGGCTTTTCTCTGAGTATGGATATCCCTGAGAGAACCATGAATATAAATCCCAAGATAAGGTGCTAGAAATGCACCTATAGCTATTAATAAGTAGGGGGCATTAGTCAGTATAATTATTAACTCGTATAAAAAGACTAATAGAACTATGAATGTGAGGGAGAAACTGTACTTGATTCTATAGTAGTCAAAACCCATTAAAACGAGCATAGAACCCGAAATAGTGGATACACCAATGATTAGTATTGGAGTCCACTGTGAGTACTCGAATGGTATTACTTCATATAAAATAAGAGTGAGGACTGCGAATAGGAGACCCATTAAAATCAACTCTATGAAACCAGCTTTTCTCATCGTCTTACACCGCTATGAGTATCTCTAAGAATATTGATTCAATAATAGGTTTAAATTTATGGGAAAATTAATAAAAATAGATATTTAACTATAGAGTATTGGAAGCACTCTACTTTCGCCTCATTAGTATAACCAGCGCAATCACTATGATAGCTAGGACTAAGACTAATCCGATCATTAATGGGGAAACCCCGCTTGGTTGCCTTGTTTCAGATCCCGATACTGATGTAGCTGTTGCTGTGGGTACGGGTTCTCCACTAAGAGCTTTTTGTAGTAATTCTAGTACGTATTGGTATCTCTCACTAGCTTTATCCGTCCAAGCTCTCATGAGTGCATTGTATAGTTGCGGGTTTTTTGTTAGTTCTCCACTAATACTTAGGGCATAATTCAGTGTGAATTCTACTTCTCTCTGCGTCATGGGATCTGTAAATTTTAAGGGCTTGGATAATTCACGCGTTAAGTAGTCAAACCAGTCTCGTGATATTCTTCCATCGAGATATGCACGGGCGACCTGAGCCCATACACCTTGTAGATCGTCGTGGGCATTAACGACTGTTGCTTTATAGTAATATATTACTGCATAAACCCACATAGCTGATAGTGTTTCATTAAATTCTATGCCCGATAGTGAACTCAATTGTTCAAATGCCTGCTTTAGATCTTGTCTTTGCTGCCCAGCTGTGGTGTTAAATGTATTCGGATTTATTGGTATTCTATTGATGTCTTGGTGTAACCATACTTGTTGACACCCATACTCACTTAAAACCCATGCAACAAAGGCTGCTGCGTGGACAGGGTGCTTTGTATCTTTGAGTATTGCTATTGGGTCTGCATTTACTATTGTCTCACCGTGTGGTGCAATGTACTCGCAATTTGGATTAACATACATAGCCATGTACCCGTAGAAGTCAATTGTTGTTGAAACAGCTACATCTCCCCTTATTACAGCGTCTCTTGCATCACCACTACCTGGATATATCCTTGCATTAGCACCCATGAGGGTCAGTATTCTCCAGCCTTCATCCCACCCCTTAGCCTGTAATATTATCTCGAAGATGCGTGTAGTCGACGTACTCAATGTGGGGTCTGCTGTACCTATCAATGGTGTTCCAGGTAGGTATTTAGCATACTCGGGTCTCGTGAGGTCATCCCAAGTTACTGGCTTTGGAACACCATACTTATTCAATGTATCCTTATTGATTGTGAATCCAAAACTACTTAAACTAGCTCCAATCCAGCGTATGTTACCCTCGGGATCTTTCTTAAATGTCTCGGCGCCGGCGATTCTCTCGGGTATTTTACTCAATTCATATATGATGGCGTAGTGCTCTGGGTTCTTAGATGCGTTGATGGGCATTAGTAAGCCTAGATCATCTAGGTTATTGAATAACGTTGGCCCACCACCCCACGCTACATCTACTGGTGTACCCCTCTTCGTTGCGTTTTGTATGTAGCTAGGCCAGAGCTCTGCAGATACTGGTAGGAATTGAAGCTCTGTTATACCAAGTTTCTTGGCTACCTCGCTATTGAGAAACGTTGTTCTCGTAAGGCTTTGAATAGATGACTCATGTCTAGTTATTATGATCAATTTTACATTCCTCTCATTGGTTAGACTAGCTAAGTAATCTACCCATGGATACTCCTTTCCCGTGGAAGGACCCCATGGATACTGGGTCAGTCCAATAGGTGTTAATACCTGTAGAGTTATCAGTAGAGAAAATAAAATACCGATAACACATAGTCTATTCATTAAACCACCTCTTCAATAAGAGGATAAGGAAACAGTAGATAAAAAAAGGTTTTAATTGAAAGTAATATAGCGGTCTAAGCTACTTCTTTGGACTAGGCTTTTTGACAATGTACCCGATGATCAAACCAATGATCAAAGACACTATTCCCGTCACAAGAGTAGTAGTCATCTCGGTCTGAGTTACAGTAGTGGGCACCACAGTAGTTACTACACGCTCTGTGGTCTTTGTGATCTCAGATGTTGTAGTAACAGTCACTGTACTTGTAACGGTGGTTGTAACAGTTGGTGGAGCTGCCCCGAGAACGCTGACTACTGCGAGTTTCTTAGCGGAAACATCATAGCTCTTTAACATCGTGTACTGCTCATTAGCCGTTGGTGCAAGTAAGTCTATGATAAGTGGGTGAACACCTGCCGCTAGTGCTAGTGAATCCGCACCTCCGAGAGCCCACTCTTGTGGATCTCCAGCAACAACACCCCTCACCTTATATGAGCCCATTCCATCGTAGCTAGCTACAGCTACTACAAAACCCCATTTTTCAATGTTATCAACGTCTGTTAGTAGACTCTTATTCACTTTGACTTCTATTGCCTCACCGGGAACAGCGTATACGCTGAACATATCCCCTTGCTTAGCTACTAAGGACCCAGTACTAGAGTATATTGCACTTACCTCACCATCAGGCCATGGTTTATCTCCCCATCCCGGAATAGCGACAATTAGGTAGTGCCATCCAGGATTAATCTCCACGTTTAAGCCAGGTGCTGTTTTATTAAGCGGTAGATTAGCCGTCGTTAGTACGTATATTTGGAGATGCTGTAAGCTGAATCCATTTGGCCCATTCCATGGATTACCACCAAGGTTCTTGAAGGTTGCCCTGAAGTAGACGTACTGGTCATCTACAAATACCTGGAATTTGAGTAGGTCGAATACACCAGGCTTGAATACAGGGTTAGTTGGGTACTTCAAAGTACCAATACCATTATCATCTCCCTCAGGATCTGTGAAGCTAAATACCTCTGTTCTCTTATAGGTTATGATCTTAACCCACCACGTCACGAGGTTAGTGACGAATCTAGGTCCATCCAATTCAACTCCATAGTATGATGAAGCCCACGCTGGCTCATAGTCTCCATAGAGTGATTCACCTGCAACTGTTATAACTGAGTTGTACTTATCCCAATACTCGGCTGCATATCCAATAAAGCTCCAATTACCTGTACCCAGACTGTACAATAACGGGTCATATTTATAAGGAGCTGGTGGCTGGTTATCAGTTATATAAGCCATGTGATACCATGCGATTCTAATTAGCCCCGGATAAGTCTCGTTCACGGGGTCGTGGTATGCACCAGTCTCATCAACAAATATGAGTGCTGTTGGACCATGCATTAGTATCGGCTTCGTAATCCCCTCACTAAGTATATCTGTGAATAGAGTTGGTATATTATCTGGCTCAACAAAAGCCACCATTCTATAGTATGCACCAGTACACGTTGGGTATTCTATACCCTTATAGGTGTATGTATAACTAGGATCGCTATATACACCTGCATGCTCTAGTCTAAGTTTCACACCAATGAACTCAAGTAAGTCGTTGACGGCTGAAATACTCGCTGGGCCGGAGCCATAGTCGCTGTCGCCAGCTACATATAGTGCTTTATTTCCTTTCTTCAACCAATTAAGGATCGCGCTCATCTCGTCTGGTGTGAACCCTGTTGTCGGCTGCCCTATTAGTAGTATATCTACATTTGCCAAGAGATCTGGCGTTATAGGAGTGTTGTTTCCTATAGTCACCCAATTAACACTATATGTCTTACCATCAATAGTTACCTGCGTAATATTCCCCATAATGTAGTTTAAATACTTATCCTTCTCTCCATGTCCAAGATCGACAGCTATAGTGATCGTCCCTGCTTGCGCGTTGCTTGTGGTTAGTACTGGTATTGTAGCTAGTAGGAGGGCTAGTATTATGGATGTTACTAATATCCTTGTACCCATAAAGACGCACCTTTACAAGATAGTAAAATACATGGATGAATTAAAAAACTTTTCTAATTAAGGAGTGGGGAGGGTAAATACCTATCTCTTCCTCATTTTCAACAAGACCACAGCAGTGATTATTACTATAGCAATAACTATTACTGAGGTGATAATTAGAGTGTTGACCCCTCCTATCTGCGTAGTTGGCGTTGTGGTAGGCGTAGTCGTTGTTCGCGACTCCAAAGTACTTATTGGAGTGCTGGTTGTATACGTAGAGGGATATGTAGTAGGGGACGTCTGTGTAGTAGGTGTGATTGGAGTAGTACTAGTGGCCTGAGTCGTTGGCGTAGTAGTTGTTAGAGTTGTGGGTGGTGTCGTGGTTTCTTCAACTACTTCATATACGGGTTTCTCCGCTGGTGTTGCCCCCGGTGGGTAGAATACTACAACATACTTCTTAGTGATTACCTTACCAGAGTTATCTCTCACCGTGGCTGTCACCAGCGTTACAGCTTGTACTGGCGCCTTCATTGTAAGTTTTAATGATACTGTGATTTTATCTAGATCAGCTGTTAGCGAATTAGGTGTAAGCGAGTAACTTAACTGAGTTCCATTAAACCCTATATTAATGCCGGATATGTCTAAACCACTTACGTCATCGGATATGTCAATATATAGTGTGAATGTTCTATTGAGAATAGGGGTTGTAGTATATGTGATTTTAAGTATTGGCGGTTTCTCATCTATCAATCCCTGGATCAATAAACTGATTTTATTAACCGCTGGTAGACTCATATCGATGTATAAATATAGCTTGTCTCCGAGAACCCTGTGGCTCTTTATAGTAATGCTTGCTCCACTTGTTGTGTTTACGACGAATGTTGGCTTTAGATCCCCACTCCACGGTAATGCTAGGAGAGCTGTGTAGTTTGATGGTAGCCAATCGCCGCTATTGGATACTTCAATGTAGAAAGAGTATGGAGTTTTCACTACTTTACTCTTATAGAGGTACACTGGTATTGAGTTATAGGCTATCTTTCCAGTGTTATTATTAAAGCCTATAAATGTAGGTGGTTTGAATGGAAAGTCGAATTCACATTTGTCCAGGTTTAAGTCTAATACGAGGACCCCCTGGTACATTGATGTACTGTGTGCTGTTGTAGTCATTGTTATGAAGTATGTTGTAGTATTCGTCCTTGTACTCGTGTACTTTACGAATTGATCTCGGTGAATGTGCCCTGAGAACACAATGGTGACATTGTAGTCCTCTATGAGTTTTAACACGTATCTAAATGCAGTCATATTTACGCTCCAATAACTACTAACAGGTGTATCCGTGATAATCGGGGGTTGGTAGGGCTTTAATACCTCCTCGTCATCATACCTCGTCGTTAACTCTCCCTGGTAGTAGAACATTGGGTAGTGTGTAACGATAATCTTGAATGTTATATATGAGTAGTTTGAAAGAGCTTCCTCTAGGAACTTTATTTCATCCCATGTAATTACATTTCCAGTGTTTTCATATGGAACAGTATACACTCCTATAATTAGTAATTTGCCCCCTATTAGTCTAACCCACCTAGTTGGCCCAATAAACCTCCTATAGTTATTGCCAGGATAGTCGTGGTTTCCCCCAACACTTAAGACAGGGTAGTTGTAGAGGAGCATGTATCTAAATACCTGTGTATTCCTCATGTCAACCTCTGAGTCTACCTCCTCTATATCACCACCCCAAATAATTAAATCGGGGTTTAAGGCATTAGCAAGTATGAATGCGGAAATTCTATTAACATCTCCATCATATACGGTTCCAGGGCCGGCGCCGAAGTGTAGATCTGTCATAAAGAGAAGTCTCAATTTACTGAGATTATTTGGTATCACCCAAAACGATCTGGGTATAGTTACCTCCTTACCATCACTAGTTATTAACGTGAAGTCATATAATCCACTCTCTGCGTCGCGTGGAGCGCAGGTCTTCAGTAACCCCGAGCTAGTTTTCTCAATTGATACATTATATGACACTAAGTTAATTTCTTGTCTGAGGTCATCGTATACTACCCTCGATATATATCCACCCTTTACATCTAGATCCTCAACAAGCTCAACGAATTGGCAATCACCTGGCTGTAATGTGAGGGGGGCTCCCGGCCCAATGTTCTTAGTTGGAATAGGCGTGGCGAAATTGCCGTATGCTGGAATTTTTGGCTGCTGACTCTGCACTTGACTCGTAGTTGTAGGGATTAGCGTTGCCAATACGAGGGTTACTATGATGAGCCCTGTGAGTACAAGATCTAGATTTGGCGTGGTTTTCATAATTAACACCCATTAACACATAAAAACACGCCGGTTAATAATAGTCAATATGCTCATTGCCATTATTGAGAGTGATAGTAATTGCCAAGCGTGAGGAGAAGGGGGTTTGCCCACGAGAGAGATCTAGCTAGGAGGCTTTGGGAGAGGGGTTTTGCCGTTATGAGGGCTCCCGCGAGTGGGAGTAAAGCCAAGAGGCTACTATACCCCGATGTTGTTGCTATTTACAGAGGACGCGTAGTTGCATTTGAAGTTAAGACTATTAAGGAGCCTAGGTCGATATACATTGACGGTGAACAAGTGGATAAATTGATTGAATTCACTAAGCGCTCCTCGGGGGAGGCTTATATAGCTGTAAAAGTAGTGGGGTCTGGCGAGTGGGTCTTCATACCAGTCGATAAACTTGAGAAGACCAGTAGTGGTAGATTCAAGGTGGGTAAAGACTTGTTATCATCAGGGTTGAAGTTAGAGGCTCTAGTCTCGATCATTAAGGGTGTTAAGAAATTATCTGATTTTAAGAGCAGTGAATCTACTCCTCCCTATATATAATCCTAAATTGAGCCCCCTCCTTCTCACACAGCTTCCTTGCACGCAGTATTTTACGCCTGTATCTCTTCAATTGATCCTTGTTCAACTCCACGATTACACCCTCTTCACTAGACTTTACCTCTACACCTGGAAGCATCGACTTCACTTTATCAACGAGTTCAAACCACCTACCACCCCTCTCCCTTAGTTTCTTGACTGGTACTACGACTGTTTGCTCGCCGAATGTATATATCTCGTATTCTAGCTCACCGGTTAGGAAGTCCCTCACCTCGATAACGGGTCTGGATAGCTCTGCTTCACGGAGGCCTGTTGGTAGCTTAACAGTCATTCTCAACTCATAGACCTTCTCCACTACTCCATTCTTAATGAATATCACAGTGTCTACTATGGAGGGTATCATACCTAACTCTACTCTACCAATAAACCTCTGTATAGCGTCTATAGGGGATGTAGCGTGGACAACACCAATCATCCCTATACCGGCCAACCTGAGGTCGGCGTATAGTTTGAAGTCTTCATCAGTCCTCATTTCATCGAAAACAGTGTAGTCGGGCCTAGACAATAGTAGTATGTCGTGGAGTTCCCCTAGAGTAGCGTAGTGTTTGCTATACTGTGTAATCTCGTCTGGAAGTACCATGTCGCGTGGTGATTCAACTGTTTTAACCACTTTCCCCATTCTCATATAGTACTCTGCAAGAGCTTGTGCAAAAGTTGTTTTACCCATGCCCGGGGCTCCAGCGATTAATATCCCTTCAGCTCTCTCGTGAAACCTCTTAATTAACTCGGGGGGTAGATTATACTCTTCTAGTTTAAGCCTCTTCACAGGTCTTACAATCGTCAACTCCCATCCATCGCTGAGCGGAGGCCTCACGATTATGATTCTATACTCACCAAGTTGCACTATCGTAGAGCCAAGTCTATCTATCTCGATGAATGCATCACTCCTCCTCCTAGCCTCCTCGATCACCTCACTTGCAACTCTCTCAACAAACTCTCTTGAAAGCCTCTCTTCAGAGAGCCTTAAATACCTCCAGTCACCGGGTTTACCCTTCTTAGCAACAACGAAAGACCCCTCCTTTAAGTGGACACTCATTGTCTCCTCATCGAAGTACCTCTCAAACAACAACCCCTTCTCCTCCCTCCTACTGACATATAGAGCCTGCAATCCAAGAGACCTACACAAGTCGTAGATCACCGCGTCACCGGTTAAAACAACACTTCCCAGGCTCATAGCTAGTTCTCTAACCGCACTATTGGCCTCCATGATTAATGCTTCCTCGGCTTCATCACCCCTAATCCTCAGCTTCTCACCAGTAATCTCAAGTGTGACTAATCCCCTACCATGAAGCTCACCAAGCCTCTTAAGCTCCTTCAACCCAGCAAATGCAACACCCCTTCCCTTCAGTGCGAATAATTCAAGTAGTTGAAGTATAGACCTGTGAACAATAATTCTACCACTAACTACACCCTCCTCCACGAGTCTACTCACAGCCCCTTCAACCACAGCGGCATAGTCTGGTATGTACACGTTTTCACCAGCTATTTTCAAAGTCTACACCAATACCCACCGCTATTGATTATAGAATTGATAATTGTTCTTATATATAGGGGTTAGAGAAAAATGTTAAAGTAGCTTGCGTTTTGATTCCTCAAGGAACATGTCTATGTACTCCCTGATTGTTGGGCCCTCTAAAACCCTAATTCTATACGTTACCCTCGCTACTGGTAAATTAGTTCTCACTAATCTCGTAATATCTGATGGAGTTCCAAGTATGATGGCATCCACACGTGCACGCACTATAGTCTCCTCTAAATCTCTCAACTGCTCTGGTGTATAGCCAGTACTAGGAAGTACAGGGCCTATATGTGGGTATTCCTGATATATTTTCTTAAAGAAGCCCACTGCGAATGGACGCGGATCTACTACCTCCGCGCCATACTTCAATGCGGCGACATATCCAGCAGCATATGGTAATCCACCATGAGTTACTGTTGGTGAATCTTCTATAACTAAAACCCTCTTACCGGATACCACTTCCGGCTTGTCGAGTTCCACCTCGCTCGCAGCCACTGTAATGGATGCTCTTGGATTAACCGACTTAACATTTCTCTTGATCTCATCTATAGCTCCCGGTCTCGCTTGATCGGCTTTATTGATGATCACGGCGTTGCTCAACCTCAAGTTAACCTCCCCTGGATATGCACCGACCTCGATCCCAGGCCTCATAGCGTCGGCTACAACAATAGAGAAATCCGGGTTGTAGAATGACCAGTCATTATTCCCTCCATCCCACAATACTACGTCATTCTCTCTCTCAACAACCTGGAGTATCCTCCCATAGTCTACACCAGCGTATACGTAAAACCCCATTCTCAAATACGGCTCGTACTCCTCACGCTCCTCAATACTACAATTATACCTATCGAGGTCTTCTATTGAGTGAAATACTTGGACTGCAGATTTCTCCAAGTCGCCATATGGCATTGGATGCCTAACAATACCCACGCGTAGTCCACGCCTCTTAAGCTCCAATGCCACCTCGCGTGAAACAGTGCTTTTTCCAACACCAGTTTTAACCCCCAATACGGCTATTACCGGCTTCGAGGACTCCAGCATTGTCTCCGAGGGCCCAATTATCCTAAATGATAATCCACGCGATAAGATCCTCGACAACACATTCCCGAGCTCACTATATGTTAAATCACTATACGCTAATACTGCTTCATCAACTCCATAAGTCTCAACAATATCCTCGAGTTTCTCGAGGCTAATAATTGGAATGCCATCGCGGTATAATTCCCCAGCTAGTGATGGCGGATACCTCCTACCAGAAACCCCTGGTATTTGCGTTTGTAGGAAAGCAATTACCCTATACTCGGGGTTGTTTCTAAAGACCATGTTGAAGTTGTGGTAGTCTCTTCCACTAGCACCTATAATAACCACTTTTCTAACCATTTAAACACCTCTTCTCTGGTAAAATATATACACGTATAGATAAGTATAGATAAGGTTAAATATTGCTTTCAACTGAGCGTCCGGATTTAATTAATATTAATTGTGCTATGATTTATTAAAGAGATAAAAAGAAAATTACTTAGTTCAGTATCTACTTAAATCTACTTAAATGTTTAACTTATCTAGTTTCTCTATTATTTTCTCTAGTCTCTCAAGCATTATCTTTCTCTCAATTGATGCCACGAGTCTCCTTGTCGCTACAACCGCGTCTGGGTTCACGCTAATACTGTCAATCCCCTCCCTCACTAGGAACTCGACAATCTCTGGGTATACACTTGGTGCTTGTCCACAAATACTGACTGTTTTACCCTTCTTGTGAGCACCCCTAATAATCATGCTAATCGCTTTCAACACCGCTGGGTCTCTCTCATCGAAGTAGCCCATTTCCGCAAGTATATTGCTGTCTCTATCAGCCCCTAGAACAAGCTGTGTCAAGTCGTTACTACCAATACTGAATCCATCAACAAGCTCTGCGAATTCCTCCGCTAATAACGCTATACTTGGTACTTCAGCCATGATCCAGACTTTGAAGTCCTTGCTCCTCTTTAACCCTTCCTCCTCCATAATCTTCAATAATTTCTCAACCTCCCACAGAGTCCTCACGAATGGTAGCATAACCCACACGTTTGTTAATCCATACTCCTCTCTAACCTTCTTAATTGCTCTAACCTCTAGTCTAAAGCCTGGTGCATAGCCTGGGTGAATATACCTCGATACACCCCTCCACCCAATCATTGGGTTCCTCTCGTCTGGCTCATACTTCTCGCCACCCTTCAACCCCCTATACTCATTCGTCTTGAAGTCGCTGAATCTCACAACTACTGGCCTTGGATAAACCACCTGTGCAACCTTCGCTATTCCTTCAGCTAGTTTATTAATGAATAATTCTGGTTGCTTTGTCTCAATAAGGTACATTGGGTGGTATCCAACCCAGTCGCTAATGATGAACTCTATTCTCATTAATCCAATTCCATCGAAAGGCAGGTCTTTATACTTCTCAATAGCGTCTGGCTCACCTAGGTTCATGTAGATCTTTGTAGATGTCACTGGGTATAGTGGGAGTAGTTGCTCGGGGCTAATGCCAACCGCTGCTACAACACCTGCTGCAGGCGCAGCGGCCTCAACCTTGGGCTTTACGAGTTCTTCGACAATGCCTTCATATACAACACCTCTACTGGCATCTACAGTGATCTCTATACCTGATTGAATAACCTTAGTTGCATTGCCCGTCCCAACTACACATGGAATACCAAGCTCTCTACTTACGATTGCAGCGTGACTAGTCATTCCACCCTCATCCGTAATTATCGCGGCTGCCTTCTTCATTAACGGAACCCAGTCAGGGTCTGTCATCTTGGTGATCAATACGTCTCCCTGCTTAAACTCCATAGCCTCAGGGCTCTTGGGGTCGAATATAACTCTTGCGACTCCAGCAGCTACGCCAGGGCTAGCTGGTAATCCCCTCACGAGGACCTTGGCTTCAGAGAGCCTAACAGTCTTCTTGGCTGGTGGAGCTACGGCTACGGCTTCAACTTTGGCTGTTTCCTTAGCTCTCTTGGCACTCCAGTAAGTCTCAGGCCTAGCCTGCACAATGAATACATTGTTCGGGAATGGTATATCATAGTCTATTGCCCACTCGATGTCCATGTGTCTACCATAGTGCTTGTAGATGAGTTCAGCTAGTTCAGCTAGTCTTTTAACCTCATCCTCAGTCATCGCCGGGGTGTCTGGCTTCGCTATCTTTGCTAGCGGTACTGTTGGATCAACGCCCTCCTCGCTTACCCATGTACCTTTCGCATCATCCCACTTCAAGTGTATGTTTTTACCGTATGCTGGGTTAAACGTTATCATATATGTCTTCCTATTGATCTTCCTCTCAATGATATTGAATGACTTCCTCTCTACAACATACTCATCTGGAGTTACTTTACCCGCAACAGTGGCTTCACCAAGCCCCCAGCTACCCTCAATGACTATTACATTCTCATCTCCCGTTACTGGGTGGAGTGTAAACATCACTCCAGCAGCTTTACTATTAACCATCTTCTGCACTGTTACACTCATGTGGGTTCTCTCATGTGGAATCCCATGAGCCACTCTATAGAACGTTGCTCTCGCAGTGAATAAACTAGCCCAACACCTCTTAACATGCTCAACTACGTTATCAGCACCATATACGTTTAGGTATGTATCCTGCTGGCCTGCAAAACTCGCCTCTGGGAGATCCTCTGCTGTAGCACTACTCCTAACAGCTACTCTCAGTAGCTTTGGATCCATGTTTAGCCTATTTG
>Ga0326760_1001067_pt1 | contig 12667 bp, 26 predicted proteins | sample GCREP_S_FD_207668 | JGI IMG/M metagenome (GOLD analysis project Ga0326760, IMG submission 207668) | Hot spring sediment microbial communities from Geyser Creek Basin, Yellowstone National Park, WY, United States - GCR.EP_S | ecosystem: Environmental > Aquatic > Thermal springs > Near-boiling...
CCCTTGAAAAGAGCAACATACGCATCAACAAGATGCTGGATAGCTACCCCGATCTACGGAGGTATGAGATGATAATCGAACAAGGGGACATCAAAATCGCTTTGTACATAACGGAGGAAAGCGAGAAAGGTTACTGGGTTGTTACAAACATTACGCTTGGCTACATTCAGCAGGCAGTAGTTGACCTAACCCCAGCCTAATTTTTCCCCCCTTTTCCCCTTCGGCGAAAAATTTAAATACTTTTTCTTTATTTGCCTGTATGGAAAAGGACAATATAGTGAGGCCCAGCCCATGGTGTCAAGAGGAAATTTGGAAAACGGTTTACGGAATTACTGCCGAATTAAATTATATCGATAATCCGTGGTTTCCGACGGTTTTTAAATTCACCGTGGCTAGAGACGGTGTAATTATCGATGATGAAAGTTCCCAAGGCAAGATAGAACTACAGAAAGGTCGGGTAATTGTGGCAACACGTACATGTGTCATGGCTGTAACCAAAGATGAAATACGGCTTTACCAATATTTCGTGCTGGAGCCTGAAGAGGGAAGGTGGATATATTTCAGCAAAAACATAGTTCCGTTTCTCAGCAAAGAATATTATGAGGCGGAGGAAATTTATGAAAGGCTGAGGCATATTTTCAAGGTCTTAGCTGGCCACATCACGGACAAGTTAGGCTTCTAACTTCATCTTATTTTTCCCCTTTGGCGAAAAATTTAAATATTTTTTCTTTATTTAAGCACTTATGAGTCAAGAAAAAGAAGTAGTAAAACCAGACAGGTGGTGTGTGGTGCAAATACTAGACGCTTTAAATCATGCCAACGCAATGGTAAGCCGTATTGATGATAAGTGGTTTCCGACAAGCGTAAAGGTGGAAATTTCGAAATACTACATTTCAATAGGGTCGGAAGCTTTAGGATATTCAATATCGTTAAATCCTCAGGGAGTTTCTGTCAATACACGCAATTGCTCGTTGATAGTATTCCCTGACGTATTATACCTTCGCAACAATGTGGCAAATATTGAGGAACGCGGAAAGTTTCTATATATAGATCCAAACTATTACTACACGGGAAAAGATACATACAGCTCGAATGAACTTTATGAAATGATAAAGCGGTTGTTTGAAAAGGCTGTATTTATTGCATCGAGCATAATAGACGTGCACCATTCTTAAAACCTTCGGCGAAAAGCTTAAATACTTCTCTTTTCTTTTCTTCACATGGAAAACGAAACCAAACCCAAGCTTAAGCAGGCGGCACAAACAATTGCCGAAGCCATGGCGAAATGGGAGAGGGTGCGGGAAATAGCGAAGGACATTATAGCGTATGTGACAAGGGATGCGAGGCGGTTTGCAGTGCAACCTGCGGCTTCTGTGGGAACGAAGATAATATACGGCTTTGTGGTAGGGACAGAACGGTATATCTCATATGGTGAAGAGTTAAATGAAACTCCCTTCAGGCAAATATATGAACGCTTCTTCGAGGACAGCAACGCATTGGTAAACATGGTCAGCAAGCTAGCGGATGCAGTAGCTGAGGTTGCTGAGCAGAACATCGAAGAGCTGAAAGAACAGCTGAAATAACGGTTTTTCTAAATCACCATTCTTTTTTTCCTTCAGTGATGACTGTCCGCTAAGGCTCGATCCTCCCATGTGGGAGGGATGTGCTGGAACCCGTTGCTGACTCTTCTTTTCCTTCTTTTTTTCGGGTGATGAATTCCTGCTGGGGCATAGATTCCAGATGTGCCGGAACCCGCGGCTGATTCGCTCTTCCCCTTCGGCGAAAAGTTTAAATACTTTCACGTATTTTTCTCCATGGTAAAACCACAGTTGCATAAAATATGCGAGAAGGAGGAAGTAGAATTCAGAAGTGAGCCGGCAGGTGATTTACGCCACACAGCTACTGTTGCGCTGTTTGACCCGCGTGAGCCCGTTGCTGAGGACGTTGTCAAGTTTGCAGAAGGGAGGTGGCTGTATAAGACGCTCTGGGTCGGAGTGGGTGTCGATAACCCTCCGGTCACTTTGTATCTAGATGTACACACACATCAAAAGATGAAAAAAATACAGCGGAAATACTTAGAATTTGATCCGCTTATGCCGAAGTTTGAGGAAAGAGAACTAAGTAGGAGCTTCAAGGCCACTCTCATAAACTACGGCTATATATTTGGCATCCTGGTACTGCCCGGAGACAGGATATACTTTGATTTCGATTCCGCGGCGCCGTTTACAGGGAGGCTGAAACTGCTTAACTGCGGGTTTTTCCGATCCTGATTTTTTCTGTTTTTCTTCAACGAAAAACTTAAATATTTTTACTTTTTTCCTCTTATGGCTAGTATAGAGGAAGAGATTTTCGAAAAGGTATTAAGCGAGCTGAGAGAATATACAAAAAAATATGGCGCATCCATGTCGGCAGAGGGATCTGTGATAAAGGTGGTGAAAGACATAACAGAAGAGGTTGAGGAATGTTTACTTGAGGCGGTGTGGGAGGAGCTTAGAGGCGCAGAAGAGACGTGCAGAAAGAGCTGTGGCGTGCAGGATAAAGAGGCAACGGAGTGGCAGATGAAATGCCTAGACGCGTGCACCAAATGTTGGAAGATGACAAGAAGAGCTGAGTGTGCCAAAATGGCAGTCAAACGCCAGATCGAACACCTCTATGCCATAGAGACATTCCTTAAGTCATACGGCTTGTGGTATCACAGTTATTGGCGTATTGACATCGGTGAAAAAGTGCTTTTCGTAATGGAGTTTAAGCCGCCTCCTACCCTCTAGCGAAAAATTTAAATATTCCTTTTTTCCCCTTTTCACATGGTCTCGTTTAGCTTCGAACCGTGGAGGAGCGACACAAAAATCGAAATATGCGGCGAAACATACTGCTTCGAGCTGAAGGACAAGGAACACCGCGTAAAAGTATATCTTCGCGAATCAAACGACAAAAATACAACAACTTTAATCATCAGCCTGCAGAAGAAAGAAGGATATGAGACATATGTGAAGAAGATGCTGGAGCTGGTTGCATCTGGGGCGAGCCTAGATGACCACAAGCAAATGTTCCTCATCTATAAGAGCACCAAGGCCTTATTCGCCGGCGGGAGCCACGTTGATGTATATGCCGAATGGGAAGAAGAAGGGACGAAGATACACACAAGGGCAGTGCTGGGCAAAAACCGAGTCTACGTGCTTTTCAAGGCCTTAGAGGGGCCGCATGAGCTCTTCTATCAAGTCGATACTGAGGCCAGTGTTAATGTCGAAGAACAGCACCGGATGTTGCGGTACTTCCTTACTAATGCCGTTGTTTTATATCGGCTGTTTAAGGAATACACCAAAGACAGACCAGCCAGCCAATCAGCTACCCAATAGCTTCAGAAAAAAACTTAAATATTTCTTTTTTCCCTTTCCTCTATGTTTAAGCTTCAAATTGAACCGTGGGATCAGGTAAAAAACATCGAAATCTCCACAATATATGCCACCATAAGGTTGAAGGAAGAAGATGACTATGTAGAGTACAGCCACAGTGAGTATGGAAGGTGGGAGAACGCAGAATACAGATTCAAAGTCAAAAAGAGGCAGAATTATAAAGAGTATGTAAAGATGCTTGCCGAAGTGGATGTGGAGCCGGTGGATCTCAAGAACTTGGCAGGGGTAATGGCGTTCTTCCGCGAAATATATCAACATGCAGTCTCTCTATACAGACGGGGCACAACTGCAAATCTAATGTTTAGGTGGTGGGACAGGGAGGTGCTAGTTGAATTCAACCTCTACGCTTCCAAAGGCAAAGAAGAAAACGAAGTGCAAAGTGCAGTAAAAGCGTTGCATGGCGATGAGCATTTAGAGCTGTTGCGCCAGGAGATGACGGAAGACGTGGAGGAGGACTTGGAAAGACATACTAAGGATGCGGTGGGGCTGTATATGCTGTTTAGGGAATACGTGCTGTTGCAACAAGAACCGAGTAAAACTTAAATACTTCTTTTTTCTTCTCTTCCCATGTCATACCTCAGACGAATACTTTCCCAAGTAGACCCAAGCCTGTCGGCAAACGTAATAGCCGAAAGGCTGGTGAAGATGTGTAAGGAAAACCCCGACCTCTGCAGGAAGTATGTCTACGGCGAATAGACAAGTACAGAGGCCGATATTCTTCAGCATCAGGAAGAACATCAGCTACTTCATGTGGCGCCCATACGGCGAATTTTTTGCTTACCGGTCAGTATGCATAGAGCCGCTGGGGGAGGACGCCTTCGTGCTGTACGAGGGGGAGTGCTTAAAGGTTCAGGAGCTGGGCAGAAAGCATCTAGTTTCAGCCGCTAGGTACCGGAGACTTAAGAACGGGATTTACATCTTGACGGAGGAGAAGGGTGGGAGGTACATCTTCCGACTCGTTGGACCCCTTCAGTGAAATGCTTAAATAGTGTTCTGTTTTAAGTGCACATATGAAGAAAAGGGGGGATGCGTGCGGATGCATACAGAGATTTCTATCTCACTTCCCGGCGCTTAGAATAACGCAACTGTCTGGGCTACGGCATGAAGACGACGTATGCCTCGTAGAATGCGACGGACATATGATCAAGGCGTATTCGTATGAAATAATAAGCGGTACAAGATACAGAATAGGGGAATGCGTCATGACAATATGGTAAGGGAGGCACTTATTCATAGAATCATTGAAAAAGTGTATAATGAATTCCGTGGAAAGTGCGTATCGCTTCAGTATGTTTATGAGTATGTGAAAAAAGCGGACGTAGAAGCGTCGTACTCATTGCTAAGGTTAGCATTGGATGCAATGGTGAAAGAAGGAAAGGCACAAAAGATTAAGTTACACAAATACTATGCATTTTACTGTATAGGCAAAAACCCGCGCTTAGTCAATGTTCTGGATCACAAAAAGGTTGAGGAATGCATCCTTAAGCTAGCTCCGTCGTTTATCCTCATGCAACTTGCCGAATGTGCGTTGGGGCGCAGACCAGCAGGTTTGCCTACACCGATATACGCCGCACTTCTTTACTCCTTGACGCGTATGGTTAAGGAAAAAAAGATCTACTCGTTCACAGTTTTAGGAGACGCCAAAGACAGGCTTAAGGTCATCGTCCAGAAGTAGCCCCCTTATCCCTTCGGCGAAAAGCTTAAATATTCCCAAGTTTCAATAGGGACATGCCTAAACAACAAACTAAACAAGAAACAGAGTTCAATAAAAGCGAGTGGCTGGAAATGGTAAAGGAGAGGATAATGAAGGAGCCATGGGGCTCAGGAAGGCTGTGGAGCGACGGTGTGTTGCATGTAGAGGTGGTCAGGGTGGGGGAGAGTGAGGACGTGATGGTGCGGATAAGGACGCCCCTGATGAAGAACGCGATAAAGCTCACCAGAAAGGAGCATATAAGTTCACTAATCGAGCTGGCTAAGTCGATTGCTGAAAACGAAAAGAATCTGAGGGATAAGCTGGAGGCGATAGGAGAAATGCTGAGGAGCAGAGCAGGAGCTGGAGAAGAGGAGCTTTAAACATGCCGATCGAGATAAAGCGCGACGTTTTGGAGAAGTATAAAAAGGCTAAGGAACAAGTTGAGAGCGGAAAAGAGAGGGCCTTAGCCGTTGTGCTGGGGGTGTCCGAGGGTGTTAAGTACCGGCTAACGCTGAGAAGGGGAAACCGCGGAACGATCCACACCCTGGAGATCATGAGCGACAACAGCACAATTCCCGCCGTAAAGATCGACCTGCTTGGCAATTGGGAAGCGGTGTTAGACGAAGCAGACTATGTGCTGAGCAATATGGCCATGGACGACTTCAGGAAGGTGGCGGAGTGGATTAAGGAGAATATTGCTTCATCCCGCTCCCGGGGCCCAGCGAAAGAAATTTAAATATTCCCCTTTTTTCTCTCCTCATGGATGTTCAAAACGTCCCACTTGACTCTATCGTAATCCCCGACAGCTACATCCTCACGTTGCACCGCAAAAACACATGTGAAGCAATCAGGGTAACTGGGCTGATGATGCCGGTTGTAGTAAGGAAGGAAAATGGGAGGTACATCCTTATTGACGGCTATGAGAGGCTTCAATGTGCGAAAGAATTCGGATGGCGGGAGGTTCCAGCGATTGTTACAGACGACCCGCGGATAGATGTGCTGAGGCTGGCGCTTAACTACGTCAGGGGGAGGGTGTGCGGAGTAGATGTGCTGATGTACGTGTGGCAGTTGTCTCAGCAATATGATGCTTCGATTTTAGCAAAAATTTTGGGGCGTGAATACGACACCATACGGAAATATAGAAATGCCGCCGAGGCGTTAATCGCGCTAGGGTTATCGAAGGAAGAGTATCAAGAACTGCATCAGAACTGCATATCGTTGCGGAAGATGGTGTCTTGTGCCTTCGAGGCAAAGGACAAGAAGCAGTTCTTCGAATGTTTGACGTATAGACCCAGCGGAAAGAGGGTAGCCCCAGAATTGATAAAAAAGGCCGCCGAATTGGAGAAGGATCCTGAAATGAAAACTGCGGTGGATATGGTGGATGTCTTGGGGAAAGACAGGATAATGCGGCTGGCTGAGATTTGGGACTTGGCGAAGAAGACAATATGCACGCGCCTTGACAGGTACAAGAAGAAGCTCCTGGCTGAAGACTATCGGCTGTTGGAGATGCTATGTCAGTAGGACAGGTCAGATTTCCGAGGTGGATTGAGGTATGCGGCAGGAGGATATACATACCGGAGGATCAGCTGGTGCTCTACTACATGGAGGAGAGGCTTCCAATTGATTTCCCGGCATACTGCCCCTCGGAGACGTCAATCACCTTCCCCAATGATTTTGATGCTTCGCTGATTAGGCTAGGCGCGATGCGGGTAGGGAAAATTTGGCTACCTGCGGTGTACAAGACAAGGCCGGGGCAGATGGAATGCCGCTACAGGGGTTCAATCTACACGAGAAACTTCTCAGTGTATGTGCACTTCACAGTAAGGTACTGCCAGCGGAGGGGCTCAGCAACTAGGAACATTGTCGTTGACCTCAGGATAGCCGAGGTTCTGAATCAGGTAATTTTGAGGCGTGCATACCTCAGATGGCTGAGGAGGCATGGGATATCGATGAAGTGTTTGGAGAGGACTCCGGAGACTACCCAAAGGAGGTTGATTATGATGTTTTACGTTTGGTACTTGTCTATGCTGGTAAAGGTGTTGTTCTACCGCTTGACTTACTTCATCACCCGCTACTTCTACGGGGTTCAATTTATCGACCTTTCGAATGTATATATCGCATGGGGATTAACGACTAGGAGGTATCTGAGGAATTGGATATACGGCATGTATTGCAGATGTGACACCTCTGGTGTAGCTGAAAAATGCATACCAGTAGTAATGCCTTACAGAGTTCAGCGTAAAATATGAAAGTTATTCGCCTAGATTATGACGGTAATATGTCAGAAGATCAGATAAGAGAGTGGATCAAATACGCGTCTGAAATAATGGGAATTAGGGTGAATAAGATAGCTATATTCACAAGCAGAAATGGAGGCAAACATGTATACGTATTTACGGATAATGCTTCTGATATACAAACATTTTTATTTAGGTATTATGCGAATGAAGATAGAAAAAGAATTAATGCTGATATAAGGAGGTGGAAATATAATTACCCAGTGGAGTATTCTTATCTATTTTATGCCTATATTAAGAAACCTAGAGTATTTAATACATTACCATTAGATTTTGAATTCTGGGATTATTTATTAGCTAACGCATTAAGATATTATCCTCTATATGAAGGGAACCCGTTCCCGCCGTGAACGCGTTCCCGCCGGAACTCGTTCCCGCTTTCACTGTAGTTATATATATATATACTACTATGGTTAAGGCGGGAACACGTTCCAGACGGGAACCAGTTCCCGCCATTACCATGATAGAATATATATATATTATTACTAAGGAACGCGTTCCCGCCGTCCCCCGGGAACCCGTTCCCGGTGCACACCGGGAACACGTTCCTACCGGAACTCGTTCCCGCCGGAATGCGTTCCCGCCGGAACCCGTTCACGGCGGAACACGTTCCCGGCGGGCACCCGTTCCCGCCGTCCCCCGGGAACCCGTTCCCGGGGGGCACGCCCCCGCCGCCTGCAACGGCGGGAGCATCAAGGCGGGAGGTGCGTGGGGTACGGTAGTGAGAACGTCCGGGTATTTAAGCTTTTCGCGCCGCGGCTCTCCTCGGAAGAAAGCTTAAATATCTCTCGTTTTCAGCACCAGTATGGAGCAAATAACCGAGGTTATAAACGACATAATGGATAAGGTAAAAAATTTGTATAACTTAAAGAGAAGGGAAATTACAGTAACATCATTAACATCATGCCTCAGAATGAGCTACTACTACATTACACAAGGTAAGAACGTATCAGAAAAAATGGTGATAGGCACTGAGCATCATGCCTTTTTTCAGAGGCATTTTGTAGACCTCCTACAGCAAAGGGGATTTGTATGTTGGGAAGAATATGAGGTGAAGTATTGGAAATTAAGAGGAAGAGCTGACTTGTTCTGTGTTGATAGGGATGGCTTAGGAATGCTGTTTGAATTTAAGTTTACCACACTGCCGTATAAGAACAATCCCTTCTACCCCTTCTGGTACAGGCAGTTGAAGTACTACGTAGCGTTGGAGGAGGTGTCGTCTGGCCACAAGATTGTTGGGGTGTTGATTGTATCGTCGTTTGCCTTAGACAAATGGGTCATTGATGTGCTAGAAGTGGAAAACCCATTAGAGGTGGTGAAAGAGATGGATAAAAGATACCAAGAGCTGGAGGAGGCTTTGGCAAAAAACATGCCGCCTATGCCGGAGAGGGGGAAGTGGTGCGAGTATTGTGCGTGGAAGAATCAGTGCTTCAACCAGCAACTGGTATGACCGACATCTCCAGGCTCCTCAAGGTTGCAACTGTATCAACCGCCAGGGCTCTGAGCTACCAAATCATTGCAGAGCAGATATGTCGAGCAAACGGCTTCAGGTGCCCCATCTACACCCTTCCGCACTTGCCGGCAGACATCATAGTGGCATCTCAGTACGACGTTGCGTTTTGGGCGCACCACATTTACCGCCATGTCAGCCGGCTCAGGTTTGTCTACATGACGGTGGAGGGGGAGTTCATGAGCAAATACAGCTGGGCAAAGGTCAGAAGCATATGCGAAAAGGTAAGGTGCTACGTCCCCACCAAATGGGGCAAAGAGCTCGTAGAAAACCACGGCGTTAAGGTACAAGATGTAATTCCCCATGCCTTACCTGAGCCCATCCCAGATCCCCCAAGAGAAAAATCGATAAGCGTCGTATACCTAAACGCGTACTACAGCTTCCTGTGCCGGTATCTAGCAATGACGCCGTGTCTCGAATGTGAGAGGAAGGGGTGGAGGTGGTGGCCGGAGATAAAGCGCGCATTCCCCGACGCCTTGGGCTTTGTAAGCGGATGCGCAGAGGTTGAAGGCGCGGTTGGGTACCGCGGCGCTTCAATCGAGGACGTGTACCGGATCTTGGCGCTGGGGAAGGTGTACGCAAACCTCAGCACGCATGAGGGCTTCGGCCTAAACCCCATCATGGCCTTGGCGGTAGGTACACCGGTCGTGGCATGGGACATACCGGTGTTCCGCGAAACAATGCCCGAAGCCGTGTTTGTTCCCACCGATGTAGAACAAAAGTGCTACGTTGACCAGCGGTACACGCTGGAGCCGGGGTGGTTCATATTTAGGTGGGGGCCGATAGAAAAATTCGTCAGCGCCATAAGGAGCGCGGTGAATGCGGCGGTAGATTATGCTTCAATAAGGCAGAGGTATAGCTCCAAGCTGTATACCAAATTCTTCTAACCACAGATACTATCCTATACTTGCCGATGATCCATGTTTTTGTTTGTTATCTGAATTGAAGTGCTTCCTTTATTGCTGAGTGTTGATGCGCGGCATAGGTATATGGGCAGTCAGACATATAGGGTGCCGGTTTTCATTGTGGCATGCCAAGGAAAAGTGCAATTAACAGGGGCGGTGCGAAGTTCCAGAAGCTGTACATGCGTATACTAAACACCGTCAAGGCCCAATACCCCAATGCCCCTGATGAGGTGCTTGCCCGCCATGCGGCCGAAGGCGTATATAAGTACGCCTCTGCCCTCGGCTACTACGAAGGGATGTGGAGAGGGTTCAAGGCGTATTTGGAAGGGAAGCAGGTCGCCGACGCCTACCGCCACATCATGGGGCCGCTTAGGAGCGCGGTGGTTCACCTCGCCAGGTTGCAACTAGCCGGTGCTACAGACGCCGAGCTTGAAACCGCCATTAGCGGCCTTGGCTTCCCAGATACTGTAAAGCAGGCGCTCAAAGAGTTCTTCATAACCGGTAAGGTTAAAGCGTAACTACACTAGGCACCCGCAGAAGACCACAACCCTTCCTTTTTTCGTCCTCTTTATGCATCTGCCCAGCTCGCGGTACACTTCGCGCCAGCTTACCTTAACCACCGAGTCCGGTATGCCCGCCAGTATATAGTGCTTCGATATCCACGCCGTCTTGATCTCGATGATGTATATATTCCGCTCAATTTGCTTTAGACACATACGCTTCAAGTCATTCAGAATAAGCGTCTTAACATACTCACTCATATCTTCTCCCCTTCCGCTCTTAACAGCTCTTCGGGAGCCTTCTGGAACTTCAGATCCCTAGGCGTAATCGGCTTCTTACCTCTCATCATGGCCTCAAACCATTTACAGTCGATGTACTTCTGCCATATCTTTCTAAACAGCTCCTGCACATACGGAGATGGCTCACCCTCTATCACTTCCTCGTCGCGGCCATTCACTCCAATCATTTCCTTAGCCAACTCCATCGCCTTCTTGATATCAAATTCCTCAGACAAGATGTCGAACCTGTTGCCCTTGACGTATGGCCCAATCAGACTCATAAGCGCTTCACACTCCTCCTTAAACGATATATACTCTCTAAGCTCTGGGCTTTTTACGTCTGGTTCGCTGGGTAGCGCCTCATTAACTGCCAGCACATCCCTAAGAGCCTCCTTATACAGCACATCATCCATGTCGATATCCACCGTAATGCCGCCCTTACCCTTCTTCGTCTTCTCCTCTGCCGCCTCTTCACCAACTACCTCTTCTTCAACCGTTTCTTCCTTGCTCATCGCTTCCTTATAAGGACTTTTATGTACTTGTCGTTTTGAAACGGCACAACTTCGATACTCACCTTGTCTTCAGGAACCCCAGATTTTATCAAGCTCCTCTTCATGCCTGATAGAAACTCCCTCAGCGAAAACGCAATCAGCGCGTATTCATCGCGCAGATCAAGAAGCGGTGTCAGCCCGAGGGCGTTCATCTTCCTAATAAATTCGGCAACGTTCCTGTCTATGCTAGAGGTGTTTGTAACCATATGCAGTACACCCCCGTCAGTTTATAAGCGTTTTGCCGACAATCAGACATTTATGTATGTGAAATCTATTGACACATGTCCGCAACAGTAGACCTCGGCGCGATACTAGGCGGAATCGGTCAGTTCCTAGCCAGCTTCTTCAACACGCTGGTGGAGTACGCCCCAGTGATAATGACCGTGACCGTCGCTGGCTACCTGATCTACAGGTACGCCGGCATAATTAGGAGATCCATAAGCCAGCTCGTAGGCCTCCTGTAAACCCCCTACCAGTCAAATAAACAAACCAACACTTTTTTCAGAAAAGGTTAAATACTAGTGCTTACTCTCTCTCATGTCCTCTGAGGAGAAGAAAATCAGGGTTAAAAAGCTGAGGATTGTGGCTGACCAGCTTGTTATTGAGCCTTCACGAATTATCATAAAGAGGCCAGGCAAGAAAGAAAAGGAAGAAGAAATGTTGGGGTCTGAAGAGGAGTGATGCCTAAGTACAGGGTACAGGTAGAAGTTAATAAGCCAGAGGAGCTGAAGAGGATTCTGTTTCCCGAGGAAAAGGCCGAAGCGGTAAGCGCTACATATGGGTACTACATAATCCAGGCTAAGTCAGCAGTTACGTCGGCGTGCAGACAGATTATGGCCGGCAACACAGATGCCGGGGCAAGCATCATCAAAGGCGTAATGGAGTCGCTGGCGCAGGCCAGGCGGAGGGCGGTTTTAGTTGCTGAGGATGAAGAAATCGCACAAGCAGTTAAGATTCTAAGAGAGCTGGCTGACAGGCTTAGGGATGTAGACCAGACAAAGGTTCTTGAATACTGTTGCGACTGGTTTGGAAAAACCGAGTGCCCATGATCAGTCAGTGCACAAGACAGAGGACAGAAGGAGGCGCGCTTTATGTGGAAGTTGATCTGGAGTGCATGGTGAAATCTATGAACGTACCGATAAGGAATGCTAAGTATGTGCTTAATGGAAGTGTTTTAACGATCGAAATCGTTCCAGACGTGGAAAGTATATTAAATACCATTTTGAGCAAGTAATGTGCAGGCTGTTTCATCCATCGGCATTGGTACCTCAATTTCCGGCGTAGCCGATAGGGTCTTCTCTACGGCAAAAGAATTAGGAAGTGCGGGGTTAAGGGCATTTCAAAAAATATGGCCCGTCTTGTCAGATCCAAAGAAGGGCGTTCCAATTGCTATAGTCGGCATCAAGCTTATTGAACAGTTCGCCCCAGACCCCAACATAGTGGATCCGCTTATGCAGTTTGGCGAGTGGCTCGAGCGGTATGACCCATCTCAGATACTTGGCCCGCCTCCTCCGCCGTT
>Ga0326760_1001068_pt1 | contig 12662 bp, 12 predicted proteins | sample GCREP_S_FD_207668 | JGI IMG/M metagenome (GOLD analysis project Ga0326760, IMG submission 207668) | Hot spring sediment microbial communities from Geyser Creek Basin, Yellowstone National Park, WY, United States - GCR.EP_S | ecosystem: Environmental > Aquatic > Thermal springs > Near-boiling...
AATACTACATCCACGCGGACTTCCTGGTAGCACCTGGGCGCAACGTTATACATAGAGAGGCGTTGTGGAACCGCTGGATCCTACGTGAGATAGCGGAGTTCATAGTAGAACACGTCATTAAGGTGTTCGAATCACATGAGAAGTGGAAATACTCATACATTAACGTACTCTATAAGAAGACATATAGAGAGCCCTTTGACAAGTGTTTAGTAAACCCAATTATAGAGGAAATTGAAAATGGACCTCACTTCGTTACCATCGACGGGAACTTAGCAAGGCTCTCAGAAGTAGTTAGAGTCGACCAAAGGGTTCTAGAAGCCTTGGGCCCTAGAGGTGTTATCCTGGTAGAGAAACTTACAGGCAAGAAGGTACTAGATCCAAAGGTTCTACTACCCTCCGATCTCGTCGACAAACTAAAAAATTCTAATAGCCTAATTGAGGACGTAAAGGACTTGAGAAAATACCTCAAAGATCAAGACCTAGAACGTCTAAAAGAGAAGCTTAAGGATGTGTGGGATCTTGTTATAGAATGGATACTAGGACCTTCCGAGCTCGTTAAGAGGCTTAGAGATCCTTCAGCTAGTGATCAGGAGAAGATAGCGATAGTTAAGAAGCTTAAAGAGCTATGGAAGAGGAGGGTAATAAGTGCCGAGGATCTCATTAAAGAGGGGTTCATAATTAGAACTAAGAGTGGTAAGTGGATTGAGCCACAGAAGGCTCTACTACCATCTGAGTATAGACCGTACGAGAATGTTGAAAGACTCGTTAAAGCAGGGCTCTTAGATCCGGAGCTAGTGGAGTTTGTAGACCCCGTATTCATCGAAGGCGCTACTAGAGATGAGATAAGTGAGTGGCAATACTTCCTACAGGATCTAAAAGTAGGTACTGATAAAAGCATGATTAGTAGATTGGTTGAAGATGTAGGTATTAGAGTTGCCCTAAAGTATGAGAGGGAAGTGCTTGGAGTTTAAAGATGCACGTGTATTAACCGAGTCTGAGAGGTATAAGGGTTACGATATCGAGTCCAGGATGCCTGATGGCTCACCGAAGTACATAGAGGTTAAAGCATCGAGGAGTGGGTATCCGGATATCGAATTAACCAGAAATGAATACCAACACATCCTGAATAACCCAGAACGTTCTTTCATCTACGTAGTTGAAAGCGCTTTAAGCGATCCCACGCTAAACGTAATACCGGGCACAGCTTTAGTCGACCTCATACCGGAGAGGATAACGATCTATTGTTGGTCTCGAAAGTCGGGGAGAGGTGGAAGCCTCCGATTTTAACGTGATTAAGGCTGTTCCTCGACCTTCCATCAATCATCCTGACGTGTTAGCAGGATCTAACTACAGCTCCAACCCGGAGCCCTATATTCGCTTAAGGGGGGTTTGTACAACTTTCAACCCGTTTCTACTTAGCTTCAACGAGCCTCTCTATTTTCCTCTTGAACTCGGCTAGCCTTCCCAACTCGGTGGCCATGCTTAGAAGCCTCCTATTCTACTGGCTTTACTTCCTTCTTGAGTTTCCCAAGCTCTTCCTCTAGTCGCCTCACACGTTTTAGTAAGTCTAGGACGATTCTAACCTCCACACCGCTGGCGGTAAGGGTAATACCAAGTCCAAATATCTCTCTCCCAAGCTCCTCTACGCGCTTCTCGATGTGCTGGACCGTCTTCATTCTATCATTAAGAGCTTCATCGAGTCCTTTAACGACATTTTTAGCCCTCTCCTCGTATTCCTTAATCTTCTCCTCGAACTCTCTGAGTTTCTCCACGTATTGTTTAATGCTCCTAAGGGATTTCTCGATCCTCACAGCAGCATCTATGGTAGGCTCTACGGTGAGTTTTTCGTTCTTCACAACCCTATCGAATAGTTGTTCGGCTACGTCCAGAGGTATCCTCAGCTTCAGCGCCAGGTCGTTTGGGTTCCGCGCCTCGCCGGACCTCACGAGCTCTATAGCCCTAGCCTGGAGCTCTACGCTTACCTCAGACACAGCGGGTCCCCCCACGGTACCCCCGGTCCCCGCCCCACCTCTAACAGCCCTAGCAACGTCCCTAGCGCTCATGGCCAGCAGCTCGCAGACCTTCCTATAGGGTAGTCCGAACTCTTGGTACATCACCCTTGCGAGCTCCCGCTTATACTCGGAGGGTAGGGTGAGGGGGTCTACGCCTACAGCCCTTGCGAACTCCCCGCGGCTGAGCCTCTCGATCCCCTCCCTACCTAGTCTCCTGAGGAACTCCCTAACCCTGGAGGATAGCTCGCCCCTGCTGATACCAAGTGGTACCAACCACTACCCCCAGTGCTACCGGGTGCGCTACCACATAATAAGTCTGACAAGGCGGTGCTTCGTGGTAGCGGGTTTGAGGTGTAGGGGGCACCGGCCTTGGTACAGCCTACGGCTGGGGTAGCGCCGGTCTCAAGTGCCAAGCCTACGTCTAGCGGCTGCGCGGCGCTGGTGGGAGAAGTGGAGCAACTAGAAGCCACCTCAGGGCGCCCCCGGCTCTGCCATGCGGTACCGCGCTACCGGGGCTGAGTACGTTACCACCCTGGTGTCGGCTCAGTAGCTCCCCCTAGTTAACCTGACCAGGACCCCCCGACCCACATCACCCCTAGTCAGGTACCTGAGCGCGTTGGGTAGTGTACCGCGGAGGAGCGGGTCGCGCACTACCTTGCGGGCGAGGGCCCCAGCACTACGTGTGGCTCAAGCCTATGTGGAGCATCGATAATCCCCCTCTTTCACAAGACTACACACCTCTAAGAGAACCTCTAATGCCCCTCAATACTATGTTCTACTGCCATTCTCCAAACCTCCTTGTTCAGCCGGCTTCGAACTGTTAGACAAGTTGGTGATAGTCGTCATCCTTTAAGTCTTTGTAGACCATGTAGGTGTCGATGTCAACCTCCTGCTCTTATGTAAGTTCGAATTAAATTACGTTGTATAGGCGTGGACTTATGCTAACGTTAATAGCAACTTAAGTTAAGAACTCTGCATACGTCGCTTAGCACTCGTAGCAGTTCTTGCCTAGCATCAACTATAGGTATGTTTAGGTTTTCCGCTATTATCAAGTAAAGCCTCCTCTTAAACTCTACCTCCCTACGAGAAACAATATCCCTCTTCCTAGCTATAGCGGTATCAACATCAACGTCTAAAACCACGGCCCCAGACACTCTCTCCTGCATAGCGATGTAGAGACTTAGGAAAAACCTGTCTACACACCTACAGGTATATACAGCATCAATTAGGGCATCGAGGTAAAACCTGTCGAAAACAACGGTTTTAACACCTTTAACCCACCATAACAGCCTGTGAAGTAGGTAGAAGACAGCTAAGTCGATGAACAGCAGATAAGGGTATAAGCGTCTCGCAATAGCATCAATATGAAAGACATGGATACCGATCCAACGCTTAAGCCAAGGAACATAAACCCTAACATAAAGCCTTCTAAGTCTAGAATACAGATATAAAGCATAAAGAGTAAAGGCTCTCCACCTAAACCAGATAACGCGTGCTTTAGTGATTTCGGCGTTAGTTACGCTTTTAACTAATAAATGTGCTATAGTCGACTTACCTGAACCGTCAACACCTGAAATAACTATACTTTTACCTCCTTTAATTCCCATTAAAAACACTCCTCTAGTTATTTGTAAGTCTTTTGTATGTCCTCTATAAACTCCTTTAATCCTCTCTCCCTTCCATAGATCCTCCTTATAGTACCTGTAGGATCATTTAGTATTATAGGTCTTTCCTCAGGAACTCTTTTACTTCGCCATATCAAGTACTCGACTCTGTCAATTACGTAAATATCTACTGAAAGTAAGTTGAAGAGAGCTATAAACCGGTATTTCAATGATGTAAAACACATCTTCAACCCGCTAAAGATATCGCCATGTACATTAACAATAAATATATCTAAGTCAGACTTCCTAGAAGCTTTGCCCCGAGCCCAACTCCCATAGATCATTACATGAAGGCCTCTCCTCATACTCTCTTCTCTAAGTTTCAAGACATACTTGACAGCCTTATCAGCTGAGTACTCCATATCAATAACTTCAAAGAATATTTGATAACCATGACCATTAAAAAACCAGTTAATGAAATGACTTACAAATACTAAAATAACTACGTATAATAGGCTCTTAGGTATAAAGATACTCCATAAAATTAAAAACAAGAGAATAAAAATGAAATACCTCGTTATCAACTCCGATCTCGAATAAAGCGGTATACCTAGAAATACATAGTCCATTAGTGACGTATCTTGAAATATGAAGTCTATTAAAAATTCTTTTAGAACAGACCTAGCATTTTTTGTCATGGTTACTCTCTTACGAAATTATTAACTGATAGATTATCTCAAAGAGGTAATTGATATCATACTTTGTTATTTCCTTCTTCGCTTTTTCTATCAAGCTCCTTCGGAGATTCTCATTCTGCCAAAGCATTAGTATCTTTCTTACCATACTATTAATGTCATTAAAGTTAACGGCAAGCAACATTCCTCTCCTCTCAAGTTCTGGTACTATTCCTACTCTTGTGGCTACGACTGGTATGCCTAAGGCTAATGCCTCTAAAACGGTAAACGGACCTGCTTCAGACGCTGAAAATAATACGAAAATATCTGCTTTTGACCAGTATTCAACCATCCTATCCTCGGATACTAAGCCTATGAAACAAATATTTTTCTCCAAGTCATATTGCCTTATTTTCTCCCTTAATCTTTTGTAATGTCCCTCATGGATTCTACCCACAGCAATTAACATCACCCTATCACCTAGAGTCTCTTTGAGAACTTTCATAACCTCCAAGGCAAACATTGGAAACTTGTTCCTATGAATATCACCAACATGTAAAAGAATCAATTTATCTTTTCTTGCATCGATGTGCTTTTTCATGTTATCAATTAATGATGCTAACTCTTTATATCTTTTGATATCTATTCCTAAAGGTTGCTTAACCACGTTACGAACAAAGAGTTTAATAAGATCTTTTTCTTGATCAGAGAAGGCGATAACTATTGGCTGTGCAATCCTAAAATTAACAAAATATATAAATAACCACTTTTTTAATTCGAAAAGAAACCTTGCAATAGGATCACGAAATATGAAATCCTTATGCAATTGAGGTATTTGTATTATTTTTATCTGTCGCTTTAATAACTTTAATAATAATGCAACAATAGAAAATGTAGTATTAGTTCCGATAATTAATATCACATCATATTGCTTCCGCTTCTTTAATATGTACTGGATCATTTTAGGAGATATGTCGCTAAGAAATTTTAACGGAATGCCCTTAAACGTTATATAACTCCACGAGCTTGTTCGAATCCTTTCCTCATTTTGTGAAAATGTGCAAACTTCTAACTTAATACCTGGTTTTTTAGACAAAAAATCAGCCAATTGATAAGCTAAACGTGCAGTTCCAGCGCCTTTAAGCTCCAAAGGAACAAATGTCAATAATAATACCTTTTTATTATTAGCTTTTTGAGAGAGCATCCTAGTCTCCACTAGTAAAACTATTTCCGTATATTTATAAAAATTATTAAGTGTAAGTTGCTTTCGTATGAGCAAAGCACATTTAGTCATTAGATCGATGAATAAAGTTTAACACTATAATGTCTCTTAGACTTCAATATTTTATGCATCATTTAATAGATCTGGACTTCTCCATACTAAGATGAAAGCTAATTGCATATTTAAAGGACATTTTCTAATGTAAATTATTGATGATAATGGTGTTATAAGATGACGTAGTACAATATGCCTTTGAAGAATTCTTCTAAACAGACTAATCCATTTAGGATGTTCATACACAATGACATTAAATCCCAAACGCGTCAGATCCGTGGAAACCATGCAGAACGATGTTTCTAATAAGGATTTCTATCTAGTTCGGGATGTAGAGGGTACCATCCAAATGGAGTTAGAATAATGATGTTACTACATACTTTTGTTAGATAATTTAAGAGCTTTATACCATCCTCCTTTTCCAGGTGTTCTAAGACTCCGATTAGTAAAGCTAACTCAGCCTTACGAATAGGTAAATATCTTACATCACCTAATATAACGGTATCATATACTTCTTTAGCCTTCTCAAGATATGGAAGGAAGATATCGATACCTATACTATATCCTCTGTTTAATTTGCCTTCGAAGTCAATAGCTTTTAATAAGCCAAAGGTATATCCAGCTCCACAGCCAAGATCAATAATAGGATCACTAACTTTAGGTGCTATCGAATACATTAAACATACATTAAAAAGTTTTGGAAATAGTTTACATAAGATCCTTAAGACCTTCCTCCACAACAAAGAGAGTAGCGCGGTTCCACCGAATTCTCCTACCTCAAGGCTATCTATTGGTAGAAGTTTCGCAATAAATTTACGAACAACGTATTTTAGCACCATTTTCGTATCACAGTTACTTTTTCAAATTCAACCATTATGCTTTAAACGATATTGGAGCAATTATTTTTAGAGAATGTTAAGTTCTTTATTGTTGTTAGAACTTAGGTCTTAAACCATGCTAATACATAATGACTATTGTAACATAAATGGTGGGAGTTAGAAAGTACTTGGTCAAAAGTCTTAAAAGATCCGGGATCCCTGTGATGCGAAACAAATGCCTGAACGTCCTGTCTTATGGAGCGAACTACTATGTGCAAAGTATCAGGGATAGATATTTTAGTAGGATCAACATTAAATATTGTGACTTCATCTAAGTAAGTTAATGGTTGTATGTAAGGATTGTAAAATGCTATAAAATTGGCTGTAAATCCATCTGTAATAATGGCTATATCCTTCGATGTATAATGAGCAACAAACATTCCTCCCTGAAATTCATATTCGTGAGCGAAAATGAGAAATATCGATGGAAAGAACGCCAAAGCGAATGAAATAGGCAAAAATGCTAGGAGAACATATAGAATATGTTTGTATTTTATGGAAGAGATCGCATGAGCCGACAAAATGGCTATAGGTAAGGTTCCAAAGATCATAAATCTATTATCAAAACTTTCCCAAGTAGTTGCCTTAAGAGTAAGCCATGGGATTAGGGTAGAGAGGATAAGACTTAGCAAGATAAGCGCTTTTCTATCGTTTCTTTTTAGCATTATTAGAAGACTTATTAGAGACGTTACACCCAATAAAGCGAAGATGAAATAGCGAGAAATGTACAAAAAGTAGTAAGAGAGGTTCTCATGATAAGGTGTACGAATATAAGCCTGGGGAGTTAACGCATACGTTAATCTTTCCATTTTTAATATATGAATTATGTATGGAGAAGTCATTCCATATGCCAATTGGTTATACATATACCAAGAAATAAATACTATGAGGAGTAAGACGAATATCTCGACTAAATCCTTATTATTTTGAAATTTGAGCGTCTCAATAATTAAATAGAGAGCATAGAAAATGATGAATATGATTGAAGTCAGCGGATGCCCTGCAACTAACGAAGCAAATAAAACAATAATTGCAATGCTTATCCCCATAAAGTTTCCTTTATCATTTCTCGAAGCACGCCCCAGAAGTAAAGTCCATGTTAAATATATCAACGCTAAAAATAGTGAAAAACCATAGAGATAGTCTGAGAAATATCTAAAGTAGTATGTTTGAGGAATCGAGAAAATTAATGGGACGAGAAGGGCTGTTTTGGGAGAAACTTTTTTGCCTACCAGAAAAATAACCAGAGGTATAAAGAGATTTATCATTGTCGCAAGGTGTAGTGAAGCTGTGAGGATGTCAAGATCCAGAAGCTTATGAAACATTAATAACAATATATAAGGAAGGGGCCATCCAAGATTTCTAGTAGACCACACAACATCTCCGGGTACTTGATAAAGAAGAGCTTTTGTGAAAAGCACTTGTTCCTCTGTAGACTTCCAGATAAGAGGGTAATTAGTAAAACTAGGAATTATATAGAATAGAGACCACCAAACATATACTATAGCAACCACTACATAAAAATAGGTATGTTTCTGATACTTATAATAACTTTTAAGAAGGAGTGCAAATAACGCTGATAGTAATGAGAGAAAAATCCATAAGTATTTAGAAAACGTCACTAAAACATCTGGAAGATCGAAAGGATGAAAGGCTACTACTCTTGTAGAGAACGTCAGTACTAATGTAAATATCCATATCAGTACTAAGAGACACAGATTACGTGAGACAAGCATTTTCTTAACTTATTAGGGCATAAGTATTAGGACTAGGATGTTATGGCTTTCTTAAGGAGTTTTAAATACAAATTTATAAAACATCTTCTCTGATTTTTATGACATTATGCGTTCATCAAATTATTATATAGTATATAATTAAGATGGTTAATTGTACGTAAGCTCTGAAACAGTACGTTCATAAGTCTCGATATATGATCTACGAAGATTAGAAAAATCATAATATTTCGTGATAGTTTCACGAGCATTTTTCGCTATATCCTCACTGTTAAGTCTATTACTTATGAGGCACTGTAAAATTCTATTGAGATCTTTAGAATCTGAAAAAAGGAAACCGTTAAAGCCGTCAATGATTAGACGAGAAGTTATTACATTTCTGTATACTACTACAATAGTTTCAGAACTCATTGCCTCGAGTATGGTTAAAGGGGGTTCTACTGAGCCTTCACGCTTTGCAGGGTACACCAAAGCGTCAAGTGAAGAATAGATTAACCGGACATCATCGGTCTTGACGAACACAACTTGTGAAGGTTTTAAACCATAGTCCAATAATAACTTTTTAAGCAACATAAACTCTTTTCTTGAGACATTCGTTAGAGCTAGTAGTAATTTTACATCTGCTCTGTCATTAATAATAGGCTTCACAGCTTTCAGGAGCACCTCTAGATTTCTAAATTTATTTAAAGTCCCAGTATAGCCTATGTAAATGCAGTCCTGTTTTAATCCCAGGATCTCTCTACTTTTGTCTCTATCGAGTTTTATAAAATAATGTGTCGGTATGGGAGGTGGCAGATGAAAGATAGGTTTATTTTTTGCTAGTCTTCTTAATTCTTTAGCAAGGACTTCTGTAGTTGTAATAAATGCATCCCATAACAATCTCATATTCATAGAAGTCTTTATTAGAGACTTCACATTTACATCTAACTCCCTCTTTGCAACGTGCTTAATGATAGGATTCTTTATTCTGATGAATAATATAAGACGATGGAGTGGAACAGAATAGTTAAAAATGTGTATTAAGTCATACTGAGTTAAGAGAGGTATTACCGAGTTGCCGATTTTACTGCCTGGGAGTACTTCTATTTTCATATGCTCCTTTAGCATCTCAAGGATGTATCTTGCTAAATTTTTATAGCCTTCGTTCCAGGGTTCTCCCCAGTTCTCTACTAAGAAAGCTATTTTCATAGTCCTCAAGCCTCCTTGAGAGCTTTGATAATATCGTATAGGTAACGTCTTATATCGAGTACTCGTTGAGCTCTCTCACGGGCTTTTTCCTCTAGATATCTGTACCTCTCATACAACGTTAATACTTTCAGTAATGCATTAGCTAATGCACGAGGATCATTAGGTTTGACCAATATAGCGACATTATTAACGATAGTCGGTATTCCGCCAGCGTATGACGCTATGAGAATACTACCAGACGCGAGAGACTCTAAAGCGACATTAGGTGATCTATCACTACTAGCATTGGCTAAGAGTCTCGAGGGGAGGACTACGATATCTACAGCACGATAAAAAGTAGGCATGTATTCAGACTTGATAGGAGGATACAAGAGAACGAGTCCGTGCTTTATTAATCTTACGAGCTTCTGCTTATATATCTCTTTTAATTTCTCATTATCACGCAGGAGCCTCATTTTAGGAACGAGGAAAATCGTTTTTGCGTTTACTTCCTGGTTCTCTTTAAGAATTTCAATGGCGTCTATTAACACATCAATACCTTTACAATAAGAAGGTTCGCCAATAAAAACACACCACTTTTTTGTCAATAAGCTCTCTGGCAATCCCAAGAGCTTTAATATCTCTCTTTTAGCTTGTATTTTAGGCACGGACATGAGCCTAAGGTACTTCGATGTATCTATTCCGTGAACCCGCACTATAATGGGCTTGTTGCGTTTAACATGGAGTATTTCAGTAACATATCTTTTTGAGGCATCCGACTCCGCTATTAAAATAGGTGCTCTTCTATATATGTGCTTGACGATTTGCATCTTTAGCTTTTGAAGAAAATCTAAGACAAAGTTGTTATGAATAGTGATGTTGTTTTCCTCAACTATGACTACAGTCTTAGCTTTCACAAATCTTGATAAGAAGTAAACCATTATTCCCGCTATACTTTCAATTCCAAAAATTATGACGACATGAGGTCTAAAATGCGCAAACTTAATTAAGGAAGTCGGCTCTAACGTTTTGGATCCAACTACATTAACGCATTTTAACATCTCAACATATCTATGTCTTAAAAGCTCCTCGAACGGATAATTTCCATAAATGCCGCACGTAAATATCTTAGCCTCCGTTTTATCGCTCATTACCTTCACCATGTCCACATGAAAAGGATAAAGAAACGGAGTGAATATCGCTATCCTCACTATTTGATTACCTCGTTAAACCTCGACGATAAACTTGTTCAAGAACTTTGCAAATGATCCTATAGTCATGTTTTTTTGCGTACTCCTGAGCCTTTGCTGAGACGGATCCCATATCTACAGATCCTTCGAGAATACCCCTGAGAATCTCTGTAGCTTCGTGGAAATTGTTAAATAGAAAACCGTTTATTCCATGAGATATATAGAGATTGATTGGATAAATGTTACTTGCAATCACACATTTTCCGCTCGCCATAGCCTCAAGCACCGCTATAGCCCCTGTCTCGGTGAGAGATGGAACTATCACTATATCAACCATTTTATAGAATCTGTATGGTGGTGCAACTTCTCCTAAATAGATAAATCTAGAGTCAAGTAATTTTTGTAATGATGAGAGAATAGCGTTTGCATATTTTCCTTCATCTGCTCTACCAGCTAAAATAAGTCTAAACTTATGGCTCGTACTTTGCGTATCCTTTATAAGTTCCTTTACTATAGGCACTATCCTGTGAATACCTTTTTCAGGCGAGATCCTACCTATAACGCCTATATTCAATATGTGATCAGGGGGTTTACGTAACGAGCTAAACATTTTGAAATCAATCATAGGAGGCAATAAAACTATCCTACTTTTTGGAAAGCCGAGCAATTCCAAGCTCTTAGCTTCTAAGTGATTATATGCAGTGACATAGCTGTAACTCCTTTTATACATATGAACAAGAGCGGAATACACACCTTTCTTTGCCTTGATGAAGTTCGATCCATGTGGCTGTCCAATTTCAGATCTAATTACCTTAATGTTAGCTTTTGCAAAAATCCCAATTACTGAAGAGAATGTGAAAAACGTGAATGAATGGACTATGTCGAAGCCTCGAAAAAGCTCATGTAGAGTGCTGGGATGAGTAATGTAAATATTAGCTTTTCTAACTTTAAATGCTGTAGGATATCTTAATATTCTAACTCTGGGGAAGAAATGTGCATCGTACATTTGGTATTTACGATTCATTGTAGTTATGACTTCTACTTCGTGACCCCTCTCCATCATAAGTTTAATAATGTAGTTCTGATCCCTTGGGTAATTTGTTTCTAAGTGATCTATTAAATAGAGAATTCTCAGGGATTCTCTCATTTTCACACTTTTGGGCTTCTCTAAAGCGTTTACTAGTCCTCTAGATTAAAGTTATCTACTCTGATGTAATTAAACTTGTCGACCATAACCTCTTCTGATGCTGAATTGAAGACTATTACTAGGGATTCCATAAGCTATGGACTCCGAAATAACGTAGGGAGAGCTTCGCAGCTTTAATGGAAGGGTCAATACTTTCGATCCGCATAGAAGCTCGTTCTCTTCACCCCCTCAAGCCATACCTGTACTCATCGCTTTCATTTTTTGAAAGCTCTGATGAAGCACTTATAACCATTAGCTTAATGCTGAAACCTTTCTTAGCAACTCTACTGCTTCAATGCTTATGTGAGGATTTTTAACAAGTCTGGTACTGATATGAGCCACGATATCTTCTCTTTCGTTAATACTATGCTTCTAAATCTATACAGCTTTAGCTTGCGACAAACGCAGATAACCTTGTTGTGCATTCGTAGAGTTGCTTTACGGTGTACAGATAGAGCTTGCTCGCCTTAAGCGTTATTTCGTGATTTACAGCTATCTTAGGTCTGAATCTAAGGGAAACAGCACTATTTACAATGACAGTCTCAAATTCACCTTTTCGTAGCATTGCTGATCCTTCGAAGAATCAGTCAAGAGCCATCCTAGCCCATGGATCACCCTTATAAGGTCCTTTGCGAAGCGTATGGGTGGATATTGCCATGTCTAGACCGGATCTCCTTGAATTACCTCTCTAACCTCTCTTTATCAACACCTCTATAGCACCAGCTAAAGATCTCCGCCTCGTGGCCAAGCCTCCCTGAACCCTCTGCTAAGAGGGCGATGAACCTGTTGACGCCGTCAAGATGCGTTATGTACTTTCTTCTAATTAAGGCTATTTTCATGCTTCTGCTATCTTATTGGTACAACTTGTTTAGATATAGCTGGAGTATCTCACTCCACGTTCTTATTGATGCTTTTTCTACTATGACTAGGTCCTTAGTGAAG
>Ga0326760_1001071_pt1 | contig 12642 bp, 12 predicted proteins | sample GCREP_S_FD_207668 | JGI IMG/M metagenome (GOLD analysis project Ga0326760, IMG submission 207668) | Hot spring sediment microbial communities from Geyser Creek Basin, Yellowstone National Park, WY, United States - GCR.EP_S | ecosystem: Environmental > Aquatic > Thermal springs > Near-boiling...
AGTTCAGCGGCGGCTTCGACTTCGACGAGCTGTGGAGCTTCGTCAGGGAGGTGGAGGCGAGGTCGGCAAGTGAGGATCTCGTGGTGGCGATAGCGACCGCCTGTAAGTGCCACGGCGTGGTGAACTTTTTTAGGTCACGCAGTTGAAAGACGCTAACGCTTATCATTTCTCGAAATGATTCAACTGTTTAAATTGACGGGTGTGAGCCCCATAATTAGCGTAGGCGTTCAATGCTGTCGATCCACTACACGCCTTACTTAACTGGCCAGACCAACTTCTTAAAGTAAAGAAGTTGAGGCATCGGAAGAACCGGATGTCGATCTCTAGGTCCAATTACGTAGATGGAGGTTCTCTGATGCGAGTCAATTATGATCAACATCGCCAGCCATGGCTACGTCCTCGAGGAGAGCTTGATGGTACCTTCTTAAATTGAGCGGCTTCCGGGGCAAATGCTTAATTCAGTGAGGTCTTCTACTTTAGCTGGGTCGCTGGGGCTTGAGCGAGAGGAGCGAGGAGAGCGAGCTCAAGGGCCTGGCGGGCGACTTCGACGTCTTGAGCAACCCCGTCAGGCTCAGGCTTTTGATGAAGGTCCACGAGAGGGGCCCGTGCACCTTAAAGGAGCTAGTCGACGAGGCTCGGCGCGACGAGAGCACGGTCAAGAGGCACCTCAAGGAGCTCGTGAACAGGGGCTTCTTGGCAAAGAGCGAAGGCAAGAGGCCTAAGTACTACATAACCGACAAGGGCGTCATGGCGATAACGCTCCTGAGGGTCAGGGCCGAGCCGACCGCGCTGAGCAAGCCAGTGGAGGAGGTCAAGCTCATGACGCGAGGGCGGAGTGCCCTTTCGACCCTCCTCTACAGCTTAAGGAGGCTAGGCCCTAGGAAGCTGGCCTTTTACTCGATCTCGATAGGGTGCGTCGTCATGGGACTCGCGGGGTTGCTCCTAGCGAGCGTAGAGATATTGTACAGGGTCTTGTGGTTGTTGATGTGGCTCGTGGTGGCCTACGCCTTCAAGGTCCTCGCGTCCTAGAGCTCGCCCTGAGCTTCTCTACGGCTCTCTCGACTCTGCTGAGCCCCTCCTCTATGTTCTTAAGCGAGGTGGCGTAGCAGAACCTGAGGTAGCCCTCCCCGCTGGGGCCGAAGGCGGAACCCGGGACCGTGGCCACGGCAACCTCCTTGAGTATGTACTCGGCTAAGTCCATGGACTTGAGGCCTAGCTCCTTCACGTTCGCGAAGACGTAGAAAGCTCCCTTGGGCATCTTGGCCCTGAAGCCAGGTATCTTGTTTATCCTCTCGACCATGTACCTTCTTCTTCTATCGTACTCCCTGACCATCTCCTCGACGAACTTCTTGGTCTCGGGGTTCCTCAGGCCCTCGACGCACGCCATTTGAGAGATGCTGGGTGCGTTCACGACCGTGAACTGCTGGAGCTTTATTAGCTCGTCGATCAGCCTCTTGCTCGCGACCACGTAGCCGATCCTCCAGCCGCACATGGCGAAGGTCTTGGAGAACGAGTTGACGGTTATTGCCAGTTCCTCCATGCCGGGTATGGAGGCTATGCTGTAGTGCTTGGCCCCGTCGTAGACGAACTTCTCATAGACCTCGTCGGAGATGACGTAGACACCGTTGTCCATGGCTACCTCGGCTATCCCCTTGACGTCGCTGAACTCTAGGATCGCACCGGTCGGGTTGCTGGGAGTGTTCAAGAAAATGCACTTGGTCCTTGGAGTCACGAGCTCGTTGACCTTCTCAGGCAACATCCTGAATTCCTCGTCCTCGCTCAGGGGGACTCTGACGGGCCTGCCGCCGACCATGAGTACCGCGGCCTCGTAGGCCACGAAGCCCGGGTCGGGTATCAAGACCTCGTCGCCCGGGTCCACCAGCGCCAAGACAGCTAAGAAGAGCCCGATGGTTGACCCTGAAGTCACCATGACGTTCTCGGCCGTGACCTCCATGCCGTTCTCGTTCCTGAGCTTCTCCGCTATGGCCTCCCTCAGCTCGGCGAAGCCAGCGTTGGGCGTGTAGTGGGTGTAGCCGAGGTCCACGGCCCTCTTGCCCGCCTCCCCTATGAAGCGCGGCGTGTCGTAGTCTGGCTCCCCGATGCCGAAGTTTATCACGCCGGAAGCCTTTTGGGCGAGGTCGAAGAGCCTTCTGATGCCGGATGGGGCTATGGCCTTTGTCCTGGAGCTCAGCTCCTTGATCTTCCCCAAGCAGAGCCACCTCTAGAGCAGTTAGAAAAGGTGGCTACCGTGACGATTTAAAACTGTTCGTTCACTTTCAAGCCTTGACATCGTTTACAGGTTCCTTAATACGCAAAGCTCACTCTAACGCTTGTCGAACACGTTTTGCTGTTGTTTGATCCCTTCAAACGCTATCCCCTCTAGGTGAGCTCAAAGGTCCGTACTTTTCAATGAGCTTCCTTATGGCGTTTTTGGCATAGGGCTCGACTTCCTCCATCCTTAACGCCTCGTCTAAAGTCACCCATTTGTATTCTTGAGCTTCTTGGTTGAGCTTCACATCAGTCGAGCTTGTCCTGCAAGCAAAGTTGAAGAAGATGAAGTGTTTTTTCTTCCAGAAGCAGTCATCGAAAATGAACTCTTGGAAGCAAATGAACTTTACGTCGAAGACGTCTAAGCCCGTCTCCTCCTTGACCTCTCTCTTCAGAGCGTCCTCTATTCTCTCGCCGAGCTCTATGTGCCCTCCGGGGACCGAGTACTTGCCCTTCCATTTGTGAGACCGTATCAAAAGGATCTTTCCTTCAGGGCTTAAGATCAGCGCACCTACGGTTGGCTCGGGATACTTTTGCTCATCGGCCAAAGAACCTTCCCGCCCCGTAAAGTGCTAGGCCTCTGTTCATACACTTCCTTTGGTGGATTCCCTTGGCACTTCCTCTTAACCGTTTTGCTTTTCCTTCGTGCGCCATGTCCAAAGCTAGCTCTTCGTCTTCAAGAACATTAGGATAGAGATGAAGTGAGAACGAGCGATACCATGAATTAGTAATGGTGACATTCCAAAGACCTCACGCTCAAGGCTAGCAAGTTTAACACTTCACCTCGTCGATCTCTCTAAGGAGCATTTAATCTCCAAGGCTTTAGTGCTCTTATGGGCTCTCCAATGCCTTCTCGCTCTTATTTACACCTTATTTGCACAACAACTATTTCTCCTTCGCCGTTTTAGCTTCATACCTAGTTGCTTGAAGGGCTCTGGGAACTCGGGTTGAAATCGCATGTAAAAGGGGGTTGGATACCTCACGATTCTCTTCTCGTATATGCCCTTGACACCGCTAATCACATCGCTCAGCATATCGGCTGGCAATGCGACTATGAGTTCATGGTCTTCTGTTGCTGCAAATATTTTGTCTCCTTCGTCTGGCAAAACGATGTTGAACTTTCTCTCCGTGAGGGTTTGTATCACTCCATGACCGCACGAAGCATGCCTTCCAGTATACTGGATTTCTACCTCACCGCCAACATTGTATAAATAGCCTAGAGTTAGTATAAACGCGTGAGAGGGATTTCCGTACACCAGGACCACGTCTGGGTCTATCTTCGTTCTATTTAACGGAGACGTGATAATGCCTGAGCATTCTCCAGGGCTAAGCGAATATCTCTCAAGTGTTAACTTCGCCCCTTTCAAAGCCACGTTCTTATCTTTAAAGAACCCTGCATTCGTAAGGAACTCTGCAAAGTAATCCCCATTTTCAAGCGTGGCCCAGCCAAAAAGGATATGTGCGACGTTGCACGCACACTCTTCTTCTGAAACTCCTATGGTCCATCCATATCTCCTAGTCATGCCGAATGCTTGACACAAGGTTATTTTTGTGCCTAAAACTTTAAGGGGGCGACGAACATCGCTTGGGAACTTCTCACCTACTTTCAGCAATTTAACAGCAACAGGGTACGTCTCCAACCTTAGCAAGTCCATAAGTTCAGAGCCAAGAGTCTTCCATAAGTCCGAGCTCATTTCGAGCTTTTTTAAGAGGGATAACCTTAAAACCTTTTCCTTCTGCACGCTCAACAAAATGCACGTGGCCCTTTACTTCGATGTTGAGCTTTCGCTGAAAAAGAAGTAAAGTGAGTTACAAAGGGGTGCCTTTGACTTACCGAGCCCCTCTCCCTTTTCTTATTCAGCTCTCCATACTTTAGAACCTCAAACCTTCGCCAGAAGCAGAGCTCTCCGACTTAAATCCTATGACCAAGTAAAATCTTGACTTTCAGTTCGAATACGGACCTAACTCATCAATCGTTGACAGATCTTTACTTCTAATAACTCTATGGCTCTTTGAGAAATCGCATTTCCAGTCACACGACGACGTTACGTTACCTCCTCTCGTTGAAGTAGTTGATCACCTCTCTGCAAATTAAGTCGAACATGTCGCAATAGTACTTCCTCGAGACAAGAGGCGTGAGAATGATGTGTCTACAACCAGCCTTGATGTACTCCTCGATCCTCTCTATGCACATCTCGGGAGTTCCCACCAAGTAACGCTTCTCTATTATTTCAAACGGGATTTTCTCCGCTGCTTTCAATAAGCGCTCTACGTTCTCTTCGTTAAACTCAAAGTTGAAGAGGTTTCCTGCATTAGGGACGTCGCCTTTATAGCCGATGCTTTCGAGGTATTCCCTCTTCTTGGGTGAGAGCATGAAAAGCATCTTTAGTGGAAGCTCTGCCATTCGCCTTGCCCTCTCGTAATCTCTATGTACCACTATATAGAGGAAAACGCAAGGCTCGATCTTGTCAGGATCCCTCTTTGCAGCTCTAGCAAGATCTCTGATTTTCTCGAGAACTTCGCGGTACTTCTGAGGTGTTAGCCCCGCGGGTATCCAGCCATCGCCGAGCTCAGCTGTGAGCTTAATGGTTTTCTCTGAGTTTCCCGCGATGTAGATCGGGGGATGTGGCCTTTGAACTGGCTTCGGCAAGATGAAGGCTCTCCTTAAAGTGAAGAACCTTCCCTTGAAGTCCACCTTCTCTTCGCTGAGGAGCCTTTTTATGATTACAATTCCCTCCCTCATCTTTGTCACGGGCTTCTCCCAGTCGATGCCATAGGGGTTGAGATTCATGGCCTCGCCAGCGCCTAGACCCAAGATTGCTCTGCCCTTTGAGATTACGTCGAGCGTCATCAAGTGTTGAGCTAAAACAGCGGGGTGGTGGCGGTGTACATCGCTCACGCAAGTTCCAAGCGTCACGCGGTTAGTAAGCATGGCACATGCGGTTAAAACGCTCCATGCCTCGAAGGCATCAAAGCGCTTCATCCCAATCCCAACGAGGTGATCAGGAGTCCAAACTGCGTCAAAACCAGCCTCCTCAGCTTGAACAGCGCTCCATAGTATTAAGTCCATCGGGTGCAGGGGGAGCTGAAGGCCAAACTTCACGCGTTGCACAAATAAAAACAAGGCTAGGAAAATAAATTGGTTTCTAGCGGTTTGTCTTTCACATCAGCCCAAGAATTTTTCCTGAGATCCTTGTCTAGACTTTCAGCTGAAGCTTAAAGAACTTCACCACTCTGATGTAGCTCTCTAAGGAACGATGTCGTTTCAGCTCTATACTCATTCGCGATCGTTTTGTACCTAGATACCCATTCTCATCAACTTATCTTTACAGGGAGGCCCTCTTAATGGCCAGGTCTTGGCTCAGCGACCCAAAACAAAGGAGCGATGCCGGACAAAAGAGTTTGAGGCTTTGGCTTGAGGATCAGGCACTTCCACGAGAAGGCCCGCAACATAATAGACGATTAGGTGAAGAAGACCTCGCGTGAAATAGCAGAGCTCGCCAAACGACACCGATGTGCTGTCGTTAGAGAGAATCTAACAGGCCTAGTAGAGAGGCTGAGAGAGCTACCAAGAGATCACGAGGTCGTTCTTCTCATCCCGAGCTACAGGAGGCTCGCCCTCTAGATTGACTGGCAGTGCGAGAGGCCTGGAGTCCCTGTAGTCCTCGTAGAGCCCGAGCGCACGTCATCCATTTGTCCTAAGTGTGGCTCTCGACTAAAGGGAAACGGTCATGGGGGCTCAAGCGTCCTGAGTGCGGCTTGAAGGACGACGGGGCAGGATGGCGGTCCTCAACATTGAGAAAAGAGCTCTGATTCAGATGTGGGCTCTGACCCCCTTGAATGCCCCGAAGATGACAGATGTAGCTTCGAACAGATGCGGGGGAACCGAACCACCCTTAGGGAACCCTCGCCCTAGAGGGCGAGAGAAGGAGGTCAGTATGCTTAAACTCTATGGTAAATAATTTTTATCTTAGCGGGCACCTAGGCGAGTGGTGCTAAAGTTATGGGTGAAGATAGATACGATATAGTAATCGTTGGTGGAGGTGCAGGTGGAGTTCCAGTTGCACTTAGAGCCAAAAGATATTACAAGGATAAGTCGGTCCTCCTCATAACGAAGGAGCACAAAGCAGTAATACCATGTGCAATACCTTATGTGCCGTACTCAATAGAGAGCTGTGATAGAGCCTTACTGCCATATGACGCGCTGACTAAGCTAGGGGTAAATATTGTTGTCGATGAGGTCGTCGACGTTGATAGGAAGAACAAGAGAGTTATCGTTGCCTCCGGCAAGACCTATGGATATGACAAACTCATCCTAGCCATTGGCGGAGCACCTTCCATCCCACCTATAGATGGTGTTGATTTGAAGGGCGTGATGGCGGTTTACAAGGGCTACGAAAAGGTCGTTGAGTTACAGAAAGCGTTGAGGAGTGCGAACAAAATAGTCGTAGTGGGCGGCGGCTTCGTAGGAGTGGAGCTTGCGGACGACCTAGCAGACCTTAAGAAGGACGTGACGATAGTCGAGATACTTCCGCATTGCTTACTTCTAAACTTCGACGAAGAGTTCGCGGTTAAGGCAGAGGAGCAGTTGAAACGAAAAGGCGTGAAGATAATAACGGGTAGGGCTGTTAAAAAGATTTACGGTAAAGAGAGGGCAGAGGGCGTTGAGCTCGATAACGGGGAGAGGATGCCAGCGGACTTAGTGATCATCGCGATCGGTTACCGCCCGAACGTAGAGCTGGCCAAAAGGATCGGTCTGAGAACCGGAACCTATGGCATCGCCGTCGACGATTACATGAGGACAAGCGACCCGGATATATTTGCCATTGGAGACTGCGCCGAGAAGAGGCACTTCCTCCTCGGAGAACCTACTCCACTTCTGCTAGCCTCGATTGCCTGTCAAGAAGCGAACATAGCTGTCATGAATTTGTATGGCGCGAAGACGACTAAAAGGATCAGCGGATGGACTGGAACGTTTGTGACGAAGGTCGGGGACTTGGTGTTGGGATGCGCGGGCGTCACCGAGAGCTTTGCTAAGAAGAGGAACCTCGCGTATGTTGTTGGGAGATCAAAGGTCGTAAATAGGCACCCAGCTTGGTTCCCAGGCGGATGCGAAGTGGAGCTGAAGCTGATATTCTTAAAGGACGGGACCCTGATAGGGGCGCAAGGCGCCAGCATGTGCCATGAGGTTGCGGAAATGATCAACGCGCTGTCGATAGCCCTTCAGAACAAGATGAGGATTGACGAGATTATCACGATGGAGTTCGCATCGCATCCGAAGCTTACAGCATCCCCTGGAGCAAACCCCATAGTTGTAGCAGCCCTAGACGCACTTACAAAGCTTTAAGCACTCATCCCCTCATTTTCCACGGCTTTTTATCACCTAATGAAGGGGTTAGAGGGTCGATTAGTGTTCGTAACAAAGTCATTGTTAGACAAAACCGATATTCTGTTGCTTTTATTTAGAGCGTCACGATAACAGTTACTGTAGCGAGGGCGTCAACAGGCTCCTCCGAATAATGCAGACTCAATCCGAACTTCGTCATGACTCGCTTAGTTGCTCGTGAAGGCTAACAGACTAGTTAATCACAGTCGACCTTTCATTCAACGATGATACTTACCTCTGTCACTTCCTTCAGTCGTGGTCGTATCAAAGGCCCTTCTTCCTTATTCACTTCCTCATAATGGCAGTGTGACCTTCAGCCTTCAGGACGAGCTCATAAGACATCTGTGCGAAGGGAACGCGCTTCTGTGTATTTCAGCAATAGGAATACTTGGTGTTCTATCGTTAATGCTATAAGTAGCGCTGAACTTCTTAACCTCTTACAAAATCCTTCGAGGAACTAGGTATAGTAATGATTAACAAGGATAGGGTTGAGGAGATAAGGGAGCCAGTGCAGAGAAGTAGCCAAGGACGACATTAAGTCAAATTGCAATAGGGCTACTTATTCTTTAGTCACTTCTCCTCTTACTGACTGCTCATAGACCTTAACTTTCTCTTCTCCTCCTCTCTCCTAAGCTTTTCAGCTCTTGTGATTGCATATAGCATGTACGCCTTCATCCAGAACTCAAATGCGTGCCTAGAGGGTTCTTCTTTTGTTAGCCTCTCAGCTATTTCAACTATTTTCTCAAACTTCCATAGATCCAGCTCTTCAACAGGCTTTTCCTTAACCTCTCTAACAACTTCCTTAATAAACTTAATTTCCTCGGGCTTCAAAGGGTTTGCTCTTGATGTAACTTCGTAAAATGTGCTTAACCTCTCCACTTCTCCTAACAAGTAACGCCTTTCATCATCAGTAAAAAGCTTTTTTAAAGTCATGAAGTCTACAAGAGTTAGAAACAGACCCTTAGCACACTCACCAAAAGCATCAAGTCTTCTCTCAAGTCTCTCAAACTTTACATCAACTAGTTTAAATCTATTGTCAATTTCGGAAAACTTTTTGCCTAGCCAGTAAGCTAGGGAAACTGATGAAATAATGACAGTTGCTATAACACCTGCAAAACCAGCAATGATTTCACTAGACATTGCAACACCTAGGCCAGCTCTCACCATATAAACACAGCAGTTAGGCTAAAAATGTTTGGCACTTCTAATGAGAAAAAGGAACTAAAATGTCTGTTTAGACAAAGCCAGCACCTTTGCGTTCTCTATCTATCCTTGCCCGTAGCAGGGTAGTGTTGTGTTTCATGCTCTGAGATGCGATGATTGCTACTTTGTGTAAAGTCTTGTGAAAGGTGTGCATAGGTCTAGCAAGGCTATGGTCATAGCCTTGCTGTGCATTCAACCGCAGACGGTGCAGGTAGAATACGTTGTAAAACCTTGGTCAACAAGAGATAGTGGTATAAGCATGGTGAGAAGTGCGTAGTTGTATGGTTTTTAAATCGCATCGCCTTATGTAGTGGTGCATGAGAAGCGTATTGTGAGCATCAGATGCGTTAGTCTTTACCTCGTATAAGAGTATGAACATTGTTTTTATGGCAATGTCCACCTCTATCCACGATGGAAACCCCTTAACCTCTCTACTCTCATCGTGGTAAACCCACTTCTTAACCTTTGCAACACCGAGAAGCTTCTCCAAAACACCCTTCATAGCCCCTCTAAAAACAGACAGCTTCAATGCCCCATCTTGTGCCAAGAGTCACAAGCCTTAATTTAATGCTAGTAAACCTTTCGTCATGCTCAAGAAGCTTTCTCTCAATAGCCTCAAATTTCTTAAATGCCTCTTCTCACTCCTTATCATTCTCCTCCCACTTACGCCAATTCTCTTCTCAACGCTTATTACTTTCTTCCCACATTTTTCCTGAAGTTTTACAAAAACTTGAAAATCTTTTCTAAACCTCTTCAACTAGTTAATGACCGTATCTAGGCTTAGTAAGCCAGCTACAGCTAGCTTAAACCCCTTATCACTTTTCAAAAACTCCAAAAACCTCTTCTTAAGCTCAACATCGATACCCATTTTTGTCACCTCATCAACCATTCTCACAACTATAAGAAGTACTTTTGAACTTACTTCGATACCAGAACTTATTTGTGCTCTTCGTTACTGGGTTTTTGTGAGGTACTTAGATATATACGCGCCATGCCAAAGATAAAGATGCGAGAAGACCGTCCAAGGAAGCCCGTTATATGAGAGATTTTAAGATGTGTATGGTAGCATGTATGGTTGCTTGGTGACTTACGAAGCATGGGATGTAACGCTTAAGGTCTTCACTCTCTACATCGACTTCGGGCAACGTTGCTTGGCTTTTGTCTAGGAAAATAACTTTAACAGATCTACCTTTGCTCCAAGCTTCGATCCCCATCTTGATACCTCTCGATTCTCCAGTTCCGCAGATTATTACAGCGTTCTTCTCCCTCTCAACTGGGTTGTACTTTTTAAGTATTCTGAAAAGAACTTCTCCGTCCTTTTCCCTAACTTTACATGAGTAAACTTTGAGCATAAATTTTGCCGTATTGGGCACCTCAGGAAGGAGGGGAGGGGAAATAGCGATCGCAAAGTCTGAAGAACTTTTTAAGCTTAGTAGCCCGCCAAGGCTGTGACCAATCGTTAGGACCTGGTTATATTTCTTCCTAAGTTCCTTTATTGCACCTTCGACGTCGTTAATGACGTCTTCGTCCAGAGGGTTCTCGTTCTCTCCGTGTCCTCTTAAGTCTATGGCATAAGAGTCATAACCTCTTTCAGCGACTTCGTAACTCAACCCTAGTAGCTCGTACTTTGATGAAGAGTAGCCGTGGATGATTAGAGCACTCCGTGAGCTTCTCGCATTTATGAAGAAAGCAGGAACTTCTTTACCATCTAAACTCTTGAACCTAAGCTTGTGTATTTCCATTATTACCTCCTTTACTCTAATTCCAGCTCGGAACTAAAAATGTTACGTGTGGGGTATGTCTAATCTTTCTCACAAGGCTCATCTTATTATAAAGCGAGATCTCGTAATCCTTAAGAGCATTTTGCCTTTGTTTTTCTCTACCTCTTTTTCCTATTCTCTGCCTCGAGCTCTACTACTAACGTCGTAAATGTTCCTTACTCTAAATGCTTCGTCCTCAATCCTCGCCTCTTAGCCGTTGCCGAATTTGCATTACTTGTCAATGATTGCAAGTAGCTCTAAGACGTTGCGACTTCGAGAGTGTAGTAGCGTCTTAGAACACTACATTGCATGGTCTAAAGGAGTTAAAGCGAGAGCAGGTGAGGAGTAAGAGCCCGACCGAGTGAGGAAGCCCGGGACGTTATCCTTGGAACTGTCTACGTCTGTGCAAACCGTTCAGAGCTGATCTAGAGTGATTGCATTGAGGACCTCTCCTTATGACTAAAGGCCTTGCTCTTCAGGACAGGAGGTACGATCTCCATTGAACGGGGTAAAAGGTAGTGAGCATAGTCCTGGCGCGCGGAAATTCATCCCAAGAATTTATACTCGCTCTAGGTCAGCTACACGCATTAGAGGAGCTATAAAATAAAGTACGCTGAGAGAGCATGCTTCGCGCAGTCATCAGCGTGATACAAACTCTCGCGAAGTTAGAGAGCCTTAATCACGGGAGTTTAAAGGAAAATCTTCACACCATCGAAAAACCTTTAAATCAAGGTCCTCTGAAAAGCAGGGATGCTACCAACTGGTGTATTTTACCATCCCAGCTTTAGCAAGAGAAGTTACTTTACGCTAGGGGCGAGGCTTAGGGATTTTCCTCAAGCGTTCGATGAGCTTAAGAAATACCCAAACTTCAGACTGGTGACATGTCCTCGAGTGAGTGAAGAACTGATTCTAAAGGTCCATTCCCCAAACTTATTAGAAAAAGTCAAAATGGATCCGTTATGTTCAACAGCTTGGCACTCTGCAGGAGGCGTAGTAATGGCAGGAGAGATGGTTTATGAAGGGCGACTCAGGAACGCGTTCTGTTACATAGGTGCGGGAGGACATCACGCAGGGAGGTCGAGTTCTTGGGGCTTTTGTTGCTTCAATGACGTTGTCTTATCAATAACGAACTTGAGGGAAAAACATGGGAGGATCAAGGTTGCAATTCTTGATACTGACGCCCACCATGGCGATGGAACTAGGGAGCTCCTCATGGAGGATAAAGACTCATTACACTTCTGCATATGTGATAGAGACTTCATCTCACATGATGGAACTAAGATCGATGTGAGCTATTGGGGCCGTGAGCACGAGTACGTGAAGATAGTCGAGGAGGAGTTCGTCCCAAGGGTTATGAAATTTAGGCCAAGTCTCGTCTTCTGGTACTTCGGCCATGATACGCACATCGGAGATTATGGAGATATAGGCCTTACAGTTAAGGACTACGTTAAAATAGCTCAAGTGGTCAAGGAGTTGGCTGCAGTCGTCTCTGATGAGAAACTCGTGGTCGTCTTAGGTGGAGGAAGCCTACCGCAGATAGCAAAAGAGGCAACGCTAGCGATAATTAAGGAGCTACTTAAGACTTGAAGACAAGAGTGTTCATATTCATCTGTTGCAATTGAAGGTTTTGGTGCACGAAGAGATGTGAGCGATGATGTTTTCTCGGGTAGAAGCTTAGAAAGAGCACTTCTTCATCCCTCCTTTTAACTTCTTAAGTATGCGTATACTGAAAACCGTGCCCACGGCAATCACCTTGTTAGAGGCCTCGCTCTCTAGTGCGGAGGAGGGCTAGACCTTCATCAGGCAGAGCTTGAAGTACGAATGCGCATCTCTAGGCCAAGGGCTTGGACGTGGCGTTTATTAGCCTCAATAGTAACACTTTTAGCGAGCGCGATGGGTTTTGAGCTCCTCAAGAAGAGGGCCCTAAGCTTCTTAAGGGACGCCAAGGTAGACTACGAGCACGAGGACTACGACTTGGCCTTGTTTCACGTAGAGCAGTTCGTCCAGCTCTACTCCAAGTACTTG
>Ga0326760_1001072_pt1 | contig 12634 bp, 9 predicted proteins | sample GCREP_S_FD_207668 | JGI IMG/M metagenome (GOLD analysis project Ga0326760, IMG submission 207668) | Hot spring sediment microbial communities from Geyser Creek Basin, Yellowstone National Park, WY, United States - GCR.EP_S | ecosystem: Environmental > Aquatic > Thermal springs > Near-boiling...
AGAGCTCTCGAGTTCAGGAGCTAGTTGCTAAGTACGGCGACGTGTGGTTCTTTTACGGGGACTCGCCCGAGGGCGTGGACGAAAAAATCAGGAGATTTGAGGAGACTTGGGGGCTCTCTAAGAAGTATGCGATGAACTCGAGACTTCAGGTGGGGAGGCCCAAGGCTGAGATCGAGCAGAACTTTAAGGAGCTTGCAAGGAGGATGGATCCAGATTTAGTCAAAAGGGTGCTGAGCGCCGCCATAATAGGCACCCCTGATGAATGTATAGAGAAACTCGAGGCCTTCGTGAACACCAAGCTGGACTACATAATACTCATGTCTAACAACACGCTAAAGGACATAGAGAGGTTTGGGAAAGAAATCATGCCGAGCTTTAGCTGACACCCCTCTTCATCTCAATAGTTTTATTAGTAGGGGCTGGAACCTCTTTTGTACGTCTTTGAAAAAAGGAGAAACTAGACCTTTACGCTGGTTCGGTGAAGAAGCAAAATGCAAATTCTGCAGAAAATCGTTTCAACCAGTACAACCTTTTGTCATACAGCAGGAAAGCTTAGTAGTGTGATACTGCAGTAGTGTACGACCTCTTCTACGAGCAGAAAACACTGATGTAGTGACTAAGCTCTAGTCCGACGGCAAAGCGAATCCTACGTACTCGCCTAGCAAGGCCTCTATATATTCGTTACACGTGTAGGTCTAGCTGTGTCAGCAGTTAAGGGGGCTTGCTCGAAGTCAGGCTGACCGTCAGCAACTACTTAAAGGGTTCATTATTACTAGGCGTGAGCCGAGACTAAGCAAGGAGGTGTGAGTGATGTGCAACATGCACAAGAGTTGAGGTCAAGACTTGTCAATGCGCATGTACGAGGCCCACTTAAGAGGTCATTGACGGTCAATCGATTGACCCTTAACCTTGAGTTGTTAAGCCCTGTAATGTTGCAAAGAAAAATTTTAAACAACGAGACAAAATTTAGAAGCGAGGAATTAGGAACCTCTCAGCCCCGTGAATAGGGACGAGCGAGTATGAGTATGATGGAACGACCTTGGATATCGGATAAGTGGTGGGTGAGCCCGCTCAACTTCGTCGACGAGGTCCGCTCCCAACTGAGGCTCCCTAAGAAGGTGGTCATCCACGACATCACCTTGAGAGATGGAGAGCAACAGGCCGGAGTGACCTTCACCAAGGAGGACAAGATCGAGATAGCGAAGATGCTCGACGAGATCGGGGTTCACAGGATCGAAGCCGGCATGCCAGCAGTCTCGAACGAGGACAAGGAGGCGATAAAGGCCATAGCTCGAATGGGGCTGAACGCCAAGGTGTTCTGCTTCGCGAGATGCATGAAGCGCGACGTCGATTTGGCGTTGGAGTGCGACGTGGACGGAATCGAGATGGAGATACCGTCTAGCGAGCACCTCATAAAGTACGGGTACGACTGGCCCCTCGAAAGGGCCATAGAGCTGGCGGTGGAGGCCACGAGCTACGCTGCCGAGCACGGGCTACACATCTCCTTCTTCACGATAGACGGCACGAGGGCCGACTTAGACTGGTGGTTCAAACTGGTAGGTAAAGTGGCGACCGAGGGTCGCATGGACTCCCTCGTCTTGGTCGACACCTTCGGGGTCTGTATGCCCGAGGCCATACGATACTTGGTGAGAAGAGCGAAGCAGCAGTTCAGCGTCCCCATAGAGGTTCATCTCCACAACGACTTCGGGCTAGCAGTCGCGAACACGCTCGCAGCCGTCGCGGAGGGCGCGGAGATAGTCCACACGACGGTGAACGGCATAGGCGAGAGGATGGGGAACGCCGACTTGGCAGAGACTGCCCTAGCCCTAGAAGTGCTCTACGGCGTGAAGCTGGGCCTGGACTACAGCAAGCTGTACAAGCTGTCGAAGCTTGTCGAGAAGCTCTCGGGGGTCAAGATGCCGCCGCACAAGCCCGTCGTCGGGGACGGGATATTCAGGGTCGAGTCGGGGATAGTAGTGGGTTGGTGGAGGAACCTCGAGAAGCAGGGCAAGCCACTGATTATGTTCCCGTACCACTGGAGCTTTGTCGGCCAAAACGGCCCGGAAATAGTGCTCGGCAAGAAGAGCGGGAGAGACTCGATCCTTTACGCGCTTGAGAAGATGGGGGTTGATCCGACGACGGTGGACGTGAATAAGGTGTTGGAAGAGGTGAAAACAGAGTCTATCAGGAGAAAAGCCCCCTATCCCAAGCGAGGTTTTCAAACAAATAATGGAGAGACATAGATTAAAGTAAGATAAGCTGAAAGAAAAGAACGATACGATTGCTCCTTACTTCTCCATCTGATATAACTTTATTCTAGTTTAATAGTGAGCTAAGCACGAGTTGCTAGATTATGTTTAGCATATCGATTTTATGGTAATTTTTCGAGAACGATTCCTTCGTTCTTTTTATTACTCAACTTATAAGTTGATTTTAAGAAATCCAAACCTTAAGGGCCTTTTATACTTCATACATTAAATCTACACTAGCTGTCTAAGTGGCGCCATGCATAGCATAGTTCATTCTAGTTCTACTGATCTCAGCATGCTCTTGCTTCAACTTTTACGTTCTATTGATTTGAGGACGTCCTTGTTAACGACATTTTTGGGCAACTTGCCTTCATCACATGTATCCGCGACAATTACGTCAGCATACTTGCTTAAGAGCCTCTTCTCCTCATCGATCAAAGGTAGGGATTCAGTTATTAAAATCGCTCTCTTCATTAACGACGTCACCTGTGGCTTTTCATAGTGAAAACGTAAGAAACTTGCTTATAAGCTTGACGATTCAACTGTTCACTATTTAAATGGAGTTCTATCGTGGCAGTTAATTTGCATGCACAATGATGATTTTCCCTCCGCTCTATTCATGCTCAACCATCGATTACCGAGCTTTGCTGAGCGAGCGCCAACAACGCCCTCACAGGCTTAAAACCAAACCGGAGAGCCTCAAGAACCTCTCTGATCCATGTCATAAACCTCAACTTCTTCTCCAGGGTACGTCATTACCGCCATCCTTACTAATAGGGCCACTACGTTCACGTCCAAGTAGTCTAGCGCCCTGTCAAGGGGTAGCGTGCCGGTTGCCACAAGGAGGGACCGACGCCAAGCCCGCGTAGGCCCTGTGTACCTTGCCCCAAGCTATAAACGCCACGGCTACTACGAAGACGGCGACGGCGATCCACATCTGGCTTGACATTGTGAGCACCTAGCTCGTCTAGAGCTCAAGGTCTCCGAGGGTAAGAGCTCGTAACGCATTTAAGCTTTTGCTACGAAGAGTGCTGCTGGTACAAGGCCATGGTGCAGGCCCAAGGACAGGTGAACTTAAAGAAGGTCGCGAGGAATATCTCGACGTCGATAGCGCTGATAGTTGTGTACATAGTGATCTACGTGGTGTCTCGGTCTTTGCGAAGTACATCATCCGCAGCGTCCTGCCGACGTACAAAATCATGATAGTGGACTACGAGGGCTCCGTGCAAATACTACTCGCCTTGGCCTTCGGCTACCTCATAGTCAGCGCGGTAGCCAGGTTCTTCTACTGGTCTACCGTCGTCAAGTACGGCCACTCCACCGCGGCGGCCGTGAGGGACGTCGTGAGGATAGTGGGCATCGGGGCCATGGTGGCGGCGATATCCGGAGGGGTCGCAGGCGGGGCTGCGGGCGTAGCCCTAGGGGGCTTCTTGGGCATGGTCGTTGGCTTCGCCTCGCAACAGGTCTTGGGACAGGCGAGCGGGCCATCGCGTGGATATTGCACGCACCAATACTGCTACTCATCGCTACACTACTACTAAGAGAAGGTTACAGGGTTGCCGAAATAGCTGAGCGAAAGGCCTCTTGAATGAAGGGCTAAGGATATGAGTTAGACAACTTTTTATCTATCTGATCTCACTATTGTTGGCATAAGTTCGTGAAAAGGCCTACACCTTGAAATGCCTTGAAGTGAGACGTTTAAAGACCAGAATTTGTTGCTGACTTTGGCTCGGGCATTTTTATGCCAGCGAGGTCTGCGTGCATAATGCTAGAGAGCACATGGAAGCACTAATTAGGGCTACGAGAGTTATATGTATTGTTTGTGCTTTAGCGTAGCGGGATCTAAGGCTATGTTCATAATGGAGGTCATTAGACCTCTTCTTAGTCTTCGCGCACTGTCATATGCTCGTTAGTTATGAGATTCTGGTCACAAGCTACGGCCTACGCATGCACGGTCTTAACGATTAATACAGTTCTAACCCACCATTTTCAATGAGTTTATGGAAGCTGTTTCCCCGCCTTTAGAACTTTATTTTCTTGTTCCTTAAAAACGTGAGGGCCTTTGATGTACACGAAGGGACCTCAAACGGAAAAACTCCATGGACCTTAAGTGTCAAGCTTTTTAGCCGAGCACGTTCTGTTAACTTGCGCAGTGGCATTGAGCAATAACATGAACAACACCACATACTCAAGATAACAAAACCGCTGAGCGTAAAGAATAAGTAGTGTGTCTCCTTACCTTTTACCCTAGGTGTTCTTCTTTGAAGACGAAGGAGGAGTACATCGAAAGTCTGAAGAGGAAGAAACCAACGATCTACATGTTCGGAGAGAAGATCGAAGATCGCGTTAACCATCCTCTACTTAAACCTCATATCGATGTAATGGGGCTTACCTACGAACTGGCACGAGATCCGAGATACGAAGAGTTGGCGACGGCGAGGTCACATTTGACAGGCGAGAAAATAAACCGGTTCACACATATACATCAAAACACTGATGACTTAATCAAAAAGGTTCAGATGACAAGAATGTATGCACGTTATTGCTGTTGCATTCAACGATGCATGGCAATAGACGCGCTTAATGCTCTATCAATCATAACCTATGAAATAGATAAAAAATACAAAACAGATTACTTTGAAAGACTTAACAATTATATAAGGTTTTTCCAGAAAGAAGACGTTGCGGCGACGTGCGCTATGACGGACGTGAAAGGCGACAGATCCCTCAGGCCTGCGGATCAAGCCGACAAGGACCTTTACGTGCGAGTAGTTGAAAAGCGCGAAGACGGCATTGTCGTTAGGGGGGCGAAGGCCCACACGACAGCGGCTATTGCATCCAACGAAATCATAGTTATGCCAACGCGGGCGATGAGAGATAAGGATAAGGACTATGCAGTGGCCTTCGCGGTGCCAGTCGACGCTCCAGGATTAAAGTTCGTGGCGCGGTCCACAGTGCCTCGGGAAATGGGGAAGATAGATGCGCCGTTTAGGACTAGGTGGGGAGTTACAGAGGCGTTAACGATATTCGACGACGTCTTCGTTCCCTGGGAGAGGGTCTTCATGTGCGGCGAGTGGGAGTTCGCGGGACCCGCGGCCGAGCTCTTCGCAATATATCACAGGCATAGCTATTGTGGTTGCAAGCCAGGGGTGACGGACGTGCTCATCGGTATTGCCGCCCTACTAGCCGAGTACAACGGCGTCGAAAACGCCGCACACATACAGGGTAAACTCGTAGACATGGCGTGCACGGCCGAGCAGATCTACGCGTGCGGAATAGCTGCTTCGGTTCGAGGGAAGCCTATGGGTCCCGGAACCTATGTCCCGGATATAACATTCGTTAACATAGGGAAGTACATAGCGGGAACGCACATATATGACGAAATCTACCGCGTCCACGATATAGCGGGAGGCTTAGCTGTGACTTGTCCCTCAGAGAAGGACTACTTCCACCCCGAAGTCAAGCCATACTTGGAGAAGTACTTAAAAGGCAAGGCCGACGTTCCAACAGAGCATAGGATAAGGGCGTTTAAGCTATGCGAGGATTTGGCCGTGCACGGCTTTGCGGGGTGGCTTATGGTCGCCAGTTGCCATGGAGGAGGATCGCCTGAGGCACAGAGGATAACAATATATAGGAGTTATGACTTCAAGAAGCGCAAGGAAATCGCCAAGTGCCTAGCAGGGATAAAGAGTTTTGAGGAGTTTCCGGAGTTTGAAGAGTAAAACTTGTCAAGGGAAGGAAGACGCGTGATTCTCATATGTTTTAGGCATCGCCCTTTATCTCTTGGAGTTCCCAACTCGAAGGGGTTTATGGTGTTTGCTTGAGCATGAGCATTGACTTTGAGGAAAGAGGGGAATAAAGCATGGACTCTTGAACTTGGCCCGTCGCTATAGAGCCTGCACTTCTAAACCTCTAGCATTAGAGGGAACACGAAGAAGGAATTCAAGGACATCAAGGAAAGGTTGAACGCATGTAGCAAGAAATGAAGTTTCTTTCATTCACAAGGATGGAGGTGTGATGATAGATGGCACGACCGTGGAAGGCTGGGGTAAAGCAGTAAACCACTATGGATTTAAGCATGGAAGGGGACGAAGACCCGTGTAATGGTTGACGAGGCTAGTTGTGCAAGGGCTTAAATGTTTACGCGTGGCTTAGGACATTCAAAGGAGCCATAATGAGATCTGAAGGATAGCTGTGATAAAGCCTAAATATTCGGGGATCTCTAACAAGCAAGAAGGAAAGGGCTGCTCTCGCCTCTAAAACCCGTCGCATAAGGTTGGCTTCTATTGTGAGTGACTTTTTCAGACATCACCCTGCAGCATTAGCTCAGATGGTTGCAACCGTCGACATAATATCTGGAGGAAGGGTGATATTTGGAGTTAGCGCAGGCGAGAGCATGAACTTAGAGCCGTATGGGATTGCATGGGATAGACCAGTCTCTAGAATGTATGAAGCTATTAAAGTAGTGAAAAAGCTGTGGATCGAGTCGCCTAACAGGGTGGACTATGATGGGAAATTTTACAAGCTTCGCAAGGCGTGCCTTATAAAGCCAGTACAAAGCCCACATCCACCAATATGGATTGCAGCAAACTCCGAGAGAACTCTTAAGATAACTGCGGAGTTAGGTGATGGGTGGATACCAATATGCCTCCCTCCCGAAATCTACGAGGAGCGCTATAAGATGCTTAAGGAGCTCGCAATACACTATAAAAGAGAGCCAGATGCTATTGAGCCGGGGTTGTTCCTGTATTTTGCTGTTGCGGAAAGTGACGATGTGGCGATGAACATTATAAGGGACCCGGCAAGGAGAATTGCGCTAATGCTACCAGACCTCCTCGAGCGTTTAGGATATCATGCGCCAAGGGACTTTAGCCTAGCCAAAGCTCTCTTTTCAGATCCCTATGTCGTTAAGCGATTAGAGGAGGCTTCAAAAAAGTGCCTTTTGAAGGGGTTGTGGATAGGATGTTCTTGTGGGTTCACCTACGAGGTGTATCGAGAGGATAAATACATACATAAAGAGTGGTGTAAGAACTTTTGTATTAAGACCTCTAGCTCCAAAAAAAGACCTTTTGCAGATGACTCAATACTTCGCCCGTAAAGTGCTATCATATTTCAAAGAGTTCAAGAATAGATGACCCTTTACCGTGGCAAGATATTGACTATAAATTGACTATAATATGTTACAACGCGTCTATCTTAGTTCTAGCCCTTGTTTGAATAGACATTAGTCCATCGCACTTGATGCGTTCTAATAGACGTTACACAACCTCAAAGTTTGTGGGTTCCAAGACTTTCACTTATAGACTTCATCAGCAAAGGCATGGCATTAAGAGGAACAATGCACGCATTTCTAAGTAATCCCCTACAGATCTAGTCGTGCTTACCTCCCCCTTTTCTCGACCTAGCCTCCTCCCACTCTTGTACTACTCTCCATAGGATCTTCCCGGAAGCTGTTTTGGGCAGAGACTTAACGAATTCTATCACCCTAGGGTACTCGTATTTTGCCATTCTCTGTCTACTCCACTCTATGATCTCTTGAGCGAGCTGATCTCCTGTGATCTCCCCTTTATCAAGTTTCTCCTGCCACTCCGGTTTAAGAACTATGTACGCTTTAACCTCCTCAATTACTCTTGGATCCGGTGTCTTAACGACACATACCTCGGCTATGGCTGGATGGCCGTAAAGCACATTCTCCACAGCTGTTGGCCAGACCTTATACCCGGCTCGATTGATCATCCTCTTAATCCTATCCTTTATGAAGAAATAACCGTCCTCGTCCATAAATCCAAGATCCCCACTTCTAAAATACTTCCTACCATCTATCTCGATGAATGCCTTCTTAGTTTCCTCAGGTTTATTCCAGTATTCGATGAACATGTTCGGCGCGCTGACCACGATTTCGCCTATCTCGTTCGGTGGTAGAACCTTAAGAGTTTCAGGGTCTATTATAAGCGCGTCCACGCCGAAGTGCGGTATGCCGAGACATGAATACTTAACCCTATGTGGAGGAACTATGTGGGTTTGTGAAAACGACTCGGTGTAGCCGTACCCCTCAATATATTTGATCCCAGTTAATTCCTCCAGCTTCTTCGCTATAGGCTCAGGCATGGGTGCGCCGCCGCCACCAATCACCTTTAAGCTTGAAAGATCATAGTCTTTAAGGTTTGGAAGTTTAAGAAAGTCTATGATTATTGTCGGTATTCCAAACCAAAATGTAACCCTACTTCTGAATAATCTCTGCTGCTGTTTCAGCATTCCATCTAGCCATTAAGACCGCTGTTGCACCCAACTCGTGTACTGCATATAGGTTATGAACAAGCCCAGTTACATGGAATAGGGCTACGGAGGATAAATTAACTTCAGCTGGTGTGCGGTTAAACCAGTATATGGAGCCAAGTATGCTTGGCCACATAGTCTCATGAGTATGTACCACACCTTTAGGAATTCCAGTGGTGCCTGAAGTGTAAATTATCATCGCCTTGTCATCAACTCCGACTTCGACCTTCGGAGGTGTATGCTCCTCCTTCATCACCTCGCCCCACGTCTTGGTGACCCCCTCCGGAATACTTGGAGCTTTAAGCAATTCGTCTGGGACTCTTACCTCAGGCTGACTTGGGAGATAATCCATCCAGTGCCCACAAATTATGCATTCGACGTCGGTTTTATCTTTAAGCCTGAGCATGGTCTCAGCAACATCAGATAGGCATATCAGAGCTCTAGCCCCACTATCCCTCAACACATACTCGAACTCCCCCTCTGAAAGTAGTGGATTTACTGAAACCAGAATTGCACCCGACATAAGAACTCCAAACGCACATACATGCCAGTGAGGCGAATTCCCTATACATACAGCTACCCTATCCCCCTTCCGAATCCCAACATCATGGAGGTAGCCGGCTAGCTTCAGGCTACTCCTATACAGCTCGGAGTACGTTATCTTTCTACCATAAAATATTACTGCGGCCTTATCCGGATATCTATATGCGCTTCTTTCAATTATATCGAAGATGGGGACGCGTGGATAATCCAATTTTTCAGGTAGGTTTGGCGGCCAATACTTAAACCACGGTCTATCAAAACTTTGTTGAGGGCCCATATTGACGCCCTCCACGGCTAAGCCCTTGTTGGGCCATAGCAGTAGGCATATTTAAACCTATCGACAAATTCATCAGACTTGACAACCTAGGACGTCAGCCGTAGCATGTTAAGTTACCAGGTCCGTTCATCCCACGGTTAAAAACCGCAGGCTTTCATGTCGATTTTATGTAAGAACTTAAGTTAAAGAGGAATATAAATTTGCGCGATGTTGAGCCTCAACTTAGAGGTTAGTCGTGGCACGTTAAGGTGCAGAGGATACTGTCAAGTTAAGCCTTAGATTTAATGAGTCCACTATATGCTAACTTGACAGGGTTGTGACGCCCCCGAACCAGCAGATGAGACCGAAGGCGTGAAGTCTGCTCTAAACGCTGGACCTCGTGGCGTAGGCCATGCTTCCAGCAAAACGGGCCCGGAGGGTGACCTGTGAAGCCTAACAAGGAGGAAAAGCTGGAAGCTCCCGGCTTTAGCCGTGGAGAGGACGTCACCGTCATCCCCTTCCTCACGAGCCAGCGCCTTCCCGAAGGGCTCTTGAAGTGGGCTGATGTTTGTACGCGTGTGCGCGCTAGCCTGTGCTCTCGCCCCCGCGACATGAGCTCACGTCCGAAGCCCTCCATCATCCCCGCGAGCCCTCACGACCTGCAAGGATTCTAGAATTGCGTGCAAGCATACTAGCAACTCGTTTAGGGCACGGTCGGCGATGCACTTCCGGAGAATGGTGGTGAAGAGGCTATATGCACGAATTGCTAGCATTATAGTGTTCTAGAATTGCGTGTGTGGTTTACCGGTAACTCGTGCAGGGCACGGTCAGTTATGTGCCTCTGGTGATGTAGAGGGGGATGGTAGCGAAGGAGCTATATACACGGCTCACCGGTAAACCGGTTTTTTGCAATGCCTAAAGTCCCGAAGGGTAAGGTGAGATTGGACGTCTACATAAGTGGGGACCTGTACAAAAAGCTCAAGGAGCTCGTGGTGGCGAAGCACAAGCTCCTTCACGGAGCCTAAGCTACGAGGTGGAGCAGGCATGGAGCAGGCACTCGCGCACTGGATAATGGAGCACACACGCACACGCACAGAACAGAGCACACGAACACAGGCTCAGGAGAGGGTGGAGGCTTCCAAGCTCAACCCACCACCGCGCTACCTAAAGGTCTGGCTCCAGGTCAAGGACTACTTGGAGGGTGAGCTGAAGTACGACTTCAACTTCACCCGCCACCTCCTACTCGACGATCTAGTGAGGGCTGTCGCTGCGGTCAGGGGCCCTGATGGGAGGACGTTAAGGAAGTGGTCCAGGATTTTCGAGGAGTACGGGGTCTTGAAGAGGATAAGCCCGAAGCTGTACGAGGTCGAGTTCTCGTAGCGAGGAACTAGGAGTAGCTCAGTTAGAGAGAGGTCTGTTACAAGTGGAAAGGGGGAGGGGTAAGGGGAGAGGGGGTTGTTTGGCAAATCGAGCTCTTCCCCACTATAAGCCCTCAAGTAGTCGAGAAGTGCTTAAAGGAGACCTTCACAACTCCCTAAATGACTCTACCTTATCTACGAGGTTCTCCTCACTCCTAGCAATCGAGGAAAAGTGAGTGTTGCTCCTAGCCAAAGAGTTGCAAGCGTGGACCAGGTGCTAGGTCCAAGCAACATCACTCCCACACCCTCTCCCTCTTTTCCCCTCTTCCTTCTTTTCCTCGTCATTATTTTCTCATTACTCCTGCGATGGGCTAATATTTCACCAGGCCCATATCGTAGACCAGGAGCTTCTGCCTAGAGCTCAAAGATACTCCAGCGTGAGGGCTGACCATTAGCTGACGAATCGACCGACGAGGACTGGGAAGGTCTCAACTCAACATAGCTCAAGACAACGAAGACCCCCACTTAGTGGAGAGGAGAACCCCATGCGAGTGATCTCCTCAATAAGGATGTCGGCCATAGGCCTTAAATCGTCAACGCCCGATGACTCTCTTATCTCTCCTTCCTTCGATGCGTAATTACGTAAAGAATCGCATAAACTATGAGCACAAGAAGCGCATAACCCCAATAAACTAAAAGCTCTTCGGACATGATTTCTCACCCCTCTTTTTTAACCTTTCCTCTTCTAGCCCACAACCTATAAGCAAAGATGGTGACCAGAACTACAACCAATGTTATCGCCAGATTTTGACCAATCGCGATAAGGACGTAGCCAATCATTTTCCCTACTTCCTAAAATATCCCTTTTTGCCAGGCAATACCGCTGTTAGCACCGTGGTCAGCACAAATGATATCAGTAGTGAGAAGTTAAGGGGCTCGGCCAAGAATGGTGGTACATATCGTATGAGCACGCTCCTCGGTATGAACGACCAAATCCCCACAATGATTCACGTCGAGACCCAAGAATATATGAGGGCCTTAGGGCTCCTCTTCCACCAGAAGCCGTAGACTAGTAGGAACCAGCCTGGCAACGCTAGAGCACAGGTCCACATTAAATTGGGTATGATCAGGGCACCGGCAACATGTAGCATGTAGGCTATGAAACCACCAGTTATGGAGAGTATTATGGTAAGCAACCTAGATAAGCGCAAGACCTTCCGTTCATCCGCTTCCGGATTGATGAATCCTCTATATGTCGTGAATACCGACTATGGTCGCTGCTAAAACATGTCCTCCCGATGTGGAGATGTTAGCTACCAGTAGAGATATCATTATCGCTGCAAGTACTGCTGGGTGTAACACAGAGCTCATCAGGTCGATGGGGCCAAAGGAGGGGCCGCGCTCTGCAAACGCAGGGATCACAGATGCCATTACTCCCGTGACCGCCCAAGGAATCGTCGAAAGGGAGTTTACAATAGCCGCTGGCAATAACCCCTTTCTAACATGAGCTAAATCTTTTGCGCCAAAAGCGGCTTGCATAGGCATCTGCAGGGATCCACATCCAAAGAGGGCGAAGATAGACATTGGTATGACTATGGATGCCACGATTTCAGGCGAGGCGAACATGACAAGTTTAAATCCCTGCCCCGCCTCGATGAGGGTAGAAACGACTTGCTCAGCTGTGATCCCCACTTTTACTGGCAGATCGTAGAGGAGTAGCCAGAAAAGGCCAAAATACATTCCCGCGTACATGACTATCGCGAGGAGGGCATTAAGGTAACTCATTTGCATAAGGCCCGCGAAGACTATGTAGAGAATCGATAACACCGTAGAGATCGCTATGCACAAGGGGAACGGTAGACCTGTAAGCCCATAGACGGCATATGAAATGCATATAATCTCTATGCCAGCTATGCAGAACGAAAAGGCGAAGTTCGGCAACGAGGAAAGCT
>Ga0326760_1001074_pt1 | contig 12627 bp, 19 predicted proteins | sample GCREP_S_FD_207668 | JGI IMG/M metagenome (GOLD analysis project Ga0326760, IMG submission 207668) | Hot spring sediment microbial communities from Geyser Creek Basin, Yellowstone National Park, WY, United States - GCR.EP_S | ecosystem: Environmental > Aquatic > Thermal springs > Near-boiling...
GATGAACTCGCCGAGCGGGACGAGGATGTTGTCCCAAAACCACTTGAGCGCGTTCTGGATTGCCTGGACGCCCTGGCAGACCCAGTCCCACGCCTGCTTCCAGCTGTTCAGGTAGAATATGAAGACCGTGTAAATGAACTCGCCCAATGGCTTCAGGATGTTGTCCCAGATCCATTGAAGGGCTGGGCCGAGGACGCTCCATATCGCGTCCCCCACCGCCTTGAGCGCGCCCGAGACCGCGTCCCAGTTCGCTATGATGATCGGCAGGATGGCGCCTAGGGCTATCAGGGCTATGCCAATCGGCCCCATCGCCGCATACAATCCCATGAAGCCCGCCTTCACGACGTTGAGCGCGGTCGTCAGGCCGGGCGCCATGCTGATCAGCGTCGAGAACGCGTTGGCCGCCTGGACGAAGGCGGGTATAAGGCCTAGCGCCTGGACCGCGAGGCCCGCCAATTGTGGCCCCATCTGGGCATGGGCTGCCGCCACCTCCTGCGAGGCCTTCGCGACCTCCCGCTCGCTATTCTCCAGCGCCTTGATCGCCGCGTCCAGCTCCTTGGTGCTCCTCCCGCCCTCAACGTATTCGCCCCTCAGCTCGCCGAGCAGCTCGATTGCCTGCTGGACGCTTGTCGCGTGAAGCCCGAACTTCGCGTTTATCTCCGCTAGCAGCTGGGCCTGCCTCTCCTGCGCCATGTTAAGGTTCATCTGCGCCGTGTTGACTCGTGTCATCAACGCGTTCCACGTCGTGAACATGCTGTTCAGCTTGGAGCCGAAGCTGGCGATCTTCCCTATCTGCCCGGCCATGAACTCGGCCTTGTCGCTGAATATCTCGGCCTGCTCGGCTAGGGCCTTGAAGGCCCTCTGGTTCGCTTGGGACTCGCGGAGGATCTGCGACGCGGCCTCCGCGCTCTCTATGCTCGCGATCTTGTTCCGCCTCAGCGCCTCGTTCACGTCATCCATCGTGGCCCGGGTCCTGAACGCGGTCTCGCCCGCGCCCCTCAGCGCCTCATCCATGTTCTTGAGGCTCTCGCTTACGGCCCGTATCTCGTCGCTAGCGTCATCCACGCCCCTGAACTCTATCTCTATTGGTAGGCGCTCGCTCATCTGCGCATCACCCTCTCAAAGGCCTGCTTCGCGAGGCTGGGCCATATCGAGGCATAGTATTCAAGCGCCTGGGCGAAGTATCGCCTGCCCGGGAAGCCCGGGTGATTAACATACCGGGCGAAGACGACTATCCCGTCGACCTCGAACCGGAGGGCCCGCGCGCTCCTCGGATAAATCACGTGGGGCCGGGTTCCAACCTCCTGATATAGCGCGTAATCCAGTGGCGATCCCACGACATAGTGCAGGTCTCCCACCTTGATCTTCTGGATTGAGGCGGCTAGCCTGCCGGTTCTAACGGGCGCCAGCCTCCTAGCCTCATCGCATACCACGCTCGCGCTCATGTCGAGAAACTCGTCCATGGCCTTGACTAGCCTCTCGCGTGACAGTCTTTTCTCCGCCTCCTCAAGCCCCCTAGCCACAACGCTTATCCTTATCATCTCCTGAGCCTCCTGCTTCTAGCCCTGGCCCTCTCGAGCGCCTGCTCCTCCTCGCGGGCGAGGAGGTTGGCGACATGAATGTCAAGCATCAGGTCGATCAACGAGCCCTTCAATAGCTGGCTGGGGCGCTGGCCGAACCTCTCAGCCACCACCCCGACCGAGATCAGGAACTTCCGGTCGAAAGGAGCGGAACTCCTGGCCCACTATCCGCGCGAACTGGGCGAGTATCTTTATCAGGAGCTCGTCGGCGTCGTCCTCGTGAACCTCTCCGGCCACGCATAATTTCAGTACCTTCTGCTCGGCCTCCTCGAGCCTGTCGCTCGGCACGTCCGGGTCGGTGAACGCGCTTGACAATAGCCTCATGTATGGCCATGCCGCCGCCTTCAGCCGCACCCTGTATTCGCGGCCATTAACCGTGATCCTCATGCTTCATCACCATGCCGAGAAGCTGTCCTTGCCGGTTATCGTTATAGTCTTGGGGAGCAGGCTGATCTTCTGGGTCATGAGGTCGCCGGTGTAGTCTATCTTGCTGGCCCACTCGAGCAGGCAGCTGCCAAGCGTGAACTGTATCTCATCCTGGTTCGCGGTTCTCGTGAACTTGACGGTTAGATCCCTCTTCGTCGAGCTGGCGTTGAGGAAGTCCTGGGCGAGGCTGTAGTCCTCCCACACGACCTCCAGCTCGGCCTCATATTCCGCCGTGAGTATTGCGTATCCCTGCACGACCTCCCCCTGCCTTGGCAGCGGCTCAAGGTTGTTTGACCCCTTGATCGAGCAGCTCGTCACCTTGCCCAGCGTCGTGCTGCCCCACGTGACCGTCATGTCGGTGAACTTGAATGGCCGCGTGGACGGCAGCGAGATGTTTGGATCCGTGTAGCTTGTCAGGAACGATATGTCCTTCGCCATGAATGTCAGTGATGCCTCAACTATCCCGTCCGACTCGACGCTTATCTCCCATTCGCTCACGAGCGCGCCGACAATCCTCTCCGCAACCGATCCCCTGACCGCCTCAATCGTCATGCTCGGCAACGTTGATCCAAGAGTCACGGTGTGGGTGTATGGCGCGGCTGAGCCGGAGTTTGAGACGGAGCCGAGGAGGAATGGCAGGAACCTGCCGTCGACCACGTAGAACTCGGCCCTGGCCTTGACGTTTCGCCCGATGTATAGGTGGTCGAAGTATCCGCGGTTTCCCGCGTAAATGTCCTCCTGAACCAGCTCGACGCCCGGGTCGAAGCTCTGCGGTATCCCCAGCGTGGCGCTCACAGTCGCCGCCGTCCCGTATGATGTCTCCTTGCCCCAGTATAGCTTCCTGACCGCGAAGCTTACCACGCTCATTTCTCGGCCTCACCCCGGTTCTCGGGCTTATTATCGTGAGAGAAGTCCGCCGCCCACTCGACCGCCCGCACCGCGTTCAGTATCCCGTATCCGCCGATGTTCCGGACATCTATCTGCTTCCTCAGGCCTAGGAACGCCTTCTTCTTGTTCGACGTGTAGAAGAACTCTGGGAACGGGCTGGAGGAGAGCGATATGATCCTATGGGTCATCCGGGCGTGCCTCAGGTCGCGGTTGATGATGCCGGCGAGCGCGGCCCCGAATGGGGCGGCGAAGCTCGTGCCCCGGAGATAGTAGTCGCCGAAGACGTATTGGCCGGGCGCGGAGACATCCGGCTTGATGCGCCTATCAAGCGTCGGGCCGCGGCTGCTCCACCTCAGGATCTTGCCGCTAGTGTTCACGCCGCCGACCGTGAGCGCCCACTCCGCGGCCCCGGGGCTGCCCACGGTCATGGGGCTCGGCCCGCCGTTACCCGCGGCTATGCAGGTGACTATCCCCATCTCGGACAGGTAGTTGATGTATAAGCAGACGGGATCCCTTCCGTCGCTCGGCGCGTCGCTCTGGATGCTCATGTTGATCGCGTGGACGTTCCGCTTCCTCGCCTCGTCAAGCGCGGTTATGATGTCCGAGTCCATGAACTCGTGGCCCGGCAGCTTGATCATCATTATCTCCGCCGACGGCGCGAGCTCCCGGATTATGTCCACGACCACGCTCCCGTGGTTCTCCTCGTCATACGCGCTGCCGCCGAGGGCTATCGTCGGGACGTTCTGGCCCTCCTTGATGCCCGAGTCTATGATCGCTATACGGGCGCCCCTGCCGCGCTCGCCCCCGGCCTCCAGGTCGAAGAAGAATGTCAGGGCCTTGGCCCGCTCAAAGGTGTCCCGCTTGATCTCGCCGGCCTTGAGCCGGTAGATCCTGTCGCGTCCATGAAACCTGTATTTGATCTGCTTGACCATGTATCCGCCCTCCCTCTTGCATAGCTTCAGGGCGGCCTCGCGGTCCGACTCGAGCGTCATCTTCTCCTCGCTTATGAGCCAGACCTTCTCCGAGTCATAGTCATCCGCCACGAGAGCCCTCCACACCCTGCGGCCAAACGGGCATGATGAGGGGTTGCATCCCAGTGGCACGCGCTTGCCGCAATAATAGCTGTGGCCTATCTTGACCCGGTAGGGGCAGGGCATCTCATCCCACCGCCCCGAACTCGACGCGTATTATCTTCCGGAAAACGCCCTCCTCCTGGAAGTCCGAGATTATGAAGTTGAGTGAGAACCAGTTCTCCGCCTTATACGCGTCTATGAACGCGTTCACGATGTTCTTGGCGGCCCGGTCGCATTCCAGCATGCTGTGATGCCAGACGTCGATCTGATACGTGAACCGGTATATGGCGGCGCCGCCCGTCAGTATCTTCTCGGGCCTCTGGGCTAGGGCATAGACTGTTACAATCGGGAACGTGTCCTCCTGCGTTATCCAGCCCGCCTTAACCCTCAGGCCCGAGGCCTTAGCCAGCTCCACGATCCTGCCCGTCAGCTTCTCGATGTCAATCAATGGCCCTCGACCTCTTCGGGAGAAGGCTCCTGATCCGCTCGACCTCCGACTTGATGAACTCCAGGCGGCGCGTGAACTCCTCAGGCGTCTTAAACGTCAGGCTGACCTGCGTGTAGTCCTCGTTGAGGACGATCATCCTCTGGAACTTGAGGAGAATATAGTATGTCGCGAATATCACGACCGCGTTCTTAACATAGTCCGGCGGCGACGCGTATCCGGCCTGATACGTTATCTCGACCTCGTAGGCGGATGGCAGGAAGTATGGCCTCGTGGGTACGCCGGCGCGGTAGTCGAGGATCCTGATCACGCCCTTGTCCCTGTCGAGGATCTCGTATCGCGGGTTGTCGTTCACCAGGGTGCCGATCAGCGAGTAGATCCTGATGCTTTTCACCGAGATTATCGGCTTGCTCGTCTTGATCTCGTTGCCCACGTATACGCGGATCTTCTCGGTGACCTCCTCCGGCGCATACTTGAATCCCGTCAGCAGCTCGACTTCGGCGACCGCCGACGCTATCGCGAGCCTTATCTCATCATCGCTTATCGGGTGCCAGTAGTAGTCCGCCGTGACGACCGCGCTCTCGCCCGGCGGGGAGGACAATTCTACTAGGCCGCGCTCGGGATCCCTGACCGTGAAGGATGCCGGGCTCCCGTCAACCCTGACCGCGACATCATCGTCTATCGCGCCATCATAGTCGAAGTCCACGAGGGGGTAGCGGCTTGCCTGGTATAGGGTTGGCCCCCGCCGCGTCAGCTGGTCGTTATAGGCCGGGATAGGGTTCCAGCCATTATAGCCTCTAACCTCGGCGACGTTGACATAGGCCAATCCTCCCCGCCCTCGCTAGCTAGGGCTACTACTGGGCTAGGCAGTTCTGGATGACGTAGACCGCCGCCGGCCTGGTGACTATGAAGCCGGCCCTCTCCGTGAGCTTCACGTCCCAGGCGATGTCGGCTGTCTCTCCGAGCGGCGCGGGCTGCCTCATGATCGTCGGCTTCCTCCTGTCCCCGATGATCGTGTATTCTGGGTTGAAGATGAAGGCGTCGCCCACTAGTGTCGGGTCGTTCGCGGCATATTGCCTGGTCGGGAGATGCGGCGCGGACACGATCTTCTTCAAGCCGAGCAGCGAGACGATCTCGCCGGTCTTGAAGACCTCGCCCGCGACGGCCATCAGGCCCGCGTTGGCCCTGCCGTAGATGTCCTTCCTCAGGTGCATCAGGACCTTCGGGTTGGCGACTAGGACCAGGTTGTCGGCGATGCCGAGCTCCTCGAAGTATGCGACGACACTGTTCACGGTGTCGACGTCTAGGCCCTGCTTGGCCTTGTCGGTTGAGGCCACGCCCGTGGTGTTCTTGAGGCCCGTCCAGACGTTTAGCTCGTCCGAGCCGGACCCGTCCCCGTAGAACGCGTTCTTATCCTCCTTTCTCGCCAGGTCCCATGCGAGGTCCTTGAGGTGTTCGGCCACGAGGTCTATGACTCCCTCGGTGAACTCTAGGGCTGTCTGCGTGAATCTCGCGTATCCGTAGAGCAGCTTCGCCGTTAGGTCCTTCGGGGTTGTCCAGCTTATCTTGGTCTCCACGGCTGCGGCTGCCTCGGCCCCGGTCTTGACGCTCGGCACGTCGCTCTTGATGTAGAATCTAACGATCTCGCTGGGCATCGTTATGACCCTGAAGACGCTTCTCGAGACAGATGGCGGCTTGAATATGTCCACGACCTCGGGCTTGATGGGTATCACCGGGATGTTGGCGTCGGTCGACGTGTATGCCTTCGCGAACTCGATGAGCAGCTCCTCGGCCTTCTCGAGTAGCTCAGCCTTGTTGAACCTTATGGTTTCCTCGCCCCTCTCAGTCCACACAACCGGGTAACTCATGTCGAGCCTTCACCACCTCGAGACTCTTAATAATTTGAGAAAAGCTTCATGATGGCCCGACGCGCCTCCTCGCGCGCCCACTCCTCAACCTCCTTCCGCGGCTCCACGCCCGAGACCTGCGCCTTCGGCGCCTCCACCCTCTCCCGGGCCGCCGGCTCCTCGGATTTTCTCCCCGCCTCCTTTTCCCCTACTTTCGCATCGGCCTTCTCAACCTCAACCCTCTCCGCGAGCACCCGCATTATCTCGCCAAGCGCCTTCTCGATCTTGTCAAGCCGCTCCATTATTTCCGTGATCGCCTTCTCCTCGCGCTTCCACGGCACCTCGTAGTCCTCCGGGAGGTAGCCCTCCTCCTTCATGCGCTCAACCAGCTTCTCGAGCGCCCTCTTCACCTCCGGCGGGGCCTTGACGCCCCTAGCGCCCGCGGCGTAGACTATCGCGGTCCTGATCCCGCTAGTGACCAGCACCGGCTTCCCGTCCACGATGTCGCCGACGGGCCACGAGTAGTCGGTCCTATTCTTTCCATCGCCCTCCACGACCAGGAATAGTTTCGACGCCTTCTCCTTGTCGATGGTCCCGTCATCCTTCTCGGCCCAATCGAGGATCCTCTTCGCCGCGGCATTCCCATCCCATTTCTCCCTCTTCACGATCGGCAGGCTGAAGTCCACCTTCACGAAATATCCGGCCTCAACCGACTTGTAGATCGAGTCGTCGAACTCCGAGAGCTCGCCATCCTCCCCCGGCATGAACGCCTTGCCGAACGCGAATAGTATCTGGGCGTTCGGGTTCTTTCCCCTCGGGGCCAGGCTGACCTCGTGGATCTCCGCGTCAAGGATCTCCCTGATGCCGCCGGCAAGCCTCCTGAACGCCTTCGCTATGCCGCCGATTGACAGCGCCTTGTAGACCCCGGACTTGATCTTCTCCCATATGTTGGCGAAGGCCTTGTATATGCCGGCCTTGATCCGGAGCATCCCGTTCTCGAACCTGGCCTCTAGGATCCTGCCCACCGGGGTTGGCCCGGCCTCGCCCTTGCCGTGGAGGACTAGCACGGGCTTCCCGACAAGCTGCTCGGCGTTTCTCTGGAGGACCTCCGGCGCAAACCTGTCATTGTCCAGGTCTACGTCGGGCGTGCTCGCGACCCCCTCAAAGATCCCGATGAACTCCTCGGACTCGGCTGGCTCGGCCTTCTCAATCTTCACGACAAGCGTCTTGCTGAACTCGGTCATCGACACTTGGCTCGGGCCGCGCGTTTAAGAATGTGAAAAATATATTACTCGGATTCCTCGGCCTTCCTCCTCCTCCGCGTGGCCTTCGCCTCGGTGGTTGTGGCCTCGGGCTCAGCCGGCGGGGCGCTCCGATCCTCGATCTTGTCTATCAGCTCCGTGGGGACCTCGAACATCGTGAATTCCTGGAGCTTCTGGGGCTCGTTCTCGGGCCACACCGCGCAGTCATAGAACCTGGTGAAGCCGGGCATCCCGCCCGTGTATCCTATCGCGAACCCCCTCCTACCATCCTTCAAGATGAAGGCGACCGATCTATCCCTCCCGCTTATGGTTGACTTGCTCATCGTCTCGGGATCAGGCTTTCTCAGATAAATAATATGTCTGAGAAAAGCTGGGCTGAAATGGGCATTCTCGAGCGGCTGGGCTTGCGCAAGCCTCTGCACCAGAAATTGGCCGAGGAGCTTGAGGTCGTGAAGGCCGAGGATAGGCCGAAGGCTCTTGTCTGGAACCTGCCGGGCCTATATGGCGAGTGGGGCGAGCCGAAGGAGGTAAACCTGCTCGAGTTCCTTAACATAGCGATGGGCGACCCGCATGTCAGGATGTGCGTCGACGCAATCGCGTCAGCCGTGATAGCTAATGGATACATGATTCACGCGGATGACCCGGGTATAAAGGAGCAGGTCGAGGGCCTGGTCAAAAGCCGGGAAAACGAGTTCATAGACCTGATCAAGAGGATCGTGACAAGCCTCGCGATATTCGACGAGGCCTACCTTGAGGCCCACGAGAACGTGAGCTTCCCCCGGATAATCGCGCCCTGGACGATCCAGGTTCGGAGGGATAATTATGGCCGGATACTCGGCTACCGGCAGTTCGTCCACATGAGGATAGACTTCACGCCCGAGGAGATAATACACTTGAGGGCGAACAGCTGGCTCGACTTCGCCTACGCGGTCCCGAAGATCCAGACGCTCTACAGGACGCTCATGGTCAAGCGGGAGGCCGAATTATTCTACTACCAGATCCTGCTCCGGAAGGGCGTCCCCGCCAAGTTCTTCATCTACAAGGGCGGGGACAGGGCCACGTTCGAGGACTTCGTCAGGACGGTGACGAGCACGAAGCCGGGCACGACATTGTTCGCGATGGGCGAGTGGGAGATGCATGACCTCGGCAACCCCGTCAGCGACCTCAGGATCCCCGACATAATCGACACATGCGTCCAGACGATAATCTCCATCTTCGGCGTCCCGAGGATCCTGCTCGGATACACGGAGGCCGCGACCCTCGAGACGAGTAGGAACCAGATAGTCGTGTTCCAGCAGAGGATAAGGGATCTCCAGAACATCATCTCGGCGGGATTGACCGAGGCGTTCAGGCGCATCACCAAGCTAGACGGCTTCAAGATCGACTTGCTCGAGTGGACCAACCCGGAGCAGCAGATGAGGATGGCCGTGACAAAGCTTCAGGCCGGGGTAATCTCGATCGACGAGGCCCGCAGGGAGCTGGGCTACCCCGAGGTCAAGCAGGACTACACTAGCATACCGATTCCGCCGGGCACCGGCCAGTTCGTGGGCCTGGAGCTGCAGGAGGCACTGAGCAGGATTCAAAGCCTGCTCGAGGAGAGCCGCCGCGCGTTCCCGGAGAAGGCCATAACATACCCGAGGTGGGTTGAGACCCATGACCGGATCTACCTCTACTACGTTGACCCAAACCAGATAGACCTCTCTACGATAAGGTATCTAAGCATCGACTCGGAGCGCGGGATAGTCTTGGCCGCCGCGGACGTGAAGGGCGACGAGTGGGGGGTCATGAGGAGGCCCGTGTTCATAAGCTTCGACAAGAGGTTCTGGACGCTTCAAGCCGCGCAGAAGTGGTATGAAATCGTCTTCCCATCATTCATCATGAGGGCTTTTGAGGCTGATAAGGCCGGGAAACCGGAGGCCGAGGCGTGATAGCCCTAGCGGCGTTCCTAGCCGGCATAGTTCTGCTCGTGGCGCTGGCGGCAGCCTCCATGCACCATAGAAGTAGGAAGTCCCTGAAGGACTGGGAGAGGGATAGGGGCGCATTATCATGCCTGATGGCGCAGAACCTGGTGCTCGTGATAGCGATATTCGCGGCGATCGCCGCCAAGCTATTCTTGCTGGACGTGGCCCTGCTCGGGCTGCAGCTGACGCTCTACTTCTTCACACTATTGCTCTCGCTGAGGAGCGAGCTGTTCTGGCCGATCCCGGTCGGCGTGATGATAGTCGGCCTACACCTCATAGTGTTCCTCTAGCTCTAGCTTGGGTGACATGCCATGGAGGCCGCCGGGATCCTAGACTGGATCCTATGGTTCATAGTCATATTCGCGGCCGACCTGACGGCGGCCCGCATCGAGGACTATATTAGACGCCGCAGGAAGGCGCTCAAGTCGCTTGGGATGCGCCCGCCAAGCTTCATCCTCAGGCGCCTCATCGCCTTGGCTAGGAGGCTTGACTCCAGACCCTGTTGAACTCGGCTTCATAGAGTTTAGCGACCCCGGGGCTTGAGACGACTATCAGGTTCTCATCGTTCTCCTTCTCGGCGGCGGCTGACCAGTTATAGCTCCCCGTGGCCACGATCTTTCCATCTATGATCATGAACTTGTGATGCATGGTGGCGGGGTTCCCGTCGAGCCTCACGTCCACCCCCATGGCCACGAGCCTGTTATATTCGCTGCCCTTGATGTTCGACTGCTCCTTCTCGATGACGACCTTCACGTCCACGCCCCTGTTCTTGGCCCTGATCAGCGCGTCGGCCAAGGCGTCTGAGGTGAAGCTGTATACCGCGACGTGGACGTATTTCTCGGCGGAGTCTATCAGCTTGACCAGTATCGAGGCGCAGTCGTCAACCCTTGAGAAGCATACCTGCTCCACATCCTCCCGGGTCTCCGTGACAGTGTTAGTTATCGCCGCGGGGATTGATGTAGCCTGGGTTATGAGCTGCGTCCTCGTCTCCGTAACCGTGACAAGGATTGAGGTGGTGATTGTTGAGTAGCTGGTTATGGTTGTGGCCCGCGCCGAGGCCGCGGCGCCGAGCCCAATCCCGATAATCAGGCCTACTATGAGCATTATGAGCGCCAGGATTGCCGAGCGCTTCATGGCCTCTGGGCTGGCCTCCAAGGTATATAAGCGTTATCGGGCTTATGTATCAGCCTCATAATCCCAGATGCCGAGGGCCGAGGCGGATGAGCGTCACGAGGCTCGTCAAGGCGTTCAAGCGCCTACTGCCGAGCGTGATAGTTGTCAGGCGCCTAAGCGGGGACGCCCTAATAATTGACAAGCGTTGCAAGATCTGCACGCATCCCCAGAGGGCCGAGATCGAAAAGAAGCTCATGGAGGGCGCGAGCTATGACGAGATCGCCAAGCAGTATGGGGTGTCGGCGGCGGGCATAAGCCGTCATCTTCGTAAGCATATGCCCCGGCTTGTCATGGACCCGGAGGAGCTCCAGCAACTGTATGAGGAGAGACGCGTGAAGCAGGTCGATCTCCAGGAGGAGATGTTCAGGCTCATCGACCGGTTGAACGCCTTGTTCGCCAAGCTCGAGAGGCTTGACGAGTTATTTGAATCCGGGAAGGTTAAGGCCCATGCATACGTGGAGAGCGTTAGCGAGAGAAGAAATATTCTTCAACAGATCCGGGAAACGTTGTTGATCATTCAAGAATTGAGGGGCGAGATCAAGACTGAGAAGGATATCTCGGAGCTATTGCGGAGGCTCAAGGAGCTCTAGGCGGTCCTCCAGTATCCGAGGAAGATTTTCTCAAGTTTGCTGACTATCTCCCGGTCCTTGATCACGAGCATCACCTCCTGGTTCCGGTTGAGGCCATAATGGGTTAGGTTGGCGCTCATGAGTATCGCGTGGTCGTCGAGCAGCGCCAGCTTCATGTGTAGGATTCCGTGGGTCTGGCGCCAGACCTTGACCGGCACATTATTGGCCCTGAGGAAGCTTATTGCCCCATCGTTGGCCGGGTCATTGCTGAGGATCACCTTGACGTCCACGCCCGCCCGATGCAATCTTATCAGCTGGGTTATCACGTAGGGCAGGGTCAGGACGTATACCGCGATCCACGCCCGCCTCCTGCACACCTCGAGATGTTCGCCGAAAATGTCGACGAGCTCCGCGTCAAGCGTGGCGTGGAGTTCGATCTTCCTCATCCGCATCCCCTGACGCTCATGGGCTCATGGCCTCCGCCTTGACTTTCCTCGCCTTGATCTCCTGCCTCCACATCTTGTTAGCTTCTTTCATGGCCTTGCTAAAACCCGGCATCAGGGGCCATAACTGGCCGAACAATAAAAAGCCGAGCTGGAGAACGGCTAGAGGAGGCTCCAGCCCAAATTGCAACCCCACCCGCATGCCACCCGGGCCTACGCCTACAATCCCGTGATCGCAAGGCTCAACACTCTTGTTAATCCGGCGTAATTCATTAGCGATGCTTTTATCATGTCTCCAAATTCTAATGGACCAATCCGCGATCCGCGAAGCTATTAATTCATCCATAATCGTCATCCCTCTCTTCTTGAACGAACTTAACTGCGTCAAAGCCGGGCAGGGCCCTAGGCCTAAGCCTGAATGCTATCATCATCCAGACCAGTAGCCTGATCTTCAGCCTCTCCAACGCCTTCATGGTCATCACTTCTCACCTTCCATGAGCTTCGCGTAGAGGAAGTAGCAATAATTCGCGAGATCCTTGAGGTCATCAAGAAGTTTTGACTTGTCGCCGTCGGCCTTGAGGAGCGCGTTTATCCTCCCCGCTTTTAGGCGAATCCCCGCGGCCAGCTCCTCCAAGCTCATGAGCCGCCAAGCGTCCTTGTAGGTGTCGTTTCTGCCTCGCATGAGGATGGCGCAGTCGGCGAAGAACTCGCCCGGTGAAATCTTGGGCTTGGGGTTCTCATTCATGTCCATCGCCATCCCCATCTAGGTATTTTGCGGGGTTTACTCGGGCCCGGATGTAGTGCCGCTTATCATATTTCGGCACCCTCCTGAGCGGGCCATTGCAGAACGGGCATCGCGTCAAGTTGGCGTCATTCGGCTCGACAACCTCGAATCCAAGCCCGCAGTATCCGCAGTATCTCCTGCCATTAACGTAGCCAAGCGGCCCGGTTCCCCGCAGC
>Ga0326760_1001075_pt1 | contig 12616 bp, 14 predicted proteins | sample GCREP_S_FD_207668 | JGI IMG/M metagenome (GOLD analysis project Ga0326760, IMG submission 207668) | Hot spring sediment microbial communities from Geyser Creek Basin, Yellowstone National Park, WY, United States - GCR.EP_S | ecosystem: Environmental > Aquatic > Thermal springs > Near-boiling...
ATCTGGTCTTCGTCACGGTCGGGCTCGGCGCGATATTTGCGAACTTCCCCGAGACGGCGCACGTGATCCAGAACGTAGCGTGGGGCATTGCCATAGCTGTTGGCGTCATGGCCGCGCCCATAGTCTACGCCCTCTACAGGAGGGCAGTAGCCGAGAGGGAGAGAGGCTGCTCGCCGGAGCAGAAACAGTAGGCCGGCATGCTTCCCGCCTAGAGGGCTGGAATCTCAGGAGAGAGTAGAGGATTGGAGTCTCTTCACCGTGTCCCGCAGCGCGATGCGCATTAGCACGTGCCCGACCAGCGTCAACACCCCGCCGAGACCCAAAAGCAGCAGGGCCAGATCCACCGCGTAGAGAATCCCGGCGGCCATGTAGAGAGAGTTCCCGTATCTGCCGTGAAGCCTGAACGCGCCGACCGCAAACGTCATCACGTGGCCCACCACGGCCACGACGCCGCCAATTGCTGCGAGCGCGAGGGTCCCCAGAAGTAGGGAGAGAGGCTGCGGTCCCGGCGCTAGCCCCGTCTCGGCGGACAGCGCGGCTGCGGCGAGCGCCGCGGCGCCTAGCGCGAAGATGCCGGTGCCGATAAGCCAAATCGCCGTCCCGGCGTGGCACACGCCAAAGCTCCCGTCCACTCTCGCCAGCGCGCGCATCGCCGGCCTTATTCTGCACGCCACGGCGTATATGGCGGCTGCGGCGCCCGCGACTAGCAGCGCGATGAAGGGCAGCGCGGCGGAGGCAAGCTCCCTCACTCCCGGCAGCGTTCTGCCGGCGCCAGTATCCGCCGCGGCGTGAGCGCTCAGGATGAGGGCCAGCGCAGCCCCCACGGCTCCTGCCGTGGTCGCGGCCCACGCAGCAACTAAGTAGAGAAACCCGGAGCTCAGCCGCCCGAGCGCCAGCACCTCCTCGGCGCGAGTCTCCACGCTGGACGCCGGCGGCAGAAATTTAAGCAAGCGCGCGGCGGCCGCGCCAGCGCCTAGAACGGAAGGCCCTCCCTAATCCACCGCGCCGCCTCGAGCGCGTAGTATGTGATTATCAGGTCGGCGCCAGCCCTCTTTATGGCCGTGAGCGCCTCAAGGGCGGCAGCCCTCTCGTCTATGTAGCCGGCGGCCGCGGCCGCCTTTATCATTGAGTACTCGCCGGAGACGCTGTAAGCGGCCAGAGGGGCCCACGGGTAGTGCGTCTTGACCAGCCTAATTACGTCGAGATACGCGAGAGCAGGCTTCACCATGACAATGTCCGCGCCCTCCTCGAGATCCAGCATGACTTCCTTGAGCGCTTCGTGCGCATTTCTCGGGTCCATCTGGTAGGCTCTCCTGTCGCCAAATTTAGGCGCCGACGACGCGGCCACGCGGAAGGGCCCGTAAAATGCAGAGGCGTACTTCGCGCCGTACGCCATGATCCCAACGTCGTGGAAGCCGTGCTCGTCAAGCGCCCTCCTTATTTCCGCAACCTGCCCGTCCATCATCCCGCTCGGCGCGACGAAATCCGCGCCTGCCTCCGCGTAAACTACTGCCTCTCTTGCGTACAGCTTTATTGTCTTGTCGTTATCGATGTAAAGCCTTCCCCGCCTTTCCATCACAATGCCGCAGTGCCCGTGGCTTGTGTACTCGCACAGGCACACGTCTGCAAACAAGAGCACCTTGTCCGCAAAGGTCTCCTTAAGGAGCCGTAGCGCGCGCGGCACGACGCCCTGCGGGTCGTAGCCGCCGGTCCCCAGCGGGTCCTTCATGTCGTCGGGGAGGACTCCAAACAGTATGAACTTGTTAACGCCGAGCGACAGAGCCTCCTCGACGTGCTTAATTAGCGCCTCGCCGACAGGCCACCTGTTTATTCCCGGCATCACTGGCACCGGCTCGGCGCTGCCCCCCGGCTTCGCGAAAATCGGGTATATGAAGTCGCCGGGCTCTAGCGACGTCTCGGCAACGGCGTCTCTGATAATCTTGCTCGCCCTGAGACGCCTAGGCCTTACTGCAGGGAACTTCACCAGCCGGCCGCAGGCCCGGAGCAGATAACAGTTCGCCCGCCGGCCCCCCGCCCCCGCGTCCCCTCCGGACGAGCGCTGCGACCACGGCGCGGATTAGGCCCTCTGCGTCCCTGCCCCTTATATAGGGCAGGATGTCAGTGCCGGCGCTGCCGTAAAGACACAGTAAGAGCTTGCCGTCGTACGTCAGCCTGAGGGTGGAGCACGCGACGCAGAATACGGGATTCGCGTACCCCTTTACGATCTCGATCTTGACCCCGCCGAGCTCGTAGACCGGCCTGTTATGCAAGTCCTCTCTGAGGCGGAGGGGCCTAGCGCCGAGCGACGACAGCACGGCCACCACGGTCTCGACGGGCTCGTGAAGCTCGTCGAACTCCCGCGGGCTGAGCCCGACGGGCATGAGCTCGATGAACTGGAGCGCGGCGCCGGCGCGGGACGCCAGCCTGACAAGCTCCTTGACACTCTCTCTGTCAGTGTTGACCCCCCTGAGCACGACGGCGTTGATCTTAACTCCCAGCCCCAGCTCGGCGCATTTAGCGATGCCCCCTAGAGCTCTCTTCAACGAGTCCGGCGGCGCGCCGGTCACCGCCGAGTACCTCGCCGGGTCTGCCGAGTGCACGGAGACGTTCACTCTCGAGAGCCCGGCCGCCGCGAGCCTCTCTGCCCAGTCGCGGAGGAGGTAGCCGTTCGTGACTAGCGAGACAGAGCCGCCTGCCCTGACTATTCGCGCCACCACCGCGTCGACGTCGTCGCGCATCAGCGGCTCTCCCCCAGTGAGCTTGTAGTGCACCGCGCCTATTCTGCTGAGGGCGGATGCTATGAACCCGTAGTCCTCTGCCGTCAGCGCGTCCTCCGCGCCGCGTGGCTGCCCCTCTCTGTGGCAGAACACGCAGCTATAATTGCAGCGGCTCGTAACGGAGAGCCTGAGCCTCAAGAGGCCGCGGAAGAACATTAACTCCCGGCCGCGCGCTCTGCTAGGCCGGTGCAGGCGCGCGAGAGCCTCGCGGCGGCACCCTGTCTTAATCTGACGTAGCTAGGCGGGGGCCTCAACCCGACGTCGTGAAGCCTCACGGGAGCTAAACACTTGCGCAAGTCCCTCACCTCGATGAGCATTGCATAACGACTGCCCTCGACGTACTTGAGATCCTCCTCGCCGACTCCGACGCCGCCGAGCTCTGCGAGGAGCCTCCTGAGGTTCTGAGCGGGCACGAGGAAGACAAGACCGGCTTTGAACGCGCACATGACGGCAGAGACAGGCCTCGTGAAGTAAAGGAAGATCTCATCGCCAGGCTGTATTAGGGGGCCCACAAGCCTCCTCAGCTCGTATTTCTTGACCCCCCATGCTATCTCCTCGCCAAACTTCGGCTTTACTGACATGAGGTAAGACGCCACGCCGGCGCCGCCGCATGCGCATTTAAAAGTAAGGCGAGTAGGACAGGGTCTCGTCAGCGTCCAGAGGGCTCCGACTCCTCGCGCGTCAGCGGTGTGGCTGTGCCGGCAAAAATATTAAGCGGCCGCGCATGACAGGCGTGCGCCTAGTCGTCAGCGGCGTGTCCGTTGCTGTCGGCGGGAGACGCCTGCTCTCCGGCATTTCATTCTCCCTGTCAGACAGCGACATTCTCTATATTCTCGGCCCCAACGGCGCCGGCAAGACGTCGCTGCTGAAGGCTCTGATGGGAGTGCCGGGCTATGAAATCGTCGAGGGCACTGTGCTCCTCGACGGCGAGGACATCAGGAGGCTCAGCATTTACGAGAGGGCGCGCAGGGGGCTCGCGCTCGCGTTTCAAATCCCGCCCAGGCTTCGCGGGATTAAAGCCGGGGACTTGCTCGCGCAGATATGCCGCAAGACAGGCTGCGACCACCGCGAGGTCGCCAAGATTGCCGGCGTGGAGCACCTGCTCGACAGGGAGGTCTGCAGGCTCTCGGGCGGGGAGAGCAAGCGCGTGGAGCTCGCGACAGTGCTTGCCCAGAGGCCGAGAGTGGCGTTGATAGACGAGCCTGACAGCGGCGTTGACGTGGACAGCCTATCAATTATAGCGCGCGCGCTCCGCGAGCTTCTAAACAGCGCGGCAGTAGTAGTGGTGACGCACGGAGCGCACATCGCGAAGTACCTAACGCCCAGTAAGGTGTGCGTGCTTCACTTCGGCACGCTTAGGAGGTGCGGCGGCGCCGAGGTGATAGACGAGGTTCTGACGCGCGGCTTCTCGCAGCCTGCCTGAGGCTGCGCAAGATTAAAAGCCAGCGCGCCGTACTTCGTAACGTGGCCGTGCCCGGCTGGCTTGAGAAGGTGAGGGAGAGAGCAAAGGCGGCACTAGCCAAGCCTGCCGAGCACGGCCCGGACATCGACGTGACGCAATTTGACATTACAACGCACGTTGACGAGAGCGCCGCCATCAAGGCAGCCGAGAGAGCCGGCGTCTCGGTCAGGGTTCCGGCATTTTACATACAGGCCGACAGCGCCTACTTCAATTACCTGAGCAAGATCCCCGGAATTGAGGTCTACAGGCTCGAGGAGTTCATTGAGGCAAACAGAGACCTGGCGAAGGACTACGTGTGGCGGCTGGTGCCGCCCGACATGGACAAATACACGGCAGTGGCGGCGCTCAGGGGCGTTGGAGGTTACGTTATAAGGGTCAAGAGCGGAGTTAAGGTTGAGCAGCCCGTGCTGGCGTGCCTCTCAATCGTGCGCGGCGGCCTGCAGGCGCCTCACAATGTGGTGATAGCCGAGGAGGGGGCCGACGTCGTGGTGTACACCGGCTGCACAATAGCGCCCGAGGCTGTCGGGCTTCACGCCGCGATCTCTGAGTTCTACGTGATGAGGAAGGCGAAGCTCAAGTTCGTGATGGTGCACGGCTGGAACGCTGCTACCCACGTGAGGCCGAGGGCGGCAGCGCTGGTCGGAGAGGAGGCCGAGTATGCCTACTACTACGCCAACCTGGCTGCGGTGAAGACGCTGCAGGCAAGCCCGAGAACACTCTTGAAGGATGGTGCCAGAGCCTACTCAGTGTCGGTGCTGCTCGGCCCCGAGTCGGCGCAGATAGACGTCGGGTCTGTCGCCGTGCTGGACGGCGCGGACTCGGCGGCCGAGATCGTCTCCAGGGCCCTTGCAACTGCGCGCTCAAGCATAACCATGCGCGCGCTGGTAGAGGCGCGGAAGCCGGCAAGGGGGCACATCGAGTGCAGCGGCCTGCTAATGTCGGAAAGCGCCAATATAACTACAGTGCCCCTACTCGCCGCGCGCCACAAAGACGCGTCGCTCACGCACGAGGCGTCAATCGGCAAGCTCGCCGAGGAGGAGATAAATTACCTCATGGCCAAGGGCTTGAGCTACGAGGAGGCAGTGTCTATGCTCGTCAGGGGTTTCGTGACTACAGACATTCATAAATACCTCCCCGAGTGGGCCCGCCAGTACGTCGAGAGCGTTGAGAGGCTTATCATACAGAAGGCGCTGTGAGCGGCACGCTTAAGCTACCGCCGAGAGTAAAAGTGCTGGAGGCGCTCTCTGCCCTAGCCGACGGCAGGGTGCGCGCGCTTGGAGAGGGCAGATGCGAGGTCGTCTCGTCCGACGGCAGCAGGATTTACACAGTCGTGGTGAAGGAGAGGTACGTCTACAGCAATGATAACGGCACGGTGCACAGAGGCTACATCGGGTACCCGATAATTGCGTGCTTAATGGCGGAGGGCAGGCTGCCCGTCGATAGAGAGCTGGCTGAGAAGCTGAAGGGCATTCCGTGGAGGGAGCTGAACGAGAGGCTCAAGAAGTACGACAGCGTGATTCGCTATGTCTACGCGAGCAGGAAGATAGACGCGAGGCGGGCCGAGGAGTACACCAGCCTCGTGCTGCGGCGCCTCCGGTCTTGGGGGGCCGTGTACCACCCTGCGCTCCTGCTTCGGAATTCCGAGGGTCGGGGTGAGCCGTGAGCCGCAAGCTCCTTAACGGCTCGGAGGGGCAGCAGCTTAGTCAATAACTGTCACGCGCGCCTTTCTTAACGCGAGTTCGACCTCCTCTCGCGGCGCTCCTAGCCAGTTGGTCTCCTCTAGCGCGGCTCTCGATATCACAAGCGCGCTGCCGCGGCCTCTACGCGCCCTCCTGACAATCTCCCACATCAGCCTGTATACTCTGTCACGCTTTGCTTGTGCCGACAGTATTGCTGCCTCTAGCGGCATTCCCGTGAGCGTCTTCAGCACTATTTCCACGATTTTGTTTATCCTGTCGGGAACGCCAATGATGCGCCCCCGGAGTTCTATTCTGCATCTTTTGTTAACGCCCATCATCTCTGCCAGGCGCCTCGTCGCGGACTTGAGGGGGCGCTCCTTATCGACTATCCCGCCCACTATGAACTCGGCGTGCGACCGCGCGACCTCCTCGCTGAACACGCAGTCTCCCTCCGGGTCGAGCACCACGGGCGCCTCCAGCCGCGGCATTCCGCTAGTGATGTTCATTCTGTGAGCGAGTCCGGGCGCGTGTCTGTTCAAGTATTCCATGAACTCGGCGGGCGCGTGAGTCAACCAGAGAGCGCCGTCCCACAGAACGCACCTGACGGCCTTGAGCGACGCGAGTATCTGCTCCACTAGCTCCCGTTTCTCGCCCGGAGTGTGCTCGTGCCACAGCGACAGGTCTATAATGAACCGCGGCCGGGAGGGCGGCTCGAATCTAATGGCGGGCTGGCTCTCGCACTCCCGCGCGAGAGTCCATTTACACGCCGCGGGCCCGCCGCCGGCTGCGAGCACCACGCCGCCCCACTCCCCCAGCGCCCTGCCGCGGCCCTCGCGCTGGCAGAGCTTGTAGCGGCCGGTTAGGAGCCAGACGGTGACGCACTGCGGCAGCTCTAGCCCGCACCTGAAGCGGCGCGGCAGGCATATTGAGTCAATCCCAGCGTCCGCAAGCGCGCGGAAGAGGGGCCGCCACAGGGGAGTCACGAGTGCGCCGCCCTCCGCCGGGCCCAGGGGCGACGCGACCACAAGAGCTCGCGCGCCGGGCGTTAAAAAGCGACGCGACGCAATGATGCTCGCGCCGGAGGCACGGCGGAAGATCCGGCGCCTCTGAAGAGTTGTCGTGGACGCCCCTGACGGCAGCTCAATACAGGGGGCTGAGGCAGAGCGGTAACTGCCCGGCGGAGAGGGGGCCGAGATGCAGGAGCTGCAGAGCTGCCGCGCCAGGCAGCAGCCTGGAGGCCGGCAGAAATGAGGCGCCCGTCACGCAGGCAGCGGGGCGCTTTAGCTGGCCGCTTCAGCACTCCGCGGAGGGCGCCCCCGCTCTCCGGGACGCAGCTAGGCCTCCGGCCCTGGGCGCAGCGGGAGTTGAAATGTGGCGCCTAGCCGCCGGAATCCTGCTTCAGCCTCGCAACAGTGCGCCAGCTCTGCCGCACGCACTCCGGCGGCATTCTGCCGGCGCGCAGCCACTCGATGGTCCTCGCGTCGGAGGGGTAGCCGCTGCCAAAGTTTCCAATCTCGCTTCTCAGCAGTGAGATCAGCCTGTCGCGCACGACCTTTGCGACTATGCTCGCCGCGGCGACCTGCGGGACTCTCTCGCCTCCGTGAAGCGCCACTACTCTCTTGCCCGTGAGGAGCGACAGTGCTGCAGCGAATCTCTCTGGCTTAACATCGGGAGAGTCCACGTAGTACACGTCGGCCGGGCAGGTCTCCACGAGTCTCGCCGCGAGTTCCACCTCGAGCGCGTTGAGCATCTTGCGCTTGACATAGTCGTCTATCACGTGCGGCTCCGCGACAATGTAGTTAACGCACTCTGCGACCCTTAAAATCTCGCGGAAGGCGCGCTCCCTAGACGCTGGGCTCATGCGCTTTGAGTCACGCGCCCCGGCTTTCTGCAGCGCGCTGCAGTCGCCGACCACAACCGCAACAACCATCGGGCCCACGACGGGCCCCCTGCCTGCCTCGTCTATACCACCCACCGCGCCGCCTGCTTTTGCCAACTGCGCGGTCATTGCCGCGCCGCTGGCGCTCACTCCAGGGCCCGCCCTGAGTACTCAACCAGCGCCTTCCTGTTAGGCGTGATGCGAGCAGCCGCGATTGCGATTATGGAAAGCACCGTATATGCATACAGATCCACCCAGAAGCCTTTCGCGAGCCCCAGCACCCGCTCCTGCCCGCTGTGAGGTCCTAACAGCGCGAAGTACGGGATAAGGCCCGTCACTGCCAGTATCGCGCCTCCCGCCATAAGGAGGCAGATGACCAGCCTCCTCAGGAGGAGTTGCGGGCTCATGGGCACGGCGTCCACCTCCCTCTCTTGTGCTGGCCCCTGCTGTCTGTCACGTTCGCAGCGCTGCCGCCCTTGCCGGCGCCGGCATGGGCGGGCCGTTCCTGCGGCCATTCTCGTATGCCAGTGGTACTAGCAGCACGACATACAATACCAGCACTATGATCGCCGCGGTGGCCGCTCCGCCGCGCCCACATTCGGCGGACACGCGATCTACTGCGCGCTGCAATTAAAGTCTGCCGAGCGTTAAGCTCCGGCAGCCCCGCCGGCTCCAGGCCGGCGGGCACTCACTCGCGGCGCTGGAGAGGGGGAGGAAATGATTAAATATTGCCCGAGGCCGGCGCCGTGTCGCAAGAAAGACAGCAAGAGGCGCAGTCAGAGCTCCCACGGGAGCTGAGACATTACCTGACTGTCGAGACAGACCAGTGGGGGGCGGAGCACATTGTCTGCCTCAAGTGCAAGAGAAGATTCTTCACACTGAGGGACGCGGCGATTCACCTGCTCCGCGTGCACGGCGTTAGAGTTGCACAGAAGTACTCCGGGCAGGCGTGATGGGCCTCCTCGCAGGCGTTAAATCGGGGTGGGGGGGAGGTCTGAGTTTGTGGGCGTTTGCCCTGGCGCGCGCGAGCACGAGGTCAGCAATGGGGCCGTACTCTCTCCTGACAATCTCGGGCGGCACGCCGACATCGTACAGCGTGAATAGAATGGGGTCTATGATTTCATACGGCGCGCCGAGCTCTGCCTCGGCGCTGTGGCCCGGCCACAGCCTCGGGCTGCTCGGCTTGCTGGCTATCCGCTCAAAGCCGAGCCTCCGTGCCATCTCTTTGACCTGAACCTTGTAGAGCCCCGCTATTGGCATCACGTCGGCAGCCCCGTCGCCGTACTTGGTGAAGTAACCGAGAAGGAGCTCGCTCCTGTCGCTGGTGCCCAGTATCAGCATGCCGTACTTGTTCGCGTAGTAGTAGAGCACTGCCATTCTCACCCGGACGGCGAGATTCCCGGCGGCAACTCTGTCCTCGCGGGAGAAGTCCGGGATGCACGCCGCGAGAGACTCGAGCGCGGGGGCCAGATCAACTCGCCGCAGACTCACACCGAGCTGCCTCGCCACAGCAACTGCATCTCTCTCGTCCTCTGACGGCACCGCACCGTGGGGTGCAAAGACCGCGAGCACTCTATCGCGGCCCAGGGCCTCGACTGCCAGCGCTGCGGTAACTGTGGAGTCAACGCCGCCGCTAAGCCCAACGACGGCCCCCCGAGCGCCGGCCTCGCTGACGTAATTTCTAATGAATGACGTAATAATTTCGCGCGCCACATTGTAATCGAGCGCGGTCACCACGTCGAGGTGCGTCAGCGCGGGCATCTGCCGCTAGACGAGCTCTATCGCAATGGCCGTTGCACCCCCGCCGCCGTGGCACAACGCAGCCACTCCCCTGCGCCCGCCCGCCCTCCTGAGTACTGAAATTAGCGTTGTGACAATTCGTGCGCCTGAGGCTCCCAGCGGGTGGCCCAGCGCTATGGCCCCGCCGAATACATTAAGCTTGTCGTAGGGCACGCCTAGAAGCCTGTTGGCAAGCGCATTAACGACGGCGAAGGCCTCATTAATCTCAAAGTAGTCAAAGTAACTCGGCGCCACTCCAAGTTTCTCAAAGAGCGTCTTTATGGCAAAGAACGGCGCCTCCGTAAAGCGCCAAGTCTCAGTCATGTACCAGCTATAGCCAATGACGCGAGCGACCGGCCTCACTCCCAGCTCTCTGGCCCTGTCCTCCGACATTAGCAGCACGGCAGCTGCGCCGTCTGAAAGCTGGCTAGAGTTGCCCGCCGTGAGCAGCCCGTCTGGCCTGTACGCGGGCTTTAGCTGTGCAAGCTTCTCGGGCGACGTGTCTGGCCTAATGCCCTCATCTCTGTCCAGTCTCACCCTCACGCCGCCGAGCTCGCCGTTTATAGGCTCCATTTCCTCGAACCACCCGCTCTCAGTCGCGCGCCATGCCCTCATGTGGCTCTCGTAGGCAACTCTGTCGAGCTCCTCCCTAGTTATTTTGTGCTCCCTGGCGACCATCTCGGCCTCCTCCCCCATGAGCATTCCAGTGACAGGATCCACGAGCCCATCGTGGACCATTAAATCTACCACATCAACTCTCTTGCCTATTGTGTGCCTGATGCCCCACCTCACATCGGGGGGCATGCAGAGAGGCGCTGTCGACATCGATTCAACGCCGCCGGCTATGACGACAGAGGCATCCCCCAGGGCGATTTCTCTGTACGCCTCTATTATTGCCTGCATTCCCGACGAGCAAACCCTGCTCACGGTGTACGCGCTAACCCTCGCCGGGAGGCCCGCAAGCAGCGCCGCGTACCGCGCCACGTTCTGCCCGCAGCCTCCTTGAAGCGCCGAGCCCAGTATAACCTCATCGACGTCGTTAGCGTCCAGGCCGGCCCTCTCCAGGAGCTTTCTAATAGTGAATGCGGCTAGGTAGGGAGCCTTGACGTCTCTCAGCGCGCCGCCGAATTTGCCTATTGGCGTGCGCACAAAGCCTACTACCACGACGCTCACGGCGGCTGCGCTGGTATTAGTTAAATCTTTGCGGCCTTTCTACTCCCGCTCGCGCTCTGTGGCGAGCCGCAGAGCGCGAGCGGGAGCTGAGGGCGGCACGCCCCTGCGATATTTTTTACCCCACGCAGCTTGCAAAGCGAATGACATGGCTTTCTGACGTCCTTAGAGCGACAGAGATCATAAGGCGGGGCGGCTTCAAAGTGATAACACACGGGGGGATCGCCCACGCCGACGACACAATTGCTGCCGCGCTTCTCTACAGGCACGGCGCAATTGCTGTCTACAGGCTGAACTCTCTCGAGGAGGTGCTGAGAGTTGATGGAGAAGCGATACTGGCAGACATCGGCGATGCGTTCCGCGACGCGTTGCCAGAGAGATACGTCGTGCTGGACCACCACGGCGTTTCCGACCCCTCTGAGGAGCCCTCCAGCGTCGTGCAAGTCGCGCTGGCAGTGGGCGCCAGGGTCACGCCGCTTGTCTCCACGCTGGTACATTTCGTTGACCTCTTCGACCGTTACGGGCCCCGGGCAAAGAGGTGGTCCGGGCCCTACGGTAGCTCTCTCAACATAGGCGTGGCGAGATACTTCAGCGACTCCACGCCGCATGGCGCTGCTGGGGACGTCAAGTTCCTCGAGCTTGTTGCCAATGCTGTCTACTCAAAGCTGGACGTGGACTTGCCTGCATTCAGAGAGGCATTCGCTCTCGTCGAGAAACTCCCGCTGGCCGGTCTCGCGGAGAGCTTCCCGCGGACGTTCACCGTCCTGAGACTGATGCTCAGCGCGGCGAGAGATGCAATCTCCGCATCAACGAGCCGCGAGGCGCTCGAGACAGGATTCGGAGTTGACTTCGGCTGTTACGCTGTGCTGGCAGTCCCCGAGCTGGAGCCGTACGCGCTGCGCGGGCTCGAGAGGCACTTCGCTGAGGCCAGGAGGGCCGCCGAGGCGGCGTCTGCTGGGCGCTACGCACTGGTTAGGGGCAACGGCATCACGGCAATTACAATTGACGACTACATAGCGCCAGGCCCTCTCTGGAACGCACTGCAAGATCTTGGGGTGATCTCCGCCGAGCCCGTCTTTGTGGTCGTTAGGGACAAGAGAAACCCAGGCGCGTACGCACTGTGGCGCCCTGATAGGTTTGCCGACGTGATCGACTTCAGGAAACTCCAGGGATCCGAAGTACTGTACAAGCACCCGTCGGGGTTTTTCGCGGTCATGAGGGCCGAGAGCGCCGAGGCTGCCGCGCGCGCCGCGCTCAGCCGGTTAACGCAGGCTTAAGCCGGCCGCGGGCAGTTTCAACCCTTCTTGAGATTCTGCCGCTCGCGTCACGCGCTTTCCGGCACTTTTAAGCATTTCGCTCGTTTTTTGCGCCCCCGGCGAGCTCCGGCGAGGGTCTCTCGTGGCCGCCGCTGCCGTCAGATAGAGACGGGCTCCGGCGCGGTGCCGCTGGTACTTAGCCACTCCAGGCGGTACGCCGTCGTGGTCAGGACGGACGCCGGTGTGAAATGGAAATCTCGCGGAAAAGGCCATCGTCGTCGGCAATTACGCCTGCGCGGGCTCGATAAATCTGGGCTGCAGCTCGGCTCACAGGAATAGAGAGGCCTGGCTGCTAGTTTGCAATGAAGAGCCCGCCGGGAGGCTGAGGCGGCTGGCACTGGGGTGGCGCGCCGAGGCGGGCGGTGCCACGCACGCGATCGCGCTGGCCGCTACGGCAGCAATTGCGATTCTGGCAGATAGGCGCGAACGCTCCAGCGCCGCCGGACCGGCGCTTACTTTATTTCACTACTTAAAAATTCCGTCCAGCTACATCTTTATGGATTACGCGCGCGTGCATTTATTCATTCGAGGCAGGGTGCAGGGCGTATTCTTCC
>Ga0326760_1001076_pt1 | contig 12608 bp, 7 predicted proteins | sample GCREP_S_FD_207668 | JGI IMG/M metagenome (GOLD analysis project Ga0326760, IMG submission 207668) | Hot spring sediment microbial communities from Geyser Creek Basin, Yellowstone National Park, WY, United States - GCR.EP_S | ecosystem: Environmental > Aquatic > Thermal springs > Near-boiling...
GCGAGAGCTGGTCGAAATAATGAAGGGGTTCTTCAGGGAGGGTTCATCCATTCCCCAGATGATAATAATAACCCATCACAGGGAACTGGAGGAAGTGGCGGATACCGTGTACAGGGTTGAGAAAGTGGGTGGGATTTCGAGGGTTGTTGAGGAGCGTTAAGCGTTTTAGATTTCTTTTATTTTTACTTCAGGCAAATAAGGGCTGTATTCTTTGTCCATCATGTTCAGCTGCGCTTTTATGGTACCCCTCATTTCTAAGGCTAAATCCAAGCAATACTTCTCAAACTCTTCAAGATTCAGATCATTCTTCGAAGAGACATGAGGAAAGAGTAGCTTCATCAAAGCAGTGCATAACCTTTTGATGGCTTCTATATCCCTTACATAAGATTCCTTTGGATATTCGAGAAGTTCGTCCACTATAGCCCTGTACAGTGGTTCTTTTCTTAGGGTGTGAAGGATTTCAGTGAAATACTCTACATTCAAGGCATAACCAGATGCTTTCATGCCCTCTTTTACTTTTGGAAGTTTCCAGCCCTTTATAAACCCATGAAATCTGTCAATCAGCGCTGACTCCCTGAGAGGATGATCAACGTCAAAACTTTCAAAGAAAAATTGCCTCTCTTTTTGATGTTCCACAGGAATATTGCCAAGGATTACTATACCTGCTTCACCTACACCTTTGTAATTGCCTACCCTGTATTCTCCAGTTTCTAGGTAACCCTTTAATGCTCCTCTCATCTCCTCTTCATTCGGAAAGCTTATGGTGTGGACTTCGTCAAGAGCGACGAAGTCATACATACTAACCAGCCCTACTCGGTTTTTTTGCACGTCGTAGAATAATTTTGCTCTTGTTATGCTTCCCCCGCTTACAAGCCACCCGTATTTACTGAGTTGGGAGTAAACGTATGTTTTACCAGTACCTTTGGGTGCAAGTTCTATGATATTGGCTCTCATCTCCACAAACGGTATCAATCTTGATATCATCCATATTTTTTCCTCTTCTTCAAACCCTTTAGGATTATAATCCATGCTTCTGAGGATTACGTCCATCCATTCTTCGATTGTGAACCGCTTTCTCGCTTCTCTAAAGTATTCAAGATCCACTCGGTAGGGTTTGAAGGGTTTATAATCAACGCATACTATTCTGCCCTCTTCTTTCTTTTTGAGTGCAGGAATCTCAGTTCTCCACTCTAGCGTAACCACACCCCAGCTACCTTCCAAAGACAGCAAGTCATCGTATTTCTGAAGAAGATGCTTCTCTATTCTAGCCTGCCCCTTTTTGTCTGGTATTCCTAACTCTGGCAGGCTGATTAAAGCTTCTCCTGTTTTTATGTCTATGTCCACAATAATTTTAGCAAGTATTTCCACTCTCTCACATCTATTTATCAGGATATCCTTGATTATTGGAACGTCTTCCTTTCGCGGTATCTTTGTACGGATGAACTCTCGAACCTTGTCCAAGTCTATGGATTCGCCGTCTGAAAACTTTTTAATCAACCAGTCTCTGAGATAAGAGGGGATATTCAAACTTGAGAAAAACTTGGATCTCTGTGGGTCTTTGTAAACGCTCTCCGATGGAAATACCTTTTTAATCTTCTCTTCCAGCGATTCCATACATTACACCTCTCAGATTAGTTCCCCCTCTTCCATACCGCCTTTAATCTTTATTTCAAATTCTTGAACTTCCCCATTAATCCTAATTTCGGCCTTAATTGCACCGGGTTTCAGATTGGCCGAACTCAAATCAATCTTCCATACGCCTTCTTTTAATTTTGAAGCTTCAAATTTCCTCCCTGCGACCATGACAACGGGATCTCTCACGGATGGTGGCACTACCTTAATTCTAAACACAGGATTCAGGATTGAGATCTCTTTATCAAGTAGGGTAATTTTTCTCCTCTTTTGTTTATGCTTTGAGATAACTATTACAGGAATTAGGACCTCCTCTAAAGTAGCTCCACCATGATTTTCTACTTTTGTCCTCCTTCCACCTTTGAAAACCTTGTGAGTTTTTGAAATTAGAAAATATTGGCCATTTATCAGTTCTATTTCGTACTCCGGGTTTTCTGGTGGTGTTACTTTTGTTTTTGCATACCTACCATTTCTTTCGATTTCAAATTCTAATGTTAAATCTATTCTCTCCTGAGGCCATCCTGAAAAACGAGTAGATCCATGGTCCGAAGTTAAAATCACTGATCCGCATTCTTCAACTAGCTTTTCGACTTTGTTAAGTTCTTCTTTGAGAGTGTCAATCTCTTCTATTAGATAGTCCGGGTAGTCTAAATCCTGCCTATGATAAATTGAATCCATTTCCTTTAGCTGAACTGATTCTTCAGGAGCTTTGTTAAACTCGGAAGTCGTTGGAATTGCAGATCTGGCAATATAAAAATCGATTATGTATCCCCTCTTTTTCATGAGGTGATAAATGAACCCGAGCCATTCAAGTCCCAACCCATCAATAAAGACTTTCTTGCCCTCAATTTTCTCGATTATCTCGTTACGAGGCTTAATTTCAAAAAAGTTAATTCTCTCTGCTATTTGATAAAGCCTGAAAGCGTAATCATCGAAATCATCTGTTATTTTAGCTACTTTATACCACTTGAAGTACTCTTGCACAAGATCGTATTCACTTTCCACCAAAGGAAAAGTAAGATAGTAATAAAGCTCGGGATAGGAATTTTCAATTAAAGGCAGAACTTCCTCTAGAGCTTTTTGGGATTTTATTAATTCGGCAAAATTTTTTAGCAATTCTTTTCTTTCCTCGAAACTTGTCGGTGTGAGGAATTTGATTCTCTTCTCTGGTTCCTTTATTTCATAAACCTTTTCAAGAAATTCTCCAGGTGGATCCAATGAAAGGTTCTCTATGATTTTTCTTCGTTCTTCAAAAATTTCTGTTTTTGGTTCTTCGATATCAAATATTTTTAGCCAAATCTGCCTTTCTAGTTCTTCGAAACTTTCGCAACTGATAAGAACCTGTCCAAGATATTTTTTACTCAGTTCTGCATTTTCTTGGATTTTTACTTTGCCCCAATTAAATAAGAGCCATTTTTTGAAATCGTCTAATTTTTTCCAGTTTTCGAAAATGTCAAATCTAAATTCGGCAACATTAAAGTAGGACTTCAGGAATTCTCCGAAATTATGTACTTTTCTGGATAGCAATTCTTTGGCCAATTTTTTCCAGTAAATGTCCTCCTCTTTTTTATAGGGTATGGGAGTTTTTACATAAAGAATATGTTCCAGAAAACTCTTGTAGTTCTCAATTTTCTTGACCGTCGGATCTTCTAACTTTTTTAGGATTTGAGGGATTATGTCGGAGATGAACATTATTCTCGGTTTTTTTATCATCTGTTCTGGCAAAAACGTTCCTTCGAAAAATTTCAAGTAATCTTGATAGCTTTTATAGGATTGGCAGTGTTCTGTAATCTGCGAAAATTCAGAGATATCCTCTATATTTGTAACATAAACTTCTAAGTCTCTCACTCCGGAGGGAATTATCTCTATTGCAGGTCTCCTTCTGTTTTGAAATTCAGATGATGGTATGTCATCCCATAATTCCTGAAATTTCGTTTTTGAAAACAATAAAGGCACGTAAAGTCTCCCGTTTTGTTGCGGATCGATTTGAAAGTTCGAAAGTTCAGCTAAAAAGTCCTTGTAGTTTGGGAAAAACCTCATGTATTCACTGAATGGAACAAACAGGACTTTTTTACCTTTTTTCACTTCTTCGATTGCTTTTTCGACCGCTATACGAACATCTGGGGGACTTTGATCGTTCTTACAAAATTCGGAAAGATTAATTGTATTTTCAGCAAACCTTTTTAAAGTTTCAAGAACGCTTATCCAGTCTCCAAGGGATTCTACTAGGATAAATCTTGTTGGGAACCTAGCGTATTCTCTGCTGGAGGAATCTACTTGAATGACTTTTTCAAACTCTGAAATGCATATTTTTTCTGTTCTGTCAATCATAGCGCAAATTTTTCAATTTCGTTTATTATTTTGAGACCCACATCGGGATCTTCTGACAACTTTTTGGTAAATTGTTTTATTTTCTCATAATCTAACTTCTCCAAAAATTCGCAAACCTTTGGATAGAATCTCTGGTTGTACCTCTCTTTTTTCCATTTTTCATAGTTCTCCAAAATCGATTTTTCGGACCAACTTTTTGCATCCCCAAGTCTCTCATTCAAATATTTAAAGAAGTCGTCAAGATCCGATTCCTCAAACAGTTTATCGTACCACTTTTCTCCCAAAAACGTCTTTAAGGCTTTCCTAACAAGATATGGATCTTTAAGAACCTTAATGGCCTCCTCGTTCTCCCTGAGACACTCTAAAATCGTCTTTAGGCCATCTTCGTTTAGATATTCTAAGTGCTCAAGGTCGGCGACAAATTTTTTGAAGTCTATCTTGCTTTTAGAACCACTGAACTCTGGCAAATATCCAACTAAAGCCACAGGAACCTGTTTCGACTTCATGAATTCCCTGAAATCTCCATAACCAAGGATCTCTTCAAGCTTACCTGCTATTTTATTCTTTAACACCTTTAGTTCAATTTTTTTGAGCTTATTTTCCAACCTCTTCTTTGCCTCTTCTTCAGAAATCCAGGGATCTTTTGACATAATCAATTTGAATTCTGTTTTTAATTCGTCCAAAATTTGTTCATCGACTTCGCTGAATACCAAACTCAGCCAATTTTCAATAGCCCCATTCAGATCGGAAAAGACGTTTTTAATACCACCTGATAGTTCTAGGCTTGCAAAGTCTATTTCAAACGGTGTCATATTCGTATTGTACAGGATCTCCTCTATTTTTGCAAAAATTGATTTCTCTTTCTCATCTCTTAGTCTGTGTCTAAAAACCCACAATGGGGCAAAATCGCCCTTTTCAATTTTCTCTCTGAATTTGTCTCTTAGTTCATCCAAGAAATAGACTTCTGAACCTATAATCTGGCTGAAATTGTTTACAAATTTACATTCAGCAGCCATATTGTTCAGCATGTTCTTAACTTTATCCTTTTCCCAAAGATACACTTCTTCTTGCATTCTTTCTCTCAAACTTTTATCTATCGCATCAATGGATATATTTAGACCGGATAAATTATAGAAATTCGCTTCAACAAATTTCCGAAATGCTTCTGGGAATTTTTCTGTCATATTTTTAATAGTTTTTATTACCTCATTTCTTTTCCAAGTATCTAAAGAATTCAAAGTTTTTGAGACTTTCTTTATATGTTCTTTAAGTTCTTCTAGGTTGTATTTATCTAGCGGGGACTTTACAATGACGTCTAAATGGTCTAGTACTTCTGAAACCTCTCTGGGGGTATCTTTTTGTAGGACGTAGTTTAAAATCCAGAAGGGATACCTGAAATCGGATTTGATTTTCTCTCTCAGAAGTTTAATTGCATCAGCTGGTGTTCCAGCATTTAAAGAAAAAGCTTCATTCAAAAAACCATAAAAATCTCTTTGTTCTCGGCTTATTGTCTGAATTCGCCAATTTTTGACCCCTTTTATCACTTCCTTTATAATTTTAGCCATGTTATCATAATTCAGTTCTTCTTCGTGATTATTTTGATCAACAGCATAATGTCCTCTGCAGTATTCTCTCATTAGCAGAGCAAACACAAAGCAGCCGACTGGACAGTCGTACAAACCATAGGGGGGCTGTTGAAGCCTCTCCCACACTTCAGATAAGTCGAGGGTCTGCCCTCTGCTGTTGTATAGTTCTTTAATTTCTTTTCTCATTACAACTAATGGGTGGTTCTTCTTTATTTCAATTTGGGACTCTATAAAATTCCCCTCTTCGTCGATAATTTGATCATTTACGAAAATGGTTTTGAATGGTTTTAGAGCTCCGGTTGTAGATTTTTCCATTTTTTTCAAGTTTAAACCTATCTCTATCGATTTCCAGTTTAGGTTTTTGTTTTTCCATAAAGGTTCTCTGGATATCAATTGCTCCAAAAGATACCCGTGGGGGAATTTCTTCTCAACTACATAGTTAAATTCCTTTTCTAGTCCTTCAAAACCATTTACGGAGTTTTCACGAATTTCGGAATCTAACGATACTAAAACTGTTAATGCCTCCCTTTTTATTCTTTCTTTCCATTTTTCGATTTCGGAGTTAACTAATTTATCATGGTACCTTGCATCCTCATTTTTTTTGATCTGGGAGTAGTAGCGGCAATAAGCAATATTTTCGCGAATTCTATCCCAGCTCTCTCCCAATTCTGCTCTTGAAATAACAAAAATCTTTCCGGGATTCTCCACTGCAAGTTTTCTGACTTTATCGGTGATATCTGAGAGCCTTTCCAGTTTCTCTAGCAGAACGATCACAATGGGCACTTCATACGGCTTTGCTTCAATTGGAAGTAGGCTTTTTTCCAGAATATCCTGGTCGGTAAAAACGAATATTTTTGCCCTTCTAAGTGAACCCTCATCGAACTTAATTTTTTCTTTTACGAAATCTTTGAAACTTATTCCTTTCTTAATTTTTTCTATTTCCTCAGAATCAACTCCATAAGATGGTTCGAGAATCGCTATGTCGTATCTTAGATCTTTTATTAGCTTTACAGCCTTTTTATTTTCGAGTTGCAAAAGAATTTTTTCTAATTCTTTGTATAGGCTTGTTCCGCTTAGAGACACTTTAAGTGTCATCAAAGCTGGGCTCAACAAACCTGCTTCGGATAAACCTCTTTTCTTAATCGCAAAAAGAATCATTACCGTCTTAAAAATTCTGAGTTCGTTCGTATCAAGCTTGGATTCGTATTCTCGCCATAAGCCCATTAAAGAAGAGAGACTAGGATCGCTCATTAGAACGTCTTCGTTTTTAACAAAGAAGAAATCCCACAAAAAGTCTGCAGTCAATAAAAATTCTTTTTCCCGTGGATACTCCTTCAGGAACTTGATAAATCCATCCTCTTCCCTTAGGAATTTGAAAATCGTGCGGTTCGTAGAACCAAAGTGCTCAGCAATTCTAGATGCCAAAAATGCAGTATAGGGGTGAATTGGCAAAATGCTCTTTAAATCTTCTATTCCTATATTAGTGCTTTTTTCTTTCTCCAATATTCTGTAGATCTCATCTTCAAACCCGAATTTTGACGCCGCAAACAAAATTTCTTCTCGAATGCTCTTCCATTTGTCTTCACTGTCGCCTTTAGGTCTGATCACCCGACTAATCAGTTTGTAGACTGTTATCGGTTCCATTGTGTAGTATATTGTATTAAATCTATCTTTTAGTTTGTCGATATCCTTTGCCAAAGTTGTGCTCCAGTGTTCTGGTCGTCTGTGGGTCACTAGGAGTAAATAGAAGGGTATTTCGTCCGTTAGATGGGCCAGTTCCTGTAATGTAAGTATCGGAGCATTAGTTCTGAAAAAGTCCGAAAATTCATCCCATATAAATAAAATCTTAGATATCGCGCCTTGGGAAAGTATTTCTTTAATCCACTTTTTTAAATCTTCGACATTTTCAAATTTTATTGGAGCTATTCCTTCTTCAACTAAAACATCCAAAAACCTCGTCGCAAACTCTATATCGGATCTTTCGAGTCTCAATCTTATATCGTCAGTCGTTGATACGTCAAATAGCTTATTTTTGTATTTTTCGATTAGTTTGTCCCAGTTGATAATTTCGTTATTTATTCGATCTAACAAGTGCTGAATTAATGTTTTAGTGGCCTGAAATTCCGAACCGAGTTTCCTGCTGCAAGCATTGTAGATGGACTGTTGAACTTCTAAGAGCAATTTGACTGAACTATCTATATGCCCAGCTGAACTTCTAAAGATAACCAAAACTCTTTGTTTTCTTAGAGCCATTAATTTCCTTATCCGAGTATCCCCCAAAATATCCGAAAATTTCTTTAGATATTCTTCAACCTCGTCGTCTGGGTCTTCAAGCAGGTGTTTCAGAACGAACACAGCGTGGCTTTTTCCAGTCCCGTAGGCTCCATATAACCATATAGACTTCAAATTTTCACGTTTCTCTCTCTCAAGAGCCTTTATAACTGTGTCGAGAAGTTTGATAAAGTTCTCGTGAGGAATAAATGTTTTCCATAGATTTCTGTGCGTTCTATCTACTTCCTCGTTGAATACAGCTTGAAAATCTTTGTCAATATCGAGATAGTCGATGTATTTAAATCCGTCATTCATATCTTTTGTTGTTAATAGCTGGTAAATTAAATTTTCGGTGTAAGGTAAATTAAATTTTCGGTGTAAGCTTGATTTTCATCATTTCCCAAAAATTCGATTCTCCCAGCATTTCTCTGATATATTCAGGAATTCCAAAGAGAGAGTTCGTTGAATGGGCTATTTTTATTTAAAACTTCAGAAATTCTGCATCAGATGATCTCTTTTCTTCCAATAATCTGGGGATGGGAATAGAAGATCGCATCCTCGGGATTTTGAATATACCTGCAAGCCATCTTTTTCTGAGTCAAAATGTTTGTATTTCTATTCTTTCAAGCATACGAGATCCAATACTTCCAAGGCCTTCTTTTCCGGCTTTAGAGAGACGTTGTCGAGGTCTGCCACGATGTCTACCGAAATCCAGTCTCTCCTTGTTTCTTCCAGATTCCTCAAGATGTTTTCCATCTTCTTCCTGCTAATCCCGAAAAGCTTAATCGGTCCTTCGCTTGCATACTTCTCCAAGTATGTCACCGTGAAGTGATCGCCCTTTATGTCTTTTAGCCTATACAGTGAATAGAGAATGGCTTCAACGATCTTTTCTGCGGATTCTTCTGCCCCTTTTTTATCTAAAAAGTAAAAATTTTCCTTAACTTCTCCGAAAATCCTATTTCCAGATTTGCCTAAAGGAACACCGAGTTCAAGTTCATAACCCAGAGGAGAGTACCTGAAAAGCTCGAAGAGGGATTGAATGCCATTCTCCTTAGTAGTTTTGCTGAGCTTGTCCCCCATCAGCATGATTAGTTCTTCCCTCGTATACTTTTTACCCCATTCCAACTCCGTTACATACCATTTTATTAGGCTTGAATTTCTTGCCAGATTCGTCCAGATAACTGCCCAAGTAAATAGACTATCCGCACCAATTTTAGCGAGCTTTTTACCTAGCTCAGTTAATTTTAGTCCTTCCTTGGTTTTCTCAACGATTTCTGCATCCATCAACCATCTTCTCATCGATTCAAACTGCGCTGGACCTAAGCTGTTCTCTTTCCACCATTTATCCGGATCCGAGAAAAACTCTTCAAGCCATCTTTTTCTGAGTCCAAAATGCTTGTAATTACCAATCTTGTCCAATCCCATATTCCTACCCCCCACATGGACTTTTAAGGAGTCTGCCCTCAGACAACCGCGGTCGGCAACTTTCAGGCACTTCAGACAATGCGAACAGTTTCTTCCAACTTTTATATATCCGTTCCTTTTTGCAATTGCATTATTTGGGCAGTTAACTTCGCAGGCTCCGCAGGCAACACAGTAGGCGGATTTAAATGCGATAGTCTTTATCAGATTTATTAGTTTTGAGTCTTTTTCCTTGATTACGATTATCAGCGGATTTTCGGCTCTATATTCGATTACCTGATCGTAACCGTTGAAACTGAACCTCATTGTGCTACCATCAGCCTTAACGTTTCCGAGAACCTTTAACCATTCTAGGAATTTTTCGATCGAAGTTTCGGCCAGTACTTTTGTTTCGTCGGAATCCTTCAGAACGAGCACTTTGCTTCTGCAGGAATATCCTCCAACCCTTCCCTTCCATTTCTCATCCTTGATGTATTCTTCTGCTTCCCTCCTATCTGTTATTCCTACAAAACTCGCTATTAGATCCAGATAGGGTTTTGCTTCTGAGTAAAATCGATTTCCTATTATTGATTCCCACCAAAGGGATTCAAAAGGACACACTATGCACCCAATCCTGTTAACTCCGAACCGATAGAGGGGGTTTATTTCCAGATTTCTTGCAAAAATGTAAAGCCAGATTATTGCAGAACTCCACTCTAGAATCGGATGAACGTTTATCTGCCTGAAATTCTTTCCTAAAGTAACTTTTTCCATTTTAGCCCTCTTTGGATTTTCTTCAGCTCTTATACCGTCGAAAAACAGAATTTTCCCCTCCCCATACTGTTCTCTGAAAAATTTCACCGTTGGAAGCATCTTGTATACCGTGCAGCACCATCTGTGCACCCTGCTCGGCGGCCCGAAAACCTTCCAGAATTCGATTGCCGGAACTTCATGTCTTGTGACGTAGAATTTCAGCTCCCGATAACTGCCAGCGATATTTTTAACGTATTTTACCGTCTCTGAAAGTTCCATGGAAGTGTCGTTGAAAATAACCGCATATTCATCCTTTGGCAACGCTCTCTGAATCAAGTCGAGCAACACTATTGAATCCTTACCGCCACTGAATCCAGCAAAGGCGTGAAAATCGGAATACTTAAATCTTGCATGATAGATAAAGTCAATAGTTGAATTTACGATACTCCTCATTATTTTCTGATTCTTTTTAATCATCAGTTTTCTGTCCACGGGTTCTAAAACTAAATCTTCCTTATAAACCTCGATTTTCGGTTTCTCAAAAAAGTTTCCTCCTACTGCTTTTGCAACTGGCTCTCCCCTATAGTAGTATGTCCGATTTAAACGCCAGAGCAGCGGTTCTTCACTTCTTTCATATTCCCAGAATTCCCCAAAGCCCAGAAATTCGAGTTCTTCGAAAAAAACCGGTCGAACTGTGGGGGTTATTTCGCCATCGCCAGCAGATTTCAGAATAATTCCATTAGTTTCTGAATCCCATTCAACTGCATACATAGATTCTTAGAAAGAGAGACAATTAGGTATATTTAAAGTTATTCAAAAAAGTTGTGCAAGATTCAATTTGAAACTCCATCGAAACAGGCAATTCGCTTCCTGGTACCTGCCGATGAAAAATTTTCTGAAGATAAAATTTTTATTGTTTAGAATTAATCTATAAGGGAGGTGATAAGAGTGCAGAGTCTGAAGTTGAGCAGAGTCTTTCTCCTAGGATTCTTATCACTTACCTTATTACTTGTAGCATATATGCTCAGCCCTGAGGAATATCCTGTTCTTGCTTTGGACGACTTGCAGGATCAATCTAAGACTGGAGCATTAAACTTTCTATATACATCACTCTTAACAAAGCTCGTAACTTGATATCAAGGAATGGTCGGATGCGTGTTTGGAATTTTTTCAGTAATGGCAATTTTAACTGCAAAGCTGCCTCAGAAAATTCGTATTGTTGTAGCAGTTATCGGTGAACTTATTGTACTCATAACAGCGTTTGTTATGTTTAAAACAATAACAACATACATGATGATGTGTGTAGTCGAACGAGCTTATTTAGTGAATGCAACACGACATCCCATATGTTAACATACTTTATGAACTGAATAATGTCATTAGTACTGGATCCTTTGCAGTCCTTTCTAGGGTGTCGAATTTAACGCCAAGAGATATGATTCTTGTGTTCGGAGGGTCTCTAGCTTTTTTCATATGACCCATCCTCTACCTAATAGTGGAGCTTTATTTACATGGCGTACGAGATTCACCATAAAAGATGAGATACCATAGAGTTGTACAATTCTGACTCGCAATAATAATTTAGTTAGTTAAGGCAATTTTTCTTTAGATCCATATGTAGAAAACAGAAGGTCATTGTCTGGGACTGTTTTTATTTCCTTATTCCCTACTTTAGCTAATTCAATTCTTTTTTTCCAAATCTTTGAAATTGATAATGTCAAAAGAATATTTTGAGTTAACCGATAGAATACTCAGTCGTTAGAGAAAGACTCAAGGCAGCCAGTTTAAGAGTCGAAAAAGACATATTTTTATGAAGTCATTTTCTAAATTTAAAGTTTGATTTGAATTTAACTTTAAAAACTTTTGAATTTTAGCTAACCCAGTATTCTCATAGCCTTCTCGAAAACTTCCCCGCTGAACTTTGCATGAACATATCTTGTCCTCCCCCTCCCCTTCTCGCCGAAGACAATGTCAACAAGCCTCAGCCTTTCAAGCTTCTCCAGAATGTAGTAGAACTTCCTGTAGCTCATCTTCACTTCGCTGCAGAGCAGCGAATACAGCTCCCCCGTAGAGATTCCCCCTGTAGAGCATATTATCTTCATAACAGCCCTCTCCTCGCTGTTCAGCGCTGCGAGGGCTTTCGCCAGGAACGGCACAGCTTCGCCCTCGTGCGCCTTTTCAACATCCTCAGCATCAACCTTCGCAGCTTTTCTGCTTTCGGCAATCATTCCAGCCGATTTCAGCAAAAATATGCCGTATCTGGCATCGGCTGCGCTGCTGGCTATGTCAACGACTTTCTCAAACGCCTCATTGCTGAAGCTGCCCTCAACAAACCCCTCGTTAACCCTCTTCATCAGTATCTCCCTAAGCTCGTCCCTCGTGTAAGGGGGATAGTAGATTTCTACGTACTTGAAAACAGCTCCGGCGAACGGATCGAGGCGGAGCGGAAAGCTAATATCTGTAGCGACCGCGATTATTCCCGTTTTGACGCCGTACTCCTCCGGGGCTTTGAGAATCTCGTATATTATCTGGCTCGCAGTCTCAGCTGCCAGAAAATTCACATCATCTAGAACGACGAGCAGGGGCTTTTCAAGCCTCGTCCACAGCTTTTCAGCTAGAACTGCCCTGCTTATC
>Ga0326760_1001077_pt1 | contig 12601 bp, 9 predicted proteins | sample GCREP_S_FD_207668 | JGI IMG/M metagenome (GOLD analysis project Ga0326760, IMG submission 207668) | Hot spring sediment microbial communities from Geyser Creek Basin, Yellowstone National Park, WY, United States - GCR.EP_S | ecosystem: Environmental > Aquatic > Thermal springs > Near-boiling...
TATTAGTTGCCTCATCACTCTCTCGTCTTCTGCTATGTAGAGTAGTCTCTTATGTATTCTCATCTCCCACTTTTCATACTTCTTTTTCCCCTCGCCGTGTGGCAGTTTAAGTGTTCTAACTGTAAGCCTCTTAGTGGGTAAGGGAATAGGGCCGCTTATTTTCACACCACTCTTCTTGGCTATATCGACTAGCTTTGAGACAAAGTCTTCTAGTACTTCTACATCTGTACTCCACACTTTTATTCTAACCATTCTCTGAAGCGACATTATGCTACTCCCCGTTTTAAGCGTAAACACAGCATTAATCTCACACAGGAAAAAATACTCATATAGTTACGCTAGAGGACTCCTTCTCTCTACTTCTTAACTGCTACTTGTGCTGGCTTGACCTCTATTACTTGTCCTACACCAACTGTTTTACCCATATCTCTCATCGCGAATCTTCCAAGTCCAGGAAAGTCTGAGTACTTCTCAACTACTAGTGGCTTAATTGGCTTAAACTTCACTATTGCAATATCTCCCTGCTTAATAAACTGCGGGTTCTTCTCTAACTCCTTACCTGTCCTGGGATCTATCTTTGCGACGATCTCGGTTATTCTGCACGCGACACTGGCTGTGTGTATGTGAATAACTGGAGTATATCCTACAGCTATAGCTGTTGGATGCCACACAATCATTACTCTCGCTGTGAATTCGTCTGCAACTACTGGTGGGCTATCTAATGGCCCCACTACGTCTCCTCTCTTTAAGTCTTTTCTCTCAACACCCTTAAGGTTAAATCCAATATTGTCTCCAGGCTCAGCCTTTTCGAGTCTAACGTGGTGTGTTTCAATAGACTTAACTTCAGCTGTGAGGGCTGGAGGCATTATTGAGACTTTATCACCTGTTTTTAATACTCCACTCTCGACTCTCCCAACGGCAACTGTACCCACACCTGATATTGAGTACACGTCCTGTATAGGTATTCTAAGTGGCTTATCAATAGGCTTAGTAGGCGGTACTAAGAAGTCTAAGGCCTCTACTAGAACTGGGCCATTATACCACGGCATGTTTGGTGAGCGCTCTATGAGGTTCTCACCCGTCCATGCTGATATAGGTATAAATGGTATCTTGGAGATGTCATAGCCAATGCTCTTTAGGAACTTGCTGAGTACTTCTACAATCTCCTTATACCTCTTCTCGCTGTATGGGGGCTCAGTAGCATCCATCTTATTAATCGCTACTATTAGCTGGTTAATACCCATAGTTCTCGCTAAAATAGCGTGCTCTCTGGTTTGACCCTCAGCGCTCATACCGGCCTCAAACTCTCCTTTCCTAGCACTAACCACTAGTATTGCCGCGTCAGCCTGGCTCGCCCCCGTGATCATGTTCTTTACGAAGTCTCTGTGTCCTGGAGCATCAATGATTGTAAAGAAGTACTTTTTAGTCTCGAACTTCATGTATGATAGAGATATTGTTAGACCTCGCTCTCTCTCCTCTTTTAGCCTATCAAGTAGCCACGCATACCTAAAGCTCTCTTTTCCCATCTTCTTAGCTTGCTCCTCAATCTCCTTCATCGTCTTCTCGTCGAAGTATCCTAAACGGTACAGTATGTGACCTGTCATTGTGCTCTTGCCGTGGTCTACGTGCCCTATCATTATTAAGTTTAAATGGGGTTTCTGCGGCACACTCATATATTTCACCAAGCCTCAGTAACACTTGAATTTAGAAGTGAGCTTATAAATCTAGTCTAGCTCACAGGAAGCTTTTGTATGTGTAAAAGCTGATCAAGTATTAATGACCCCGCGTAAGCCATTTATAAGTCTATGTCTATGCGAGTAAATGAAAATAAGCGTTAATGAATCATTGGACACTATTAGATTAGTACTTAGCAGTGTGAAAACACTGTAAAGCTACCTGCTACTGAGGGCTATTCTCTCAATCTCGTCTTTTCTCTGTATAGCGTAGCTCTTAGTGTCTCCACTCGCCGCTAAAATGATCTCCTCTGCAAGCGCCTCTTCAATTGGTATTGGATTATTGAAGGCCTTTAGCCTGGCCCCCTCAGTTATGTGCCTCAGTGCAACGTCTATTCTCCTCAGTGGGGAGACGTCTACAGAGACGTGATATGCTATACCACCGTACATTATTCGAGTAGTGTCTTCGCGTGGAGCACTATTCTCAATAGCTCTCACTAATACTTGTAACGGGTTCTCTCCTGTTCTCAGGTAAATAATGTCAAAAGCTTTTTTAACAATATTGTAAGCTAAGTGTTTTTTACCGGCATTTCTTCCTGGTCTCATGAGCTTATTTATTAGTCTCTCAACTACTGGAACGGTGGCTTTACCAAACTTCTTGTGCTCATGTCTACCACTAGTGTGCGGTAAGTAAACTGGCTTAAGGCAGAGATATCTCTTTAAACTCGGATCTCTTACTTCAATCCAGTCATAGCTCCACTTACCGAACAACTTAATTTCACCTAGTTGCACTTCGAGTGTACTCGTAGATGACATGGCAATATCAACCTTAACTTATCTCACTGGCTTCTGCTTCTTCCCAAGCCAGAGTGCTTTAAGAGATACTCCATTAACCATTACAACCTTATACTTCACGCCTGGGATATCTCCCATAGCACCTCCCAGTGTACCACCTATTTTCTCTATAATTACCTCGTCGTGCTCGTCAATGTAGTTTATGCCTCCATCCCATGGAACAAACGCTGTTACGACTTTGCCGTTCTTTACGAGTTGTACTCTAACGCACTTTCTAACAGCCGAGTTTGGTTTACGAGACGCAACTGGCACTTTCTCGAGAACTATCCCCCTAGCCATGGGGGCTCCTTCAAGGGGGTCTAAGAGGAGTCCCTGTTTTCTGAGCACTCTTCTCTGGTATTCTCTCTGATGCCACCTAAACTTCTTTCTCTTCTCAATAAGCCTTCTCGCAGCGTAGAGTCCAGTAGGCCCTTTCTTACCAGGCACTCTGCAGACACCTAGACTACACTATTACTACGGAGTCTATGTCAAAGTGCCTTTTAAGTATTAATCTCGCTCTCTGAACATTTCTCCCATTTTTACCAATAGCTATAGCCTTGTCTTTTGGGTCTACGGCAACATAGAGGACTTTTGAGCCGTCAGGCCTGTTAACAAGCTTTATACCAGTAACTCTCGCCGGCATTAATGCGTATTTGACCTGCTCCTCGAGGTTGTTACTATAGCCTACTACTTCAACGTTTTTGTTTAATAGGCTCTTTAGCTTCTGTATAAGGAAGCCCCGAGACCCAATAGCCTTCCCAACATCGCCTGGATCTACTAAGAATATTATTCTGTTACTGTCATTTTCAATAATGCAGTCTTTCACGGTTGTTCCTGTTAAGTCACTGAAGAGGGCCATGTACCTAAACTCTTCAGGCGTAATCTTGATGTTAGCTCTGGCTTTACTCAGAAGTTCTCACCTGTTTAACCAAGTCTAGGATATTTGATTGACCGGGATTTATAATAGCTAGCACTGTGACGCTGTGGGGTCTTCCAATTATAGATCCAAGCTCTATGCTTGTTCCATCAAACACTAGGACTGGTATATTGCTGAGTTTAGCGTAATACTCCAGGTCTCTTTTTAACTCCGGTGGTGAGTTCTTAGCGATTACAATTGCCTTGGCATTTCCGTGTAAAACTAGTTTTTTAACTTCACGCGCCCCGAACTCGACACTGCCTGTTCTAGCTGCGACTTGTATAGCTCTTATTAGCTCTGGCTTTAACGCCACTTTAACCCCCTTCACTCTCTTCAGGTTTCTTTACTGGTAAATTCATGAATATTTTAACTACTCCTGTACCTACTGGTGGTAATTGTCCTAAAATAGTGTTTTCTGTTACACCAGTCATTGGGTCTTCCTCTCCCATTACAGCGCTCTCAACGAGCTTCTGTACAGTTGTCTCAAATGTAGCCTTAGCGAGAACACTTGGCTTCTCCCCGGCAATACCCATTCTGCCAATTTGCCTAATGTGACCAGTCCACGTCATCATATCTGCTAATAGCATTATATGCCTTATATCAACGTCTAAGCCCTGATCACTTAGGACGTTAAAGACCTCTTTTATTATGGCGGCGCGAGCCGCTTCTATCCCAAGAACTCTCTCAACCTCGTGAATATCATTGGTATAAACACGGCGCCAATCTACGCCGGGAACTCGCATGATCTCTTCTAAATTCGTGCCCTCAGCTATTATTACGTACTCATCGCCTCTGCGCTGTATAATCGTCTTCTTTATCCCCTTAATCCCCTTAATGTAAGCTTGCGAAATCATAGTCCTAACTTTCTCTATTTTAGATGGGTCTAAGTACTCATCGCTAAGTGTTATTATTATTTCATATGAGTTCTCGCCAGAGACTTCAACCGAGCCTATTTCCAGTCTCTCTAAGGCGTCTACAACTTGCTCAATTGTCACGCCTTTATTACTTAACATATCGGGATCCAGTATTACCTCAACTACCCCTACTCCAAGCCTTATATTTATCTCTCTCGCAACGTTCTCTATGAATGTCAATTCTATTCTCCTCGCTAACTCTATTGCTCTTTCAGGATCGCGCTTAATGTCCTCAACGAGATAAATCTCCGTGATCGGGGTCTCAGGCCTCTTCCTAGCATCTACTATCTCGATTAAGCGAGGTAAGCCGAGAGTAATATTGTACTCTCTGACGCCGGCATAGTGAAATACTCTTAGAGTCATCTGCGTAGAAGGCTCGCCTAAACTCTGTGCAGTTATAGTTCCTACAGCTTCTCCAGGCTCAACTAGAGCCTTATGATACCTATTAGCAGCCTCCCAGGCTATTTTCTCAGCGTCTTCGAGAGTTAATTTATACTTCTCTACAGCGTCTTTTAGCTTCTTAAATAACTCATCATATATCTGCACAGTTAAATGAGGCCTTACTTTTTCAAGGATCTCTTTAAGCTTAGACTCTACCTCGCTCACATTTATCACCTCTTCAAGTACTTCTCAATTACTCTGTCAACGTTCACGGACTTCCCGTGATCACTCTTTGTGGGGTCAACACCGTCTTCACCGTAAAGTAACTGCACAATTTCCCCAGAAGTTGTTCTAACAGAGCCATCGTAGTACACTACGAGGTCTTGGAGAGCATTTATAAGCCTTCTCTGCATGTAGCCTGACTGACTCGTTCTCACAGCTGTGTCTATTAGGCCCTCTCTGCCAGCTGCAGTGTGGAAGAAGAACTCTAGGGGGCTAAGCCCGTCAACAAACCCCTTCTCCACGAAGCCTCTAGCCTCAGCTCCTAGATCCATTGGTTTAAAGTGTGAGAGCATTCTTCCATTATAGCCCCTTGAGAGCCTTTTACCTCTAACAGTCTGCTGTGCAAGTAGACCACTCATTTGTGCAAGGTTAACCGGGTTACCTCTAGCACCCGTTCTAGCCATTATGACTACAGGGTTTGCTAGGGACAAGTGCTGCGTTAAAACATCTGCTACTTCGTCAAGAAGCTTCTTCGACATAGCATTAATGATCTCGTCCTCAAGAGTCTCTTCTAGAGTTTTCCCAGGCCTTGGAGCAAGCCGACCTTCTTTATACAGTTTAATTAGCTCATTTACCTCACTCTTCTTTCTCTCTATAATGTCATATATGGCTTTCTTAACCTCCTCTTTTACTGCTAAGTGATCGTAGCTCATTGTTAATCCATGGATCTCACACATAGCAATAAACATCTTGTAGACTCTATCCATGAACTCCCTGGCGAGGTTTTCCCCGTACTCTTTTATAAGCCAGTGAATAATGTTTTCAGGCTCTTCTCTACCAATACTGCTCTTATCAATAACCCCCTCTAAGAGAACGCCTTTTTTAATAATAACTAGGCTATCATGTGGGCAGTCTTCATCAATACACCTGAGTACCGATGCCTTTCCAATAGTTGAAGTCTTCTTGTAGTTAAAGTCGCTAGGCAAAAACAAAGATATTAGTTGTTTACCTGTCCAGTACTCTCTTGGTTTAAGAATAGCTGGCTCTGGTAGTGGGCCTCTGTAACCCGTGGGTGCAAGTAGAAGCGCAACTCTGTCTTTAGTAAGCAGAGTTGACTTCACTGTTAGTAAGTAAGCGCCGCTAATGTAGTCCTGGAGTCCACCTATTATTGGTCCTCCATACCTAGGAGTTAGTATGTGCTTCTCTACGAGCATTAGGAGTCTTACTTCAGCGCGAGCCTCCTCACTCTGAGGAACGTGTAAGTTCATCTCGTCTCCGTCGAAGTCCGCGTTGTATGGTGGGCAGACAAGCAGATTTAATCTAAACGTCTTATATGGCAATACTCTGACTAAGTGCGCCATTACCGAGATTCTGTGTAGTGATGGTTGACGGTTAAAGAGAACTATGTCTCCATCTAAGAGGTGTCTCTCAACAATAAAGCCTGGCTCTAATGACTCAGCAGCTGCTTTTCTATCAACGTACTTCAAGTTTATTTTTCTGCCATCTGGTCTAATAATGTGATTTGCCCCCGGCCACTTATCGGGGCCGTTGAGTACTAGTCTCCGCAGGAGTTCTATATTCCAGGGTGTTACTCGCTCTGGTATCGTGAGCTTTTTAGCTACTTCTTCGGGAACACCTACCTCGTTTATACTCAGGTTTGGATCAGGGCTTATGACGGTTCTCGCGGAGTAGTCTACGCGCTTACCTCTAAGATTACCTCTAAATCTCCCCTCTTTACCCTTTAGTCTCTGAGCTATACCCTTGAGGGGCTTTCCAGCTCTGTGCCTCGCCACAGGCGTACCTGAGACTTCGTTGTCAAAATATGTAGAGATGTGGTACTGTAGTAGATCCCACTCCTCCTCGATAATTGCTTCCGGTGCGCCACTCTCAACGTGCTCTCTCAGCCTAGTGTTAGTTCTCACTATATCTACGAGTTTGTGTGTTAAATCGTCTTCACTTCTCATTCCTGTTTCTAATATGACGGAGGGTCTCACCTGCCTAGGTGGTATTGGCAGTACCGTTAACACCATCCACTCTGGCCTAGCATCCTGGGGATCTCCTCCTAGTAGTCTCACGTCGTCGTCAGGTATCTTCTCAAGGTGCTTTCTCACTTCACTCGGAGTAACTCTTCTCAGACCTGTCTCTGTCTTAGTGAAAAATAAGTGTGGCTTTTCAAGTCTATACTCTAGTGATGGCTCTCCACAGTGCGGACAAGTAGTTGTAGCTGATGCCTTTTTTCTAATGTACTCGTGTAGTCTCCTCTTGAGATAGGTTAATTTAAGCTCTTCGAGGTCTCTTAGTAGCCTCAAGAGTTCTTCTCTCTCATCTTCTGGTATCTTAATTCTACCACAATTACTACAGGTCGCTTTTAGGTAGATTAAAATGTGCTTAGCGAATGCTACGTGAATAACAGGCTTTGCGAGCTCTAAGTGGCCAAAGTGCCCTACACAGCTATCTCGCTTATTTCCACAGACTGGGCACGTCTCTCCAGGCTCTATTGAGCCCATGCGCCTATCCATTACACCTCCATCTACTGGTGCGCCATCAGTGTCAAACACGTTAGTTGTTACAATAGCTGTTACACTCATTTTACGTATCTCGTCAGGTGAGAGTATGCCAAATTTTATTTTAGACACTCTATTAGTGAGCACAGGGATCACCCTCTACTAATGTCTCTAACTATGAGTCTAGGTCTAATACCCATACTCATAAGCTCCTGGATCAGTAGCTTAAACGCATATGTTGTCTCAACAGGTTTTAGTGTTGCTTTATCTTTGTGTATTGGGCACATGTATCGCTCTCTGCTCTTATCATAGTACCCTATTAGCCCACACTCCTCGCACACGTATATAATTACGCGGTCACTGCGCTCTCTCATAGTCTCTCTCAGAGCAATAGATGTACCGTGCCCGATAAGGCAGTCCACTTCCATCTCACCCCACCTTAAACCCCCCTCTCTTGAACGTCCCTGTGTTGGCTGCCTTGTTAATACTTGAACAGGGCCTCCGGCTCTAGCGTGTATTTTATCACTAACCATGTGGTGTAGCTTCTGATAGTACACTACTCCGATAAACACAGGTGACTCAATCATTTCCCCTGTTCTTCCATCATACATTACCTCCTCACCGGTTGGCGAGTACCCATAACGCTTCAGTACTAGTCTCAAGTTCTCTACATTTTCCTTAAAGAATGGAGTAGCTTCAACGAGTTCTCCTCGGAGGGCGGCAGCTTTTCCTGCAATGCTCTCTAGAAGCTGTCCCACGGTCATTCTACTGGGAAAAGCGTGTGGGTTAATTATGAGGTCTGGTGTTACTCCATCCTCTGTGAAGGGCATGTCATACTGTGGTATTAGTAAGCCTACTACACCTTTTTGTCCATGTCTAGAGGCAAACTTATCTCCTAGTTCTGGAATCCTGAGATCTCTCACGCGCACTTTTATCAGCTTGTTACCCTCATTGTCCATAGTCAGTAGCACTACGTCTACAACTCCCTTCTCACCATGTCTAACTGACACGCTTGTATCGTTCTTAACTAACCCACTAGTACCCTCGTATTCTGCGACTTGGAATCTCGAGGGGCTGATTTTACCAATTAGAACTTCTCCCCCAACAACCTCGGTTTCTGGTGCTATAATGCCGTCTTCTTCGAGCTTATCATAGGCTCTTTGCCCCTTGTAGTTTCTAACTCCAGCAGGGGGCTTTGTAATCTCGTCTTGAACGCCGCCAGGATACTTCTTCTCTATTGTAGAGTAGAGCCTGAAGAAGGTTGACCTCGCGAGACCCCTCTCTACACTACTCTTATTTAAGATTACAGCGTCCTCCATGTTATAACCAGAGAAAGCGTATATGGCTACAACCATGTTCTGGCCTGCTGCTCTCTCATTATAGCCGATTATATCAGTTGTTCTCGTCTGTACTAGGGGTTTTTGAGCGTAGTGTAGGAGGTGTCCACGCGTATCTACTCTCCGCTGGAAGTTAGCAGTGCTTAGACCTAGAGCCTGCTTCGCCATGGCGGCTTGGTACATGTTTCTCGGGCTTTGATTATGATCAGCGTATGGTATTATTGACGCTGTTATTCCCATTATTCCGGGAACCCAGAGCTCCAAGTGAGTGTGATCTGGGGTGATCTGGTCTGGTAGTAGGGCTATATAGGTGTTCTCTTCCTCATCTGGGTCAATGTACTCGATAACTCCCATTTTGACTAGATCATCAAATGAAAGCTCTCCTCTCTCAACTCTCTTGACAATATCCTTTGTTAACTTAGGTTTACCATTTTCAACTACTATTAGTGGTCTCCTAATACGTCCACCATCAGTGTTAATTACGACTTCATTTATGTACTCAGTCTTAAAGTGCGCGACATTTACTTCAGGGCTAATCTCTCCTCTTCTTCTAAGCTCTCTGATCTTATTAGCGAGTAATTCTCCATTAGGGTGATATCCTATAAACTTACCATTCAGGAAAACCTTGCTGCAACCTATAAACTTCTCCTCTACGGGTTCTCCCCTATTAATTCCCTCCCTTATTAGGTCTAAGTAGCCCTTTTTAACCTTACCTTTCACCCTCCTAGTAACTACTGGTATAACTCCAAGCTCATATAACAACTCCTCGATTTCCCGGTCTTCAATACCGACGCTCACGTTAGCTAAGAGGGCTAAGTTCTTTACAAGCCCTATATTTGTTCCCTCGGGAGTCTCTACTGGGCAGATCCTGCCCCATTGTGTTCCATGAAGCTCTCTGGCTTCAAAATGAGGCTGTGTTCTCGCTAGGGGAGAGACTACTCTTCTTAAGTGACTTAGAGTACTAAGCATATTTGTTCTGTCTAGTAACTGGCTTACTCCTGTTCTTCCACCAGGCCAGTTACCAGTAGCCATTGCACTGAGGATTCTATCTGTTATAGTAGCGTGCTTAAAGACGGTTTTAATTTCAACCCTCTTCGTCTTAGATATTTGCCTCTCTAGTTCCTCTCTAAGATCTCTAGTGAACGATGTCAGTGAAGCCCTGATCAGTATAGAGAGGAGGTCTCCCGCTAACTTTAATCTCTTATTTCTATAGTGATCTTTGTCATCTGGGCCTCGGAGCCCCCTCTTGAGCTCAAGTATTCTCGCGATCATTTGTCCTATAAATACAGCTTTCATTAGTCTAGTCTCTCTGCTTGAATCTATACCTATGTGAGGAAGGAGCTTCTCATTTAGTATTCTCTGAGCTCTCGCTATTCTCTCCTCTCTAGGTTTACCTATAGCGAATCTTGCTCCAATATAGTCGAGGGCCTCCTCCATAGCCCTCTTTCTATACTCCTCTACGAGCTTTCTAATCTCCTCTTCAGATGCTTCTGGGGGTATTTCTAGTCTAGGCAAAATCTGCTCCGCGTGAAGTATTGATGGTAATATCTCCTGGTGGAATTTGGGGTCTGGTGATATAGCGTAAGGTATTTCGCGTACGTCAAGCCCTAGAGCCACCATTAGTATTATAGCAGGTATTTTACGCGCCTGAATATTAGCGTAGAACACACCATCCTTCTTTAAGTCTATAATAAGCTGTGAGCGTCTTCCATACGCGGCGCTGATAACTTTAGCTGTATGTGTTATTCCTGTTCCCTCTTGGCCGTAGTCTACGAGAATAGTATTACTCGCTAAGTCCTCTTGAGCCACTAGGACTCTCTCACTTCCATTGATAATAAAGTATCCTCCTGGATCTCCTGGATCCTCACCGATTTCAATAAGCTCCTCAGGCGTCATTTTGCTAAGTGGATCAACATCTGATCTCAGCATAACAGGGAGATCCATTAGTTTCAGCTCAACTTCTCGAGTAGTCACCTCCCCCTCAAGCCTTACAGTTACGAAGACTGGTATCATGTATGTTAGATTTCTTATTCTACACTCAAGCGGAGTCTTATAGCTAGCTGTTCCATCTACATCTATCCACTGCGGCTTAGGTCCTATTCTCGGCCTCTCTATTATGAGCTTAGTGTTCGCGGTTACGGCTATTTCCCTGAACTCTGAAATTATCTCAGGGAGTATTTCTCTCACAAATCTATTGTAACTGTCGAGGTGCTGTCTTACAAGCCCTTTTTCCTCGAGGTACTTGCGCATAATTAGCCAAAGATCATCTACTGTGAGGTTTTCCTCAGTGCTCAAGACTTCTTAGTCACCTCTGGCACAACATACCGGTAAACTATAGAAATGCCAGCGGTGGGGCTTTTTCTATAAATCCTCACAATATCACCTGGCTTAGCGCCAATAGCCCTCACAACAGGGTCATTTAGCGATATCCATGGAAGCCGCCACGGCTCTACACCCAGCTCTTTTAGTATTTTACGGGCCTCTTCAGGAGGTACTATCTCGTGTTTTGGAACTAGCTCGTGCTCCAGGATGTTGACTTCGTCTCTCATATAAGCATAACCACCTGAGATTACATTACGCTAAACCATCTAATAAACTAAAAAACAGGCTTTTAAATAATACACTCGAAGAATTTCCATTAGACTTCTTAACAGACACTCAGCAGTCTCAGACCTCAATGTTTACTTATCATTATTTAGAAGTGGACCGGCCGGGATTTGAACCCGGGACCTCCCGGACTCTAGCATACCGTTGCCAACCGGGCGCTCTTCCAGGCTGAGCTACCGGCCCACTCTGTGTTGTTATGAATTACTTATTTGGGTTTTAAAGGTATTTCGCCGAGATTAATAGTGGACTTTAAGTGTCAGTCTTGTTGCCTCTTATTGTAATAGACAACTGGGGATTGATATAATGATTAGCGCTGACGATGTGATCGAGGAGATACTCAAGAAGCGCGGTCTAGTATCGAGGATTTTTGCAAATAGAGAGGTTTTACACCCGGATTACGTGCCAGATACTCTTCCTCACAGGGAGAAGGAGATAGCGAGGTTAGCTGAAATACTAGTAGTCTCTGCTAAGGGTGAGAGACCAAGTAACGTGTTTCTATATGGGCTCACTGGTACAGGTAAAACAGCTGTTGCTAAGTATGTAGTTAAAAAGCTAGTGGAAAAGGCCTCAACATACGGTGTAGATCTTAACTACGCGTACGTAAATACTAGGAAATTTGACACTGCATATAAGGTTCTAGCTTCAGTGGCGTCAAGCCTAGGTCTCAGAGTACCCCATACGGGTCTCGCTGTTAGTGAGGTTTATAGGCGTTACGTTAGCGCACTAGATAGCTGGGGTGGATTACACATAGTTATTCTAGATGAAGTAGACTTCTTCGTTAAGAAGAATGGCGACGACCTACTATATAAGCTTCTCCGCGTAAACGAGGATCTCTCGAAAGCACGCGTCTCTATTATTGGTATTACAAATGACTTGAACTTCGTTGAGAACCTGGATCCAAGGGTGAGATCTAGTCTAGGTGAAGAGGAAATGGTCTTTCAGCCATATAATGCAGACCAGTTATTTACCATTTTAAAGCAGAGGGCAGATCTGGCTTTTAAACCCGGGGTTATAGATGACAGTGTTATATCGTACTGCGCAGCACTCGCCGCTAGAGAACATGGTGATGCACGTAGGGCATTAGACTTGCTTAGAGTGTCCGGTGAAATAGCTGAGAGAGAGGGAGCAGAGAAACTCACAGTTGAACATGTGAGAAAGGCTTCTATTGAGCTAGAGGAGAACAGGGTCTATCAGAGTATAGTCTCTCTACCAC
>Ga0326760_1001078_pt1 | contig 12599 bp, 7 predicted proteins | sample GCREP_S_FD_207668 | JGI IMG/M metagenome (GOLD analysis project Ga0326760, IMG submission 207668) | Hot spring sediment microbial communities from Geyser Creek Basin, Yellowstone National Park, WY, United States - GCR.EP_S | ecosystem: Environmental > Aquatic > Thermal springs > Near-boiling...
ATGGTGTGTAAGTGTTACTAGTGCTCTCCACTGGTTGAGTACTCATTGGTGGACTACTAGTTGTCGATCCATGTATTGAACTCCATGAAGACTCATAGAGGTAAATCGAGACTGCAACAAGTAGAGCTACAACAATAATTAATCCAATCATGAATCTCACACCCAAACCCCTCACCAATAAATATTTCTCCCATAGTTCTATTTAATACTAACACATGGACACGCTGTCTAGGCATCTGGACAACCAGTGGTTCAAAGCATAGATCACTACATGCAGCAACCAATAACTCCAAATCCGTAAACATATCCCCTTGTAAAACCAAGGGGTAACTCGGCCCCAGCCAAGAAGCCATTAATAAACATCCACCAGGCAAGTAGACCTACCTAGTAGCCTATTAACCCCAGCTATCATGGAGGAGTCAATGAAGCCAGAGCAACTATAAACAACCCGGGGATTTCTACATATTAATATCCCATATTGATTTTACTCAGTGCTATTCGCTCTGAGAGTAGTAACTCCCTCACAGTAAAGCAGGAGAACGGCATCTCACTAGAGTGACCAAGCAGTGGTTAATGCTTATTAATATAGTGAGTAAGTATGATCGGTGTTGATGTTGGTGAACTACTGGATTATACCCGTCTCCGAGGAGAACTAACTCGTCATCAGGGAGGCCAATTTATACGGGGCCCCGGAAGCTACGCGAGGTAGGCATGTAAGGGAGCTCGTCAAACCAGGTGATGTAGCCATATTCTACGTGGCTAAGAAGAATTCGAAGAAGCTTGAAGGCTAATGATGAAGGCGATGTTGCTAAGGGAAGTAGCAGGGTTTATACTGAGCCGCTTAGGAGAGCTCAAGGTATCGGAAATGAGATACGTAGACCTTCTCGGTGAAGCTGACTATATTACCCATTATATCTGGGTTTATTGTTTTTGTTTTATCAAATCACGGGGAGGCACTAGGGTGGTTTGAAGCCTGCTTTTCCTCAATTAATTCCACTTTTACAGTCCAATTGTCGAGGAATCTAACTACTGGTATTAGTATCTTAAATCCCAGCTTCCTAGCTTCCTCTGCTACTTCTCTCTCGCGCTTAGTAAGTGAGGCTAGTTCAGCCGCGTAGTCCCTCGTGGAAACTACGTCGACTAGATATTTGCCCCCTTGCTCATCTACGCAGAAGAAGTCGAATGGGTGGGCACCAGAACCCGCCCACGCGTATACCTCGAATAGAAACGTCTTTGCTTCATCATCTATTTTTGAGAGGATGAAGAGAGCCTCATAGTGTGCGAGGATCTTGACGAGTCTTACAAGCCTCATAGTTGTCTCGTAGAATAGTGGGTTTCTCTCACGGATTACCTTATAAGGCCTGTAAGTAGTTATATACCCCTTTTCCTGTGCGATACGGAGGCAGTTATTGCATAAAATAAAGTCCACGGTGCGGTATCCTACTCCCCTGTCTGCATCGTTCTTTTTGATGGCTACTTTTATATCGGTTTCAACAAAGTTGGACGGTATAGCTCTGTCTAGGCATAGAAGGCATCGTGATGGTAGGTAAGTTCTAATAAGCGTACTGCTCGATAGCACATTCGACAATACTGCTTCACTTCGTTTCTCAAGTCCAAGCATTTCCCTCGCCATGTTCAAGTGTCTAATATACTCCAAGATAACTGCGTTGATGTCTTCTATAGCGATGTCTTTGAGCACTATCTCATTGTAGAATCGTAGAGCCCATGTCAACTCCGTTGTGCTACAACAACGGAGTCTCCTGAGAAGCTGAGGATAGACTCTCTTGAAGACCAGCTCCGCAATTGTGCCACGGAGTGTTCTATCCCCATTGGATTTAATGTTATACTCTATAGATAGAGCCGGGGTCTCACCACTACTAGCAGGCGTCTTTGCTGTGTTGATTTTAATAGATGGCTCTAATTCCACAAGATCTCCTGAAGCCTCTCTAGCGCTTACCTCTATTAACTCCAATAGCCTGCCAAACTCGGGGTTTTTACCGGCCTCGGTCTTCATTACTTGTATTACTTCGGGAAGAGTCTCTGCCATCGCTGTCTTCTTTCTTACATTATTTATTGACTCCAGTAGAGCCTGCATATTCTTTACTTCACCATTTGCCAACGCGTTCTCCAGCCTCTTTCTAAGTATCTGCTTGGCCTTGCTCAGCATTCCCCGGTAACGCTCTTGGAAGAATTCTCTAGGTATGCTGAAGGGTCTTTTCCCTCTATAGCCCTTCCTATAGAGGGCTAAATGTAGTTCTATCGAGATGAAGTCTGTTGAGGCCTCCACTAGTGTATCTAATGGATCCTGCCTGTATTTACCCTTAACGAGCTCAACTACTTCGTTGATCCTCTCTTGAAGACAGCTTAGCACTTGGCTTAGAGATCTCGCAGCAATATCGTAGAGCTCGCCTTGTAGTTTTATTCTACATTCATCAATGTAGGATTCCAATAGGGCTCTTACACTCTCCTTAATCACCTCTGTATCATAGCCTCTGCGGAGTAATTTCTCAACGTGGTTGAGGATGAAGTATAATACCAGGCATTTAGTGCCTTCAGGGCCAAACCTACTATACACATATCTATATATAAATGGAAACTCGTTCTTGTCGTATCCAAAATTCCTCGGTAGCCTCCCATCATCAGCTATCCCCGGGAACACGTCTACAACACGTGGAGGATTGGTGGCGACTATGCTCACTACTTCACTACAAACGCCAACGTCGAGGTTGAGCATTAAATAAACTTCGCGTCCGAAAGCCCCGGGCAACAATACCACACATGTGAAAAAAAACACATCTTGGTACTTTATATTTTGCTAGTTCTTAGAGTATTTATGGTAGTTGAGCAGTATAATTTACTAGTTGAGTTCGCGTTTTAACTCATTGGTGGCGTGAATGAGTGGTTTTACGAAAGACTGGGCTTTGAAGTGGATTAAAGGCTTCCTTGTGAGCCACTTCTTCGGCGAGACACCTTTACACGTGGTTAAAGGTGTAGTTAAGAGAGTTATCGAGTCTTACGGTGTAAAACCCGGAGAATTGGAGTCATTATAAGCCTCAAAACACCAGATCCCGCACTAAACATACCGAGAAAAACAAGGGAGGAGAGAACCAAGCCTTTACTAGAGTTCATTGAGAAGTTAGAGAAAGGTGAGAAAAGTGGTTAAATGCCCATATAGTGAATGCGAAGGAGAATTCAGGTTCTTAAAGACGTGGAGGTATAGATGGCGTAATGTATATTTCTACAAGTTCCTAAAGTACAATTGGTGATTTAGGTTGCAGGTAGACCCAGCTGGAAGGGATAAAAGTTTCGTAATAAAGTTGTAATAACGGTGGGTATTTCTGTCCGAGGTTCACGAAAGTGAAATTAATGTAAAAATAGCGGATGTATTAAGCAGAGAGCTAGGTTTTGATATTAGATCTGAGAGGATTGAAAAGAGGAAGAGACCCGATCTTAAGTGTTACTACAAAGGATTTAAAATCGTGATTGAAGCATCGTATGATAAACGTGATGCCGAAGAGGATGCAGAGAAAAGAATTAGCGAGGAATCCACAGATATAGCGATTGCACTGTGGATCAAAGGGAGATTCAAGGATATGCCCCAGAGCGAATTATATGAAGCGGTGAAAAAGGCGAGATATGATATTAAGATATTTGTTCCCCGCGAAGAATTAAAGTACTCGCTCCTCAGGTTTATACGTAGTGAGATATTACCGAAAGCTAAACCCGCTACTGATTGGATCGAAGATATAGACTTACCAACACTTAAAGCCATAATTGAAGGCTCAGTAGAATACTTGATCAGAGAAGAGGAGATTGAGAAGCACATAGGAGAGATTGAGAGTAAAATACAAGACTTCATAAAGACGCTGAGAGATGTGGATAGGGCTTTACGAGGCAAGATTCAAGAATCAATATACACAGTACTATATAAACTTTATGGACTAGAAATAGCTAGAAAAGAACCAGAAGTAGCCTTTGGCCACGCAGGTCTCTCAATATTGCTCTCAACAGTCTTCTATGAACATGTTAGAGCACAACACCAATTAGACCCTATTTCAATATATATAGAGAAATTTGGAGCTATTGAAGGACTAAGAAGAGCCCTCCAAGACCTACTTAAAGTTGACTATAGGGAAGCAATCGAGCTCACACTCGAGGTTCTAAGTGTTTTACCGGTTCAGGCTACACAAGTAGTCGAAAAACTGGTTGAATTAGCTATAAAAATAGCAGGTAATCACGACCTATTGAAGAAAGACTTCGCTGGAAGACTATATCATAGAATAACTGGTAATATAGCCGTAAGAAAGAATTTTGCAACATTCTACACCGAAGTACCTGCCGCTTATCTTCTATCAATGCTTACAGTATTGAGCTTATTCGAATTAGATCTTAAAGAACCATCGAAGATAAGTAAGGATGAAGCACGTAGAATTATTGATAAAATTAAGCATATTAAAGTAGGAGATTTCGCATGCGGCAGCGGTACTTTACTTACAGCAACATATAACACGTTGATGCATCTAGCAGGTATCCTTAAGTTTTACCACGGATTACACGACGTCAACCTGGAGGAGGTGGGTAGAAAACTTGTCGAGGAGGGCATATATGGAATTGACGCTTTACGTTACGCGTCACAAATAACGGCAATAAATCTCGCTTTAATGGCACCAGGCAGCATTTCACGTGTAAATTCGCATTCAATATATCTTGGCTATATACCTGGAGAAAAACGTGTATGGCTTGGAAGCCTTGAGATACTGACCAACCCAACGAAAATTGGAAAAATATTGGAGTTCGTTAAGGAGGGAAAAAGCCATAAAGAGGGAGCAGTAGCTAAGATTACTCTTGAGGGTTCTATTGGTGAATTCAACATTCCCAACGAATATGACATTATAGTCATGAATCCTCCATTTACTCGTGCTACTGGCAGAACGGAAAAATTTAGTGAAGAGAGTGGGGAAAGAGGGTTATTCGGGTTCGTTACAGACAAGGAAGTAAGAGAAATTATTTTGAAGCAGTACAGAAAACTCAGAGACGAGGTTAGGCGTAGACTAATAGAAATAGCAACGGTATATAAGAATACTTATCCCAAAACTGTTCAGGAAATAATAAGTGGGAACCAAGAGCTTTCGGGTTATTTAAACATAGGTCAAGCAGGCGAAGGACTTTTATTTATCTACTTAGCATATAGTCTCATCAAGAGTAATGGAACAATAGCGTTTGTGTTGCCAAGAAATCTATTAATGGGTGTCAGCTGGTTTCTCGCAAGAGTACTCTTGACTACGAAGTTCCATGTAAAATACATAGTTATCAGTAGCGACCCCGAGAAGGGTTACAATTTCTCCGAGAGCACGCAATTAAGTGAGGTTTTAATAGTTGCAAAGAGGATAGATAAGCATAGTGATGAAGAAGAAACCATCCTTGTAAATCTATTGAGAAAGCCCAGGACAAGCATTGAAGCAATCGTTCTCGCCGAGGAAATAGCAAGGAGTAAAGGAGGATATATAAAACTTGGTAAAAGCGGAGCAGAAGCTTACATTGTGAAAGTGCATAGAAAAGAATTATTAGAGCACATACTCAACTGGAATATATTATTCCATGAAAAGTTGCATGAAATCTACGATGAAACGGGAAAACACAGGGTTCAACTAAAGGGCATTTTATTTAAGACCCCATTGACTCTTCTCAAAGAGCTCATCGTAGACATGGGCGTAAACAGAGGAGGCGATATTATTGAAGCATTTAACTTGAGGAAAAGGGGAAGTAGAGTAGACTGCGAAGGCTATGTGGTTAAGCCGAGCGTTCCATACATACCGATGCTATGTGGCACAGATGAGGATGTTGTAAAAACAATGCTGATAAATCCCAACGCCTACATCCCTGATTCAAACTCTGTTAAAGCGAAGAGAATAAAGGAACTACGTTCAAGGCTATTCCTACCTAACAGAATCAGGTGGACAACTAGGCACGCTATCGCTATTAAAACAACAGAGGAAGCTATAGCTAATGTGTACTTTATGACTAAGACTAGCCTGGATGAGGATGGGGAGAAAGCACTGACACTATGGCTTAACAGCTTCTTCGGGATACTTACTATCTTAGCGCACATGGAGATCACCGAAGAGGCGTACACTAGGCTAAATATTGCCCAGTGGAAGATTCTACCTGTTCTCGATGTGAAGAGCATTGGTAAAGATGCTGTTAAGTGCATGGCACGGGTCTTCGATAAGTATGCTCGGAGAGACCTTGGTAGAATACCAGAGCAGTTTGAAAAGGGGTCGAGGCTGGAGCTAGACCTCGAAGTTCTCGAGTGCCTGAGTACACAGTCGATCAGCAATGAGCAGTTAACGGCACTAAGAGGAGAACTGAGAGAGCTCTACAAGCTATTCTGCACGGTCTTCAGGCAAATGTCTAGGCAAAAATTGAAAACTATAGCTGGACAGGTCTGTCTTTCTACACGTTGATTTTGCCCCATAGACCCCTAGTAGCATAGAAAACCTCCAAAAGAACAATAGCGTAAAATTTATCTCTTAAATGCGTCTAAATTGTATATTTGACTTGGAGAAGTGAGGTCTTGGACTCAATGAATGCTTTTGATCTGCACAGGTATGACTTGGTTTTGCTTATTCCATCGGGTAAAGAGTTCCAGGGGAATCTACTGAAGTCTCTATGCGACGCAGTAGTCAACGACATGGTCTTTCTCTGGGGTCTGGACAATTACCACTTATATAAGCATGTATTGACAGCCTTTGAAAATAAAGACAGAGTTCTCGCAGTTTTCTTTGGTGGGGGCATTGGGTTCGTCGGATTCGGCATTATTCACAAGGTCTTTAAGGAGGATCAGAAAGAGCCCTACTGGTGTGATGATGCTGGCTTGGGTGTGTCTAAATACCCATACCGCTTCACTGTAAGGCTCGTCTATATTGCGAAGGAGTTAGCTGATCACCTCGGGGAGTTGTGTAGTGATCCATGTAGAGTAGTGTCTGTGGATAAGACAGGGGTTGATAAATCCAGGATACCACAGAGAAGCGATATAGACAGACTACTAGGAAGACCATTACACACGGGGCATTTAAGGCTAGTGAATATGTCAGAAGAAGTGAAAGCACTGATAGGCTTTCTCGAGGAGAAAGTTAAAGGGGGCTTGTTTATACCCGCAGATCTCGTTAAGCCAATTATGTATAGAGCGGAGACATTAGTAAAGGGAGCGGGCAACATAGATAGAGTCATCATACTTCTACACTTAATGAGCGGGAAAAATATCCTATTAGTGGGTCCGCCGGGTTCTGGTAAAACTAGCTTGCTGAAGAGCATACTAGACTCTCTAAAGACTAGGTTATAGGCTAGAGACTGGTAACCCTGAGTGGACTCCCTTTGATACTATAGGGGGTTTATTGACCACTGGTGGTGTAAAAGAGGGATTTATATTAGATGCTGTTAAGAAGTGTAGAGAGCAATTGGAGAGAGATGGCAAGCTTTATTGGTTGATTATAGATGAAATTAATAGAGCAAACGTCGATCTTGCTTTTGGAAAGTTCTTTACACTACTAGACCCTATCCACAGGGAAAAGGAAAAACTAGAAATACCTGGAAGTGGGGAGAATTCAATTGAAGTCCCCTACGTGTTTAGAGTACTGGCAACTATGAATAGCTATGATAGAGCACTATTGTTCAAGCTTGGATACGCGTTGACAAGGCGATTTGCCATTATCAACCACTCCTATATTCAAGAAATCGATAAATATTACAAGGAATACCTGGAGAAGGCTTCTAGCGGGAAGTTACTTGAATTGTTAAAGCAGGGACAGGAAGGCATTGAGAAGGATATTGGAGTCGATTTCGAGAGAATTAAGGAGGAGCTCAAGAAATGTAGGGGCCTTGATTGCATTACACCATTGGATTTTGCGGGAGAGATCTCTCGTTTGGAGGAGAAGTTGAAGGAGAAGTGGAGGGATGAAGTATACTCTATCGAGGTACCCGGGGGAAGGGTTAGACTAGACAATGTTGCCATAAACCTCGTGAAAATAATCAATAAGAACCTTGCTAAATTCTCAGATTGCGAAGTGTGCCCTATCCAGATTACACCTGGATTGGTTGCCGATGCATTAAAGTACATTGCTATAGGAATCTACGCATTCAAGAAGAAATTATTGGCACTTCCAGCGGGGATTAGTGAAAAAGCTGATCTTCAGCGAGTAGCGTATATTCTGTTATTACTAGACTCCGCGTTCTCAACATACATAGTGCCCCAACTAGATATTTTAGCCGACTACGCGAGCCGCGAGAAATTCCAGAGAGGAGCTGCAAAGGCTACGAGTAGTTCGGAAAGGAAATCCATTGTTGATATTCTAAGCGCTATCAAAGATAAATTCAGTGAATATGGACTAGTATACTCAGAGAATCTCATTGAAAAGCTGAGTATGGGATACCATGTCTTCTAGTTTAAAACCTTGTCCAGACGATAAAAACGCGTATTTAAAATACTCAGGGGACTCTAGTACACTATACATTTGCTTAGTGGAAGATAAAAGACACATGAAAGAAAAACTAGAGAAGGCTATAGATGAGGAAATAAAGCAAAGTGGGGTAATCAGAGACCTCATTGGCATAGGACCAGGGGAAGTAGTTGAGAAAGTAGCTGGATTCCTCGTGGAATTAAGAAACGCTATTGACAAGTCAATTAGTGAAATCTATGGAGAACGAGGGTTTAGAGACATATCAGTCCCCAGGGTTGACGAGGACAAAGTAAACCCAGGTGAATTCGCTGAAAACTTCTTAGTCTATAGTAGTGGTAAGAGCAACATTGTACTCCACGTTGAGCCAAAGATTGGTTGGGATGGATACATTAAGATGCTCCGTGAGACAAGACAATCCATTGACTTATTCGCTAGGGAGACAGGTGTTTTAGAGCCTTTACTAGGTAACTACTACTACCCATCGCTATCATCACCAATCTCATACAGTATTCTCTTGTTGAGGCTTACAGAGCTCATTTTATCGTCAACACCGCCTAAGAAAACTGTTAAGTTGGAGGTTTTATCGGAGGGTGTTGTCGGGCGGCCGGTGGTGGCTAGAACAATGAAGTATATTCTACAGGGGAACCCATTTGGTGTATATGAGAGAATTAGAGTAGAGCTACATGACTACCCATACATGCTACTAGCGAGGTTTCACCACGAGTTATCCTCGAGGCTCAGTGAGGTCTTGGAAATTCTGCACGAGGCGTTGAAGAATGAGGAATTCTATGGATTAATAGCTGAGAAGCTTGGAATTCTACGGGGCTTCCACGTACACTACTTAACAACCCCTCCATTACACCAGGCATACAACATACTTATACGCGAAGACATACCTGATCATGAGTTAATCCAGGAGGCAGGAAGGCGTCACGGGTTAATCCATACTTCGGTTTACTAGCAGACCTATACGAGATGTACTTGTCGGATATAGGATTGATCCACGAGTACGTAGAGAAGGGGGCAATAGTACCAAGCGCGTCGAGTAAGATATATGAGTTGTGGGTTTTAACACGCATTGTGGGCTTTCTAGAGAGGAAGCATGGTGCAGTGCCCAGGGTTGACGAGTACGAAGACCTATATCTAGGCCTCAAGTCGAAGAATGTGAGGTTAATATATAATAAGCCCCAATATGGATTCTTCACGGGAAAACTCAAGGATAGTGAGCTCCTCTACAATGCCTACAAGATTAGACCCGACTTCATAGTGGAGGCTGAAAAGGATTCAATTAATGAAACAGTAGTTTACGATGCAAAATACAAGTTAAGGTTAACAATGAGTGATTTAGTTAAACTACTAGTGTATATAGCTGAATTCTCCACGCCTATAGTAGAGAACGATGAGAAGTTACTAAAAGGTGCATTCTACAAATTATGCATGAATTCGAGTTGCACTATAGAGAGTCATCCACCAATAGTGAAAAACCATGCACTACCAATGAAAGTCGCGATCCACTTATACACACTCGACCCGAGAATGCCGGATGAACGGGTAAACGCCGTAGTAGAGCAGTCTCTCCATCCCCTAATCTAAATGCGGCGATCTATTAAATACACTGAAACCAATCATACAGATGTCATACGAGCCTTCTCAATGACAAATAGAGATTCAGCTGGAAAATTATAATCGCTAAGAATATAGAGACGATAATTATTATTTTAAATCGCTGGTTAAAACATTGAGATATATTAAGCTACATTGAACTATTCATTTGATAAATAATTAGCTAAAGCTATTAGTCGATAAATCGGTGCTTCAATATCCTCGTGTGATACTACTTGATAGTGCTCATGGCGATGTATCTGAAATTTTTATTAACGTATTGCCTGCTTAATTATAAGTGTCGCAGGGCTCGCTCAATTGCAATAGGTGTTTTCTAATTGCAGAGTTTTATAGAATCTGGTAGTTTTCCAGTTGAAGTAGTTAATATTGCTAGTGCTAAGGAGAAGGGTCCTGGTAGACCACCATTCTGGGAGATGGTCTTCTGGTGGACTCGTAAGCCCCTTGCATCCGCTAGAGCAGTTATACTCGCCTCTCTACTACCCAGAGACTTCGACGTTGAGCGCTTCACTAGGATAGTATACCCGAGCTACGGAGGCAGTGGTAGGTTCTCTAAGACACCACACTACTTAAACCCAAACACCAGGGTGCTGGGTAAGGAATACCTCGAAAAGATCAATAGGGTTAAGCTACTAGACCCCTTCGCAGGCTTCGGCTCCATACCACTAGAGGCCATTAGACTAGGAGTAGGCGAAGTAGTAGTCACAGAGCTACTACCAACAGCCGTGGTATTCCTACGTGCTATACTGGAGTACCCAAAGTGGGCCGTGGAGAAGAAAGTCGAGAAGCAGTTAGTGAGCGACGTGGAGAAGTGGGGTAAATGGGTGCTCGAAGAGCTCTGGAAAGACCCAGACATCAAGGAGCTATACGATGAAGACATAGCAGTATACATTGGAACATGGGAGGCGAAGTGCCCATACTGCGGAAAATACACACCACTCGTAGGAAACTGGTGGCTAGCCCGGGTAAAGGGCAAGAAAGGGTTTGAAACACTAGCATGGATGACCCCCGTGAGGACTGAGAACGACATAGAAATCCAGGTAGAACAATTGAAAAACCCACTAGAGTTACAGGCAGCCAAGACCATCAAAAAGGGTAATAGGACTATTGGAGTAGAGGTCAATGGCAGGAAGATAATAGTAGGAGACCCAGCATTAAATGGAGAGCCAAACATAAACGCTAGAAACAACGAGGCAACATGCCTCTACTGCCACGCAGAAATAAAGGGAACAAAAGAGAAATGGCACGTCAAAGAAGCAATACGAGAATGGAACAGTAGACTAGAGAAGTATCTAGAGGGGGATATCGGCCTAGACCTACTACGAGAAAGCCCAGCAAGGCCAAGACTACTAGTAAAAGTGAAAGTAGTCAACAATGACCTGGAATTCGAGCCAGCTACCCAGGAAGACAACGAGAAACTGTGGAAAACACTAGAGAAGCTAAGAGCGATATGGGGAGACCCCGATATACCAGTAGAAAAAATACCCCCATACGGGCACATGGGCGAAGGCCTGAGATTCCCGACATATGCCATAGATAAGTGGTATCAATTCTTCAATCCAAGACAACTCTTGACCCTAGTGAAACTAGTCAAGCTAATACGAGAGGTAGGTAAGAGAGTAGAGGAGGAGAAACTGAGACAAGGGTGGAGTAAGGAAGACGCATACAAATACGCAGAAGCAGTAACAACATACCTAGCAATAGCACTATGTAAGTATGCTGACTTTAATTCAGAGGCTACCAGATGGAATCCGGGCTGGCTAAAGTTTGAAGAGAGCCTATCAGTAAGAGGCATAGCTATGATGTGGAATTGGTGTGATAGTTCTCCGTTTGCTTCTTTTACCGGCACTTGGGCTAGAAGCTTGGAAAGTGTTATCGATGGCTTGTCATATCTGGTTAACGCTGTTTCTGGTAGTTCTAGTCGTGTCAGGGTTTTGCTTGATGATGCTACCTCGCTGAGTAAGCTTGGAGACGAGAAGTTCGACTTTATCGTGACTGACCCGCCTTACAGAGACGATGTAGCGTACTCTGAGCTCAGCGACTTCTACTACGTGTGGCTGAAGAGGGCTTTGAGTAATAGTGACGGGGTTTCGTTGAAGCCTAGGTTCCACACAGACGTCTTTTTCCCGGGTGGTGTTGAGGTTTCTACTCAGTGGGAGTGGTTTGCTAGCAGGGAGGTTTCGCTGAGTACTGGTAGGTGTGAGTTCTTTAGGATGGGCTCTGGGGATGAGGAGTGTGAGAGGGTTTACGAGGGGCTGCTTAAGGCTGGCTTTAGGGCTATGGTTAGTAGGCTTAGTGAGAATGGCTTATTGATCACTTATTTTGCTCAGAGTTCTCCAGAGGCTTGGAGGTCTCTGGTCGAGGCTGGTTTGAGTAATGGGTTATACCCGGTTGCCGCTTTCCCTGTTCTCACTGAGAGTGAGGAGAGTGTTGTTGCGAGGGGTAAGGCTGCTATTACTGCTAGTATTGTGGTTGCTTGGAGGAGGATTGGGGAGTTGAAGCCGCTGGATGTGTCTACTAGGT
>Ga0326760_1001079_pt1 | contig 12586 bp, 9 predicted proteins | sample GCREP_S_FD_207668 | JGI IMG/M metagenome (GOLD analysis project Ga0326760, IMG submission 207668) | Hot spring sediment microbial communities from Geyser Creek Basin, Yellowstone National Park, WY, United States - GCR.EP_S | ecosystem: Environmental > Aquatic > Thermal springs > Near-boiling...
GGCTAAGCAAGTGCATGTGAGCATCTATAAAACCCGGCAAAACAACTCTTCCACGCAAATCAACAACATCACCACCGAGAATACTAACAATTTTCTCAACAGCTCTAGACTCACCAACATAGACAATTCTATTTCCAGCAATAGCAAAAGCCTCAGCAACTCTCACAGGAGCAAACAAAGTGTAAACCCTACCATTGACAAAGCCTCTAACCACAGACATACACAAAACTTGAAATTATGTGCAAAAAGCTATTTAATTAACCCTATCTCAAACTGTGAATTTAACTTTCGGAATACTCTACAAGGTATTTCACTATCAGATGATAGCTCTAAAGGCTTTAAAACTAGGTCTCTTAGGCATGTTTATAACATGTATTCTAAAAGTAACTTAAGTATTTCTCATTGAGACTGCTAAGAATCTTACTTTGCAAGAGGACATGTTTTCAATCTCATAAAATACATTTCAATACTTAACGTAAGCTCCCTTCTTATCTGCCTAATCTCATGCACATAATGTATGTAGATACATCACGTAAGGATTTGTGAGTTCTTTAATCACACTCACTTAAAATGGTACAGTACCCGATAATGTGAAGAACAAGGCATTCATTTATACTTATCAAGATATTTCTTAACAGACTTTCTATATGATTGTGTTTACTAAGTTATGCACTTCCCCATTCCTACCTCAAAATTTTCCAGCAATAACTTGCTCATCCATTGCTTAAGGTCTCCACACCTGTAAATATAAGGCTTAGGTACCAAAAACAAAACACTACTTTATAATTATGGCTCTAGTCTATAAATCATAGATTTGACGTAATGAACCAGCAAGATTAATAGCATAGAGATTGAGCATGCATAACTGTGTTGCTGTCATCAGTATTCTAACTACTAAAGATGTTCCATAGAGTTTAAGGTTGTGAAAGAGGTTTAGAGAAAAGCGTGTAGAAAGTCTTCTTGGGCTTAAACATGAGTAGTAAAAGAGGTGATGTGTTCAAAATATTAGTATTGAAGTGAAGAGGTGTGTTGAAGAGCTCTGATAGCAATGTAAATGTAGATGAGTTTCTAAAAATTATGCTAAGCTAAATTCTTAAATCAATTGTAATTTCAGACTTGGCAATTGGGAGGAGGTTAAATTAAAAATTAAAAGAGGTTCTTACCTAAAATTGTATTCGCTGTGAGTATGTAGCATAAGTATTAATGCTGAAGTGAAGCTCTATTGTTTATAACATTTTCTGACAATTGACAATATATCTTCATATGATGCTCTTCTAGGATTCCCCTCGTATTCTACCGTTTCCATAGCCTTCCTGGCTATCTCTGGTAAGTCTTCTTCTTTTACACCCAACTCTTTAAGGCTTTTTGGTAGCTTTAATTCGTTAATCAATTTCTCAACAGCATCTATAGCTTTCCTAGAAGCTTCTCTAATGGATAATCCCTTTACCCTTTCACCCATTGCAATAGCAATTTTCACGAATTTTTCTGGAACAGCTAGTCTGTTGAACTCCATAACTTCGGGAGCAAAAACTGCTAATGCAGATCCGTGAGGTACATTCCAATACATTCCTCCTAAAACTTCTGCTAATGAATGAATTAAACCACAATTGGCTAGGTTCATAGAGATTCCTGCAATATGTGCAGCATACATCATACTTTCTCTTGCTTCAATATTACTACCATCAGCATAAGCTATAGGTAAGTATTTGGCTACTAATCTAATGACTTGAAGTGCCAAAGCTTCTACAATCGGTGGGGAATCCCTTGCAGTATAAGTTTCAATAGCGTGAATTAGCGCGTCAAAGCCTGTAGAAGCTGTTTGCGATGGTGGTAGGGTTAAAGTTAGAAGCGGATCAACTAATGCATAAATAGCCCCGAGGTAAGGTCCTCCAGGATAGGGAGGAGCCTGGCCTAGACACATTTTAAACTTCCTTTCAGTATCAGTTATAACAGCCCAGAAATCAACCTCACTTCCAGTTCCAGCTGTTGTTGGTATTGTTATTAATGGTGCAATATGATTCCTTATTTTACCTTTTATTAAATCCTCCATGCTACGAATTTCGTAGTCCTTAATCCTACCAGGATTTGTAGCTAGTAGAGCCACTCCCTTTCCAGTATCCATCGAGCTGCCCCCGCCCACCGCAATGATGAAGTCACACCCCTCTTCCTTGAAAATTTCGACAGCCTTTTCCACCATAATATCTGTAGGATTTGGTTGAACTCCATCAAACACATAGTAAGGTATTTTATGTGATTCTAATGATTCAAGAACCCCATTGAGTAAACCAGCTTTTCTAACTCCAGTATCTGTTACTATAAATGCTTTTTTCCAACTCATTTGCTTTGCTATTTCCCCTACTTTCCTACTTGAACCACACCCAAATTCTATTCGTATTGGCAAATGGAATGAATATGATGGGAACATGCTTGCACCTTTGTGTATTTTGTTAAGTATATTGACATGACTTGAGTTTAAATGTTTTTTTGAGAGTTACACAAGTAATAGAGGTAACACATAAGCAATATTATATTTTCATATTGAATTGCTAAGCTCTACACTTCCTACTTAAGATGCATTAAGATTAATGTTATTTGTATGAGGGTGGAAGCTGTAAATTTCAAGTTTTCATTTGTTCAAGAGGAGAGGCTTCAACTTCCCTATACCATTTTATGGAGGGTCCTATCAATGCTCGTAACTTCCATTTTAGGGATTTAGGTTCGCTTTCAATTAATTGTAATAGTCTATTTATTTTTTCATTTACTACTCTTCGCTCCTCTTCTGTTATAAGTTCAAAGGTTTGTATGTAGCTTTTGACTTTATTTAAATTGCTTGTTACAGTATAATAGAACCCCCAATCATTTGATAAAAGTTTAGCTATATACCTCCCATTTATCACCTCCTTATCATCGTTCACACCTACCTCATGTTCATAAAATAAGGCTATGAGGTCAAGCACATCTTTTTCAGCAATTTTAACTATTTGTAGTTTCTCAAGTATTAAATCTGCCAATGTAATGGTTGGATAGTCAAGTTCCAGTCTCCCCCTAAGGTCTATTGTATGACAAAACTCTAATTTATCAAAAAATACATCAACAGTAAATCCTATATTCTTATTGACATAGATGTGTCTACCAAGACTCATTCCTCGTGGCAATATTGTAGGTAACGGATCGTAGCCTAAACTCTTAAAGAATTTCTCCATTGAAGGCGCAAATTTACTATAGCTTATTAAGTCTATATCAGTGAGCTCCCTTTTACTTTTAAGTATATGTTGTTTTTTAGAACAGTGAATCCTTATTGCACAGGCTCCCATGATTCTAAGTATAATTCCATTTTCTTTCGCTGCTTCCACTATTCGTATTGCTTCAGTTACAAATGCAGGTTGCTTCTCGCTCATGACGAGCGCTACACCTCATAATTTCATAAGAGTGTTTATTAAATGTTTATTAAACAGGTAGAAAACTTTATATGCTTTTTGATATCATGTTTATAAGATTTGACAATATTCTTTAGAATAAGCTCCTAGAATTTCATGTTAAGCATATAGTTTTATGACACTTAAAGGTATATACTAATCATCCGCCACCCGCTGGCAGCGTAATTGTTACGATATCACCATTATTAAGTTTGGTTTTTAATCCCTGAAGCATGTTCATATGCCTTCCGTTGATTAATATGATGGTATTAAGTACTTTTTGTTTTTCATCAGCATATAAATGTCGACGTACTTTTTCACCATACTTAGTCACTATTTTTTCAATTAAATCCTCTAAACACATTCCATCTTCAAGTTCAAATGTTTCTTCTATGTGCCCAGTTAGTTCGCGTAATATGGTAAGGTATTTAACTTTAACCTTCAAGTTACTCACACTTATTCATTGAGGAGTTATAAGTAAGAAAAACTTTTAAAGCTTTCCTAAGCAGAAGAACAGGGAGAATGCTAAGATAGGAGGAAGATGTAGAGATGGTAGGATCAATAATCTTTCACTCAGATAAGTGCAGTGGTTGTCATATTTGTGAATTAGCGTGTTCAGCCATAAAGAATAAGGTTTTTGGATTAAGGAGAGCAAGAATTGCCGTGAAAACTCTCAAACACGGTCTTCTTGATTCATTTGTAATATGTATTCAATGCTTAGACCCTGCCTGTATGAAAATTTGCCCAGTAAATGCTATACGTAGAGATGAACGTACAGGCATTATCTTGGTTGATGAAGAAAAATGTACTGGTTGTGGCTTATGCGTAAAGGTATGTCCAGTAGAAGGAATAAAGCTTGATCCAAAAACCAGAAAAGCTATAAAATGTGATCTATGTTTAGGTAATCCTATATGTGTGAAATGGTGTCCAACAGGAGCCTTAGAATATATTGTTAGATGATTCAATGGGGTGGGCAGATATGGTTAATAACTACTCTGAAAAAAAGCTTTATGGCTATGCTGGAAAAATCTTGTACATTGATTTGACGAAGAGAAAGGTAAGTATAAAACCTTTGAATTCTGAATTGGCAAAAATGTTTATAGGTGGTAAGGGGTTTATAGCTGAATTATTGTATGATCTTCTGCCACCAAAAATTGACCCCTTCAGCCCGGAGAATGCCTTAGTGTTTGCAACAGGACCTCTAAATGGAACAATATGGCCGGGAACTAAGAACATTGTTGGTGCAAAGTCGCCCTTGACCGGCATATATATGGATTCATATTTTAGTGGAAGATTTGGTGCTGAACTGAAATATGCAGGTTACGATGCTTTAGTAATAACAGGTAGGTCTGATAAGCCTGTTTATCTATGGATTGATGATGGAAGCGTTGAATTTAGAGATGCAACACATATTTGGGGTAAATCAACATACGAAACCTATGATATAGTGAAGGAAGAGGTAGGTGACGTTACAGCACAAGTCGTGTGTATAGGACCTGCTGGAGAGAATTTAGTTAGGTTTGCAACTATTGATGCTGACGTCCACAGACAAGCTGCTCGGTGCGGTGGGGGTGCTGTGATGGGTTCAAAGAAGCTTAAGGCAATTGCTGTACGTGGAAGTGGTGATATAGAAGTTGCTAAACTCGATGAATTCCTGAGACTTGCCGAAGAATTTACCGATATCCTCAAGAAAACCCCAGATACAAGAATGTACTCTGAACTTGGCACACCATCTTGTGTGCCTTTTGCTAATAGTGAGGCACTATGGCCCTATAGGAATTGGCAAGACCAAGTATTTAATGATGCTGTAAACGAGTATAAGGGAGAAACCCAGAAGGAGAGATTATGGGTAAAGCATCGCTCTGGATTTGCGTGTTGCATGCAGTGCGAAAAAGTAGCCATACTTAGGAAGGGGCCTCGAGTTGGTGAAGTAGTTCACGGAATTGAATACGAAACCCTAGCTATGATTGGAGTAAACTGCGGCTTCGCAGATCTCGATGCACTAGCTTATGCCAACTTCCTTTGCGACTATTACGGCTTAGACACAATATCAACAGGCACTGTTGCTGCTTTTGCTATGGAGTTATATGAGCGAGGCATCTTAACAAAAGAGGATACAGGCGGCTTAAAATTAGAATTTGGTAACTATGAGGCTCTTCACAAGTTAATTGAATTAATAGCCTTTAGGAAAGGTATTGGCAATATTCTAGCTGAAGGAGTGAAGAGAGCAGCTGAAAGAATTGGAAAAGGTGCAGAAAAATATGCTATTCATGTAAAGGGACTTGAGCTTCCTGCGTGGGCTGCTAGAGGAGCTCCCGGAATGGGATTACAATATGCAACTGTAGATAGAGGTGGATGCCATCAGAGGGGGTGGCCAATAATGTATGAAGTCGGTGGACTTGCACTATATGATGGAACTACTGTAGAGCGTTTATCAATAAAAGGTAAGGCAAAAGCTGTGAAATGGGAACAAGATTTAACAACTGCCATGGGTACGCTTGTCTTATGTGATTTTACAAGATTTGGTACAAATCCAAAGTACTTCTCCATGGCCCTATCTCTAGCTACAGGATGGAATATAGACTTTAATGAATTTATGAAGATTGGAGAAAGAGTTTGGAACCTAATTCGCATGTTTAATGTTCGAGAAGGGATTAGTAGAAAAGATGATACATTACCTAGAAGGTTTATAGAAGAGCCAGTACCCTCAGGCCCAGCTAAAGGTCATAAAATAACTCCTGAAGAGTTTAATGAGATGCTAAGCGAATATTACAAGCTAAGAGGCTGGGACGAAGAAGGTAGACCTACAAAGGAAAAATTGGCAAAACTAGGCCTCCTTCTATAGAGCCATGACTTTTTAAATTTTAAACTAAAACATTTTTCAATTCAACCCCTTTGTCGCATTCTGTTTTACAAAATTAAAATTAAGTAGTTCATTCAATACCATTTTTCTTAGTTTTCAATGATTGAATTCATTGTTAATTAACTAATTTGAATAGCTCACTAGTTTACAAAACATAGTACGTTGTGTATAACTTTTGATAGTAACTGCTTGTAGAGTTTCTTCTCATTTTACTTTCTGGCATTAATTATTCCATAGATCTGTATTAGCTAAAGCTATTGATGATAAAATCTAATTATAGAGTTGAATGCAATGTAATATTATGATAGTGCTATTTTAAGACGTGAAGTTTCAATCGTACAGTTAGGTTAGAACTTGCTTCAAATAGTGAGTAAGTTGTTTGTAAAATGTTCACTTGACTCAATATTCTGAAAAAATTAATGAAGTAAATAATTTTATTGAAAAAGTTAAAAATTATTTTTAATATTAATTAGTAATGAATTCATGTTACCCGCTAACAAATACTGTTGTTTTCACCCCGGTTTGGTCTAGATCAATTATAACAGCTTGTAACACTCCTTCTTGATAATTACTTCCGGGATTTACAGCAAGGGTTCTTCCGATTCTCCTCTCACCCTTAGATTCGTGTACATGTCCATGCAGTGATAGTGGTGGTTGATATTTTTCAATAATTTTTCTAACAGCTTTACTACCAACAGGAACAAAAGATCTACCTCCATATTTCGGTCTTAGATTTTCATCTAATTCCGGGGCTAAATCTAGAGTTGAATTATAAGGCGGAGCATGGAAGTTAAATATAGACCAGTTTATGTCTTTTACTTTTGCTACTAATTCTTCAAGCATTCTTTCTAGTGTTTCTTCATCAGTTTCACGATATGTTTTCCAAGGTGTTGGATTTGTCCAGCCAGTGCTTATCATTGTATAATAGTTATCTATTTTCAATGTTTTACCTTCAGCATGAATTACTAGCTTAGATCTTTGCCACGTTTCATCTATTTCAAATGGGTCATCATTTCCTGGACATACATAGATGTTAATACCTTTGTCAAGAAGTTTTTCCTCTGCATATTTAATCCACTTTTCTATTCTAGCCTTCATGAGCTCTTTGAATATTTTATCTACCAATTCCTTTGAGCCCTCAGCCTCTGTTAACTCTTTAAGCTCTCTCTCCGTTACAATGTATGGATAATAACCTGCATTTTCTATCATTTCAGCCATCTTTTCTACTTCTCCTTTGTTTCTTAATATGACTCCTTCCGGTCTAAGCCAGTAACATTTGTACGTACCATCACTTTGCGCAATTATTGGAACAATGGCTTTTCCTGTAGTGTCACCACCAAGAATTAATACATTTGCATCGTAATGTAGAGCTGCATTAATAAATTTTTTCCAGCATATAGTCGAACCATGAATATCCGTAGCAAAGAATATCCGCGTTACTCCTTCTGGTCTACGCATTACTTGCTGTTTAGTACCTTTACTAGCTTCTAAATTAAGCTTACCTAACCATTGTTTGATCCGAAGCCCTATGCTCATGACCCTCCTTCCTGTACTTAATACCTTCAAGAATTAACTAGCAAAAAGGGGTTAAAAATTGTTACACTTTTTCATAGTTCATATAAATTTATAAAGTGCAATTATAGCTAATTTGAGGATACTAGAAAGGGTAAGACCATAATGGCACACGCACCAAAACCTGAGATTCAACTATTTGTGAGACCAGCAAGCGGCATAATTCGAGCATGGTCACTTTATGATGCATGGATTTATGCCTTCCTCTCCGTGAATATAGTGACGTTAGGTTTTTATATATGGACCTTTTGCTCCTTCATTCCTGCAGGAAATCCAATATTAGCAACAGTATTAGCAATGATCTTTCTAACATTTCAGAATATAGTATATACAGCTTTAGTTACATCAATGCCACGTGCTGGAGGTGATTACGTGTGGCAAAGCCGTATACTAGGAGGCTTTTGGGGCTACTTCCTATCATGGCCAGGATGGGTATTTTGCCTCTGGTTATGGGCTCCAATATATGGTAACATGCTTTGCTGGCTTCTCTTCTCACCACTAGCGGCTTTAATGGGTAATGTTGAACTTGCTGACTGGTGGAGTTCGCCCATGGGTCAATTCGTCTCCACTATTATAGTTATAATATGGGTTTCCATTATGGTTGGCTTAGGGATGAAGTGGTATGCTAGACTTCAAAAATGGCTCTTTTACGCTGCCATTATTGGAACAATACTATTCGTAATACCACTTCTAAATGTAAGCCCAACTACATTCTCTTCAAAATTTGATTCATTCATAGCAAGGCTACTTCCTAATGAGGAAATCACATATAAAGGAATAATAGATACTGCAACAAGAGAAGTTGGAGGTTTTGCACACCTATACAGCTTTAGTTACAGTACTATAGGTCCTAGCTTCGCTTTAATTCCAATGTTATTGTTCTGGATTATGTGGACTGTCTGGGGTTCACCACTATTTGGTGAAGTTAGAGGAGCTGGTGATGTGCGTAGAGTCTTTATAGTCTTTCAAGCCGCACTCATAGCTGCAGGACTCCATGCTATATTGCAATGGATACTCTTTGACAAAGCCGTGGGATGGACTTTCTATCAGTCCCTCAATTACCTCTACTATGTTGGATCTGGTTCAAGGCAGTGGATTTCATCACCTACACTACTTGCAGCAATATTGATGGACAACGCTTTACTTGCAATACCCATGATAATATTGATGTCCGGGTGGTTTTGGTCATGGTCTGGCACCTTATTTTTATCATCTACACGAGTTATATTTGCCACAGCTTTTGATCGTGCCTTTCCAAAGATATTTGCAGAGGTCAAAACTAGGTTTAACACTCCAGTTAATGCCCTGCTCTTAATGACCATTCCATCACTAGTAATCACATTCCTTTACTTCTTCGTTCCAGGTTTCATGACATTAACTCTTGATGCCACCTTCGCTATAGCTATAGCGTACTTTGGCTCAGGTATTGCATGTCTACTTTTCCCACTCCGAAGACCTAGCCTCTTCAATGCGAATCCCCTTGCCAGGTATAAACCAGTAGTTATTATATCAAGCATTATCTATATTGTATTCCTACTTTACATCTTCTGGCTTTGGGCAGTAGATCCTGTATATGGAGTAAATAACCCGTATTCAGCAGGCTTTATGATCTTCCTCTACATACTTGCCGCAGCCCTATACCTCTCCATTAAATATTATAGAAAGAAGAAAGAAGGCTTTGACCTCTCCAGAGTCTATGAAGTAATTCCGGTTGAATAACCCTCGCTATCTTTTTACTACAATTTACTATTAATAATCAATATTTTTTATTATAGAGAACGATTTTGCCTAACTATATCAATTTTATGTTGATTCTTACTTGTGACTCCATTTAATGAACTTAGAGGTTTTTATTACTTTGAGCACCATTACCAGTATTTACTTTGTCCCCAACTTCTAATAATGTAAGAATACAAAGTTATAAGGAATTGGGAAACACATGTGAAGTTTTGAAGTCTGCAGGTTTAACACCTTCGTTAATAACTACATCCTGCAGCCAGTAATTTCCAGGATAATGAGCTCCTCGTGGAAGAGGAATATGTTTAAAAGGTGATGCTCATTAATACACTTTAGGTCATGTTTGGCAGAAATTATGAACAAAGAAATGAGATGTGTCCTCAGTGAATAAACAAGTTTAGCTATGTGTACTTCACGACCTCTAAACCTCGTGACCTAGCCTCTTCCTCTATAACTTCCCTAACTTCTTTACGCATTTTTCCTATAACAACTCTATTACATCCAGGGGTTAAGTCAATAGCTTTTCTGGTAATGATTCTGAGCTCCTCTGGTGTAAGTTCTTTTATTACGTAATCAGAGATTATATGTCCATAGCATTCGTTTTCTTCTACAGCTCTTCTTGTGAAAATGGGTGCATAGTGTGGTCCTCCAAAACCTACAGTCACAGTGCAATTAGGTCTGCCTTGCTCAGTCTTTTCTATTGCTGATACTGTTGCAAAAGCTACTACTTTCTGTGCATAGGTATTAGTCCACTCTTTTTCGCTACTTCCTAATTCCACAAAGGTTATAGGTTTAGATATTGATGTTGGTCCATGGTGTGTAACTTCATAAGATACTGTAAAGCCTTGAAGACCCTGCATGTAGCTTAGCCTATACAATTCTTTCAATGCATACCACATCAAAGCAGGGTTCGAAGGAGGTATTTCCCAAGGTCTTCCACCTGCATCATTTCTTCCCCAAGGATTTCCAGGCGTATGTGTTGTTAAACTAGGTTTGCCTGCCTTAGCACTATGCCTAGATACTACAACAATGTACTTAGAATGGTTTGTAAGCTTATCTAAAACCTCAAGGTCAGTTTCACGCTGTGCAAAACCTGCAACTATCACTTCATTTCTACAGATGTATGCCTCTGATAAACCCTCCGAATGATTTACATTCAAATCCTTAACACTTAGTGTGGGTTTGCATTCCAAGAGCTTAATTATGTTTCTCGCTATATTAATACCCGCTATATCATTTACAGAATATGCTATAATAACTGTACTCATAGTGATCACGTAAACTTTGCATACCTTTAAAAATCACACAGTTTAAATCTTTTTAAGCAATTAAAAACAAAACATTTTAAATACACATACTAAAGTAAACTTCATTGTTAAAAATTCTATTTTACGCCTCACCGAAATAGATATGAATAATAGGTGATTATGGATATGGCATTAATTAAAGCTTTTTAAGTGTAAGCTAAGTACTTTAGTTTGTATTGAAGGTGTGTTTGTATGTTTAAGTTTAGTACATCCCAAATTACCTATGAGTTTAATGGTATAAAGGTTGGTGGTCAACCTGGTGTAAATCCACCTGTATTAGTGGGTTCAATATTTTATCATAAACATAAGATTGTGGAGGATGAGCATAAAGGAGTTTTTAATAAAGCTGAAGCTGAAGCTCTTATTAAGAATGTTGAAGAATTGTCAGATAAAACTAGACTTCCATTCATGTTTGATGTTGTTGGTTCTACTCCAGAAGCAATTGTTAAATACATTGAGTTCGTTACAAGCGTTACTAAAGCACCTATACTAGTCGATACTTTAGGTGCTATTGAGGTTTCTAAAGCCGCCTTAAAATATGTTAAAGAGACCGGATTAATCAATAAAGTTATATACAATTCTGTTACTGCTAAGTCTAAGGATGAAGAATATAAGCTTTTACAAGAGTATGGAGTTAAAGCTACTATAGCACTTCTCTACACAGATAAAATAATTGATGTAAAATCAAGATTAGAAGCTCTTGAGGTAATACTTCAGAAGGCAAAAATCTATAATGTTGAAAAAATTCTCGTAGACAGTTTTGTAATCGATGTACCAAGTCTATCTGCTGCCTGCAGAGCTATGATAGAAATTAAAACTAGATATGGTTTGCCAGTAGGTATGGGAGCACACAATGCAGTTTCAGCACAGAAAAAAGTATTTAAAGAAAGATTCGGTGCTGAAGGATACAAAGCATGTGAATTTGCGTCAAATCTAATGCCTATCATCCTTGGAGCAGATTTTCTACTTTACGGGCCTATAGAATCATCAAAAGAAGTATTCTCAGCTACATACATAATATACAACTCATATAGATATCTCAGTAAAACAGGCACTTTAATTCAATTACAAAAATAATACTTAAATAAATTTTAATCATATGAACTACTTTGGGCGAGGCCCACTAATGATGTTTTTAATAATTAAGAAATCAACACCCCGTTATAAACCTTAGGCAAATTCTTTACAAAACAAATAGAATAGTTGTGATAAAATAAATTTTTAAACCCCTTCTATGATATAATAAAAGCTACTTAGTTAGAAGAGGTAGATACACTATGTCTATGAAAGAGGAGTTACTCAGTAAATTAAAAAGAGCTGTAATTGATGGCGATACTGAAACAGTTACTAAGATGTGTAGTGATGTTATTAAGGCTGGTATTGATCCGTTAGAAGCTATTGAAAAAGCTCTTGTTGCTGCTATTCGTGAGTTGGGGGATAAGTGGATTAGGGGCGAGGCTTTTATAGCTGATTTAGTTGCAGCTGCAGACGCTATGAAAGTAGGCTTAGCGATTTTAAAGGAGGATCTCATTAAGAAAGGTAAGACTATGAAGTATGTTGGGAGGGCGGTTATAGGTACTGTTGAGGGTGATATTCATGATATTGGCAAGACTATTGTTGCTACGCTTTGGGAAACAGCAGGTTTTGAGGTTATTGATCTTGGTGTTGATGTTTCTCCTCAGAAGTTTGTT
>Ga0326760_1001081_pt1 | contig 12559 bp, 17 predicted proteins | sample GCREP_S_FD_207668 | JGI IMG/M metagenome (GOLD analysis project Ga0326760, IMG submission 207668) | Hot spring sediment microbial communities from Geyser Creek Basin, Yellowstone National Park, WY, United States - GCR.EP_S | ecosystem: Environmental > Aquatic > Thermal springs > Near-boiling...
TGGGACTATGAGTTGTGGCGTGGGTGCCTCAAAGCCGCTATTCAGCAGGGCTATTGCCTCGACAGCTCTTCCCTCAGTAGTCCTTATCCTCAGCCTTAGCCTCACGGCCAAGCCCGACACCCTTGACCGCGCCGACTCTCGCAACGTACTTGAGCCTAGCCCAGCCCACGAAGGCTCTCTCGCGGTCTTTCGCATTAGGGGCGTATTGACAACTCATCACGCTAGGATATGGTACGGTATGTGAAAAAGTTTTCGAATTAGCGCGCGACTTCGAACTGCCAAGTCGCTGTTTGTTGTTGCTATAGTATCATTATTGTTGTTATTTGTTATTATGATCGCTAAATAAGGTATTTAGCAGTTTAACATTGAGCTTCGCATCTATACATGCATTAGGGATTTACTTGTATGATAGTAATGAATAGCCCTCGAACCCTGACCAGCTTGACTCATTAGAGTTTTTCCTCTTAGTTCCTCGTCCAATATTATCTACGTCACAAACCTTTAGACAACCTTACCCTAGTGCACGTTATTCTACCAAAGCTCCGTAGACAGCTTCGATACCGAGTTGCTTGGCCCTCTCTAGGGCCTCCTTATCGATGTTCACGGCGACTATTATCAGCTTTTCAGCTGCTTTCCCCAAGATCTTTTCAACGATTTGCGCCTTCTTGTAAAACCACTCTACGTCGTCCACCTCCGCATGAGACTTCACTTCAATGAGGTAGACCTTCTCATTGTGAACGTACACGTCTACCTCGATCCTCGCGCCCCTTGCAAGGTATTCTCCCTTGAGATCCGTGTACACGTACTTCTCGACTTTCCCAGGCTCTACGCCCCTCTCCTCTAAGGTCTGCCTATACAGCTCTAGCACAGTCCTCTCGAGGTCCCTACCCCACCTCCTCCCAAGCGAGCCAACACTCACCTTAAGCTCGCCGATCGCTCGGGTCAACTCCTCTAGCCGCTTCCCATGCTCCTCGAGTATCTTGGAGTGCTCCCTCAGGATCTTGGAATGCTCCTCGAGTATCTTGGAGTGCTCCCTCAATATCTTGGAATGCTCTTCCAAAATCTTAAAAGTCTTCTCAAAGCCTTCTCTCATGTAGTTAGCCAAGAGCTTCACAGCTTCAGCTATCTCCCGCATCTCCTCAGACCTAGCCCTCAATACAGCCCTAGTCACAACCTCTTCAAGACGTTGCCAGTCCAGCTCCGCGCCCACGACGACTGTGGTGGCGACTTTACATTTAAGCCTTTTGCGTTTACCCCTCAGTATGAACACACTATTGTGAAGGTCAAAGGACTTTAACGAGCTTTAAGCCTCACGACAGCTCCTCAACCCAGATGCCTCTTGAGGAACTCGAGCTCACTATCCGACACCACCTCGAAGTGCTCTAAGTAGACGTCGAAGTGACCGCCTTTCACCTTCATGACCTCTGCGCCCTTCGTTCTCCGAGCGGCCTTGAGCGCGGCGCTCGGCGGCGTTACGGTATCGCCCTCGGCTATCAAGTAGAACACCGGGCATCTTATTCGATCCACCTTTCTTATCGGCCTGTAAAACGGGATCGACAGCAAGACCCTTGCGAAGGTGTAGTTCTCCCACGGTATCTCCCAAGGACAGCGCCTTTGGGCCTCCTCCACAAGCCTCAGGTAATCGCCCGGCAGGAGGCCCTTGTCGCCAGCTATCGGGACCTTGAAGCCGCCGAAGGGCGAGAGCAACAGGTCGAGCAGGCCTAGGGCCGCGAACTTTGCGGTCCTCGCCCCCATGGCCTTGGCGACTTTGACGCCGTCCACGAACGGGACTTGCGACACGACAGCGTCGACGTCGCGCTCCGAGGCTATTTCCAACACGTGCCCGCCGCTGAAAGAGCTGCCCCAGATAGCGATCTTCTTGTACTTACTTCCCGCGTACTCGACGACATTCTTCCAGTCTTCAAGTTGCTTCTTTACACTTATAAGTTGTCTGGGCTCTCCCTTGCTCCTCCCGAAGTGTCTGTAGTCGAAGAGGACGAGAGAGAAGTGCTCTCTGAACTTCTCGGCATATGGTATGAGCATATCCTTGACGGCTCCGAACCCATGGCCCATCACGACGCAACTATCTCCCCTCTCGTGTTCCCAGGCATGAATTTCTCCGATCCACACGTCCTTCCACTTGACCACGATTTAATTCTTTTAGAGCTTGGCTAAAAATTCATTTGCGTGGGCTTCAAAATCAACGTCAAGAGCTCCGCCCATCGAAGTAGAAAGGAAGAAAAGAAGGGCCAAGCGTTGGCTTTGCGTTTAGAGGTCGGAGATCGAGCCCTCCTTGGACAATTCCACATAACTTCAAACGATTAAGACATCCTTCGTTGCATCGTTATTATTGCTACTGTTGCTGTTACTATTATTGTCAAAATTGTCAAAATCGCTTAGCAGCTCGACGTTGAGCCTCGCGTCCGCAAGTATGTAAGAGGGGCTTGTAAAAAAGCGGAGGGCTCTCGAACCCTAACCAGCTTGGCTCATCAGAGTACCTTCCTCTTCAGCTTCTCGTTCAGTACCATCCACGCGTCCGGCACGGTCACGGGCTCTGTTATGCTAACTAGCACGGGGTACCTCACGCCCTTCTCGTACCCCGCCTTCCTGAGGGCGTCGACGATGTCCGAGATCATCTCCCTCGGCATCGTGAAGATCAGTTCGTCGTCCTGCGCCGTTCCGAAGAACCTGTCCCCCGCGCCCGGTACGACCAAGCCGGGCTTCCTCGTCGAGAAGGTCCTCAGGACCCCCTCCATGCAACTTGCGCCGAGGCCCGAGAGCGGGGTGGCCACGCGCTCGCCAGTTTTGTAAACCGTGGCTTGGATGAGCCTCATCGCTTGGGCGGAGTTGCAGTAGACCATCACAAGGTCTGGCTCAACCTTGGTCCACGCAAGCGGGGAGACGGCAACTCCTTTGTACTTGCCGGGCTCCAGCATCAGCATCGACGCCAAGGCCTTCTGGGCTACCTCCTCGGTCTCGTAATAGCCCGTGGACATAAAGTACTCCAGCAACGCGCCGAGGTCCTCAAGTTTCCACGCTATGGAGTTCCCCGTCGACTCCACCGCCAGCTCCACTTCGTCCGCTAGGCTCTTTGAGGCTGGCCCCCCTAGCCACGAGGGCCCTGACTATGGGCCTTATCACGTGGCTAGGGTCCCTGAGCACATCGTCGTCGAGGACGAAGTAGTTGTACGGCTTGGCTGGTTCTAGGGGCTCCGCCCTCACGAAGTCGAAAGCGCGCGTCAGTAGCTTATAGACTATGGAGGCCTTGACAGGGGGGCCTTGGCGACCTCGTCGGCCAGCTCCAGCGCGCGCGGCTCGCTACATGCCTGAGCCTCTCCTCGAACGGCTTGAGCCACTCGGTCAGTCCCTCCACCCCAAGCTCCCCAGCCACGTCTAGGATGACGTTGCCAACCACCCTCCTAACCCTCTCCGCCCTCTCTAGCTCGCTGGCTAAGCCTGCCTCGCAGAACAGGCCAGCTAAGATGTCGTCGATGACGGCCGGGAGCGCGCCGATCTCTATGGGGCCGACGAGCTCATCACCGCCTGGGCCTTCATAGGAGAGGTAAACAAGCCTGCCCTCGACGGCCACGTAGAACCTCCTAGCGAACTCCTTGACGGCCTCGAAGTCTCCACCGAGCCTTTCCTTACGCTTCTCCAGCTCCTCCTCGATCCTCGCTTCGACGCGCCTACGGGGGCAGGGGTGCCGCTGCTTACTACGGCCCGACCTCCTAGCCGAGGATCTCAGCTCTAGGTCCTCCAGCGTGAGGAGCTGGGCTTAGATACGACGTAGAATCCCTTCGGCGATAGAAGCCTAATGGAGTCTGTATATTCATCATTCAAGCAGAGGACGAAGGCATTCTCAACAACATAACCTCGACTCCACTAAAGAGAAGCGAGAGGCCTAGAAGGTCGGCGCTATGCTGGAACCTATCCATAAAGCCGTTCACGTTGCACTATAACCACCTAAGGAGGTGGGCTTAAGTTGCCAGACCCTCCAGCTTAAGCTGACAACGTTATAAGAGGCTCTCCCGCTTAGCTAGGGGGCTCCATGACAGATCCCTTCAAGCCCTTCGAGGACTCCTGCCTTGAAGCCTTGAAGCATGCGTTGATCAGCATGGGGCCTCAGGGGTCGAGGTCGGCCTAGAGCCCCTCCGAACCCTAAGTTCAGCGACCTAGCCTACCCCCTGCTTTGAGGTAGCTAAGCGACTGGGGAGGGGGCCCCTTCGACGTAGCAGTGGAGCTGGAGGGCTTAGTTAGGCAGAGGGGCCCCTTCCTCGTTTCAGGCGTTGAGGCCGCGAGGCCCGGTTACCTAAACTTCAAGGCCGACGTGGCTGAGATGGCCTCTAACCTCTTCAAGGTGATCCAGGCGTCCCTAGAGCTTTACGGCCGCCTGCCGGTCAACAGGAGGCTAAGGGTCATCGTGGAGCATACGAGCCGCAACCCAGTCCACCCCCTGACCGCTGGGACAGGGCGTAACGTGTTCATAGGCGATGCGTTGGCGAGGCTCCTCGAGGCTGGGGCACGTAGTTAAGTGCCACTTCTACGTCGACGACGTAGGCTTCCAGGTCGCCTTGGCGGCCTAGCCTAGAGCCTCGCCAAGGGAAGGTTTGAGGCGAAGGGCAAGCCAGACCACTTCGTGGGCCTCCTCTACGCGCTAGCCAACGCATTCATGGAGCTTCAAAGGCTTAAGGGAGAGGCTGAAAGGGAGGATGAGAAGGCTGTTGAAGCTAGGTCTAAGCTAAGCGAATGGGCAACGACCCTTCAAGAGCTTAGGGAGCGCGATGAGAAGCTCTTCGACGTCTTCCTCGAGGCGGCTCAAGGCCTCAACCCTCGAGAGGAGGCGTTAAAGCTCAACTGAGCCTATAAGCGCGGAGACCCAGTTGCACTCAAGCAAGTTAGGGAGCTCTGCGAGCTAGTCCTTCAAGGCTTCAAGCAGACGCTCGCGAGAGCTGGTGTAGAGCTTGACTCATGGGACTGGGAGAGCGAAGTAGCTGTATGGAGCGGGAGGCGTTAAGGGGCTAATCGAAGCTCTCAAGTCCACCCCCTTCACCCCGATCGAGGATGGAGCCCTAGTCTTCAACGCTGAGGAGGCAACCACCGCCTTTAACCTCAAGCTCAAGCTAGGAGTGAGCGAGGACTACACCATACCCAGCCTCACGCTGACGAGGGCTGACGGCACAACGCTCTACACCACTAAGGACATAGCTCACGCTCTCTGGAAGCTTCACCAAGCCGACCTAGTCATAAGCGTCAGGCCCGGAATAGCGCTTAGCCCAGCTTCAGCTGAAGATAGCGCTCCACGCCATGGGCAGGAGAAGGACGCCGACAGGTATATTCACTATGCCTACGAATTGGTCAGGCTACCCGGCCAGCGAATGTCTGGGAGGCGTGGGCGCTACGTAACCCTAGACCAGCTCATCGACAAGGCGGCAACCAGGCTCTACGTGGAGGTGGAGAAGAGGTGGCTAACCTTACTCGTCGACGTCAAGAGGGAGGTTGCTGAAAGGCCCGGCGTGAGGAGGGAAGTCGAGAGATACTTGGCGGGTACGAAGGCCCTCAACCCCTCGACGGGGCGAGGGCCAAGGCGCTGAAGAGCGAGGTCCAACCCAACAGCGACTTCGCGTACATTACTGCCTTATCCGGCCCTATCGCTTGAAGGACGTCGTTTACAAGTACTGCTATCTTCCTCCGCTCTTCTACGAGCCACCTGACGGCGGTTACGGCCAATGAAGCTAGCTTGGCTTCGGCAATTCCCACAGCCTCTGTAACGGCTTTCGGTGAACTTCATAAGCCAAGAAAACTTAAATAGAAAAACTTAAATAGAAAAACTTAAATAGAAATGTGAAGGTTTTAAAAATTATAGAGGGACGAGTAATTGATTTTTAGAAACTTAGGCATAGCTATTATTGTAATAATCGCAGCAGCAGGCTTCATTTCTGCCCATGACGCTTTTACTCCAAAAGCCCCTGTGGGGGAAATAGACATCGGGACATGTGACTACGTAAAAATAATAGTGCTCGAAGAGAGAGGATGGAAACGTCTTAAGGGCCCTAACAGTCTACTTGGCGATGTTTTTGCTTATGGAGGAATGACTGTAAATCAGTGGAAGTTTGACATATGGTACGAGGACATATGGAAGGATCCCTCAAGACTTGCGCTGGGCACAGCTTTTGCAGTTGAGGTGGGAGCAGAAGGAAAGGTATGGAAATTCTTCATGGGCGTTGGATGGAACGTCCCTCACATGCAAAGACGGTATGTAGCATGCGGATTTTCACCCGACCTTCATGAACTTGACTTTATAGTTATGTGCCACGAACATGTGGACCACTTCTGGGCTATGCCTGGAGTTTTAAAAGTAAGACCCGATATAACGTTGATAATTCCAAGTACCTTTAGTGATACGGCGCTTCAAAAATTAAAGGAATGGGGACATAAGGGAAAACTCATTAAGGTCGAACCCCTTAAACCAGCTACCCATAGGGAGATTCCAGAGCTTCCGCCCGGAATGGCGCTTATCCTTTTCCCAGGCTGGATATTATTGGATATCAACGGCGAGCAAGCAGCGGTCTTCAACGTGAAGGATAGAGGTTTAGTGATTGCTACGGGATGTTGCCATATGGGTATCGTAACGTTAGCTCACTATGTAGCAACACACTTCAAAATAGAAAGGAATAATATGTATGGGCTTTATGGAGGGCTGCACATAGCTCTGGCTGAAGATTGGAGTCCTGAAAGAACCGATTGGCTTGTATACCTCAAAAAGCTGGATTTTGAGTTTGTTGGAGCTAACCACTGTACGGGCAGGATAACCCACGAAAAGATGCGTGCAATGGGAATACCAGCATACTGGGTTGAGACGGGCCATTCGATCTACTTTGGTGAAGACATCAAGTGGTGGAATGAGAAAGGTGAATTACTTATGAGGATCGAATTTAAGGGGTGAGAGTGTTGAGTGAAACTAAGATGGTGCCAAGACGGAGCGTGCTCCTATCTGGAGTAATAGCTATTGTTTATACGACTATAATAGCTTGGGTAATTTGGGCTATCTTTGCAGACCCAAGAGGCCCCCCAATGTTTAGGTATTACACACCTCTATTCTGGTTTTCGATAGCATGCTGGTTATTCCTATCCACTACCTGGATGCATGTGATCTTCGAAGACTACCCTTTCGCACGTTTCGGACCGAAGAAAAAAGGAGCCTTAATGATTCCAATAAGCGTAGTTATTGCATTTGTATGCTACTTCATCTTCATGTGGTATATTTACGGGTGGCTTGGCGTACCATACTTTAGCTGGCCTAAATTAGAGTCACTCGGACTAACTCCTCTAATCGCAAGAGAATACTCAAGCTATGCAAACTCGATGGCAGTATTTGTAGCTACATTTACCATGCTTGGTTACTCCATCCTATTTAGGAACTGGCCTTGGGAACAAATCAAACAACCAGCACGCGGGCTTGCAGTATTTGCAATAAGCGGACTCTTGGCCGCTTTTCTCTTTCAAATACTTTTCCACCCCCACTTTGGTGAAGCATTTCCGGTTTCTCAGATGTATTTTGCTGCTGCACCTTGGTGGAAAGACCTCGCGTTATCCTATCACGGAAACTTCATCATCGCATGGTATATGTGGGCTATCGTCTATGTTATACTGAGCGGCACAATATGGGAAGGTAGACCCTGGATCGTTGCCAAAAAGCAACCATGGATAGGAATATTCGGATTCCTAGCCATTATAGGCATCTCATGGCTTACAATGTATCTGTGTCTTTCGATAATGGACATAATGCTTGGGCCTGCAATTCCTGGAGGTAAGCGTTCCTTCGGCTTAATTTGGAGATATTTACATACAGCTGAAATAGCTGGTTTCATAATTCCTCCAGCACTATATTTGTACTACTTCTTTGATAACTGGCCAAAAAGGTTTAGCGTCGAGATAAACTGGCTCATACGAACATTCATAGTCTTCTTCTCCGGCTGGATAATTAGTCTTCTCTATTACAGCATCGGCCCAGCCACTCTTGGAGTTCCAACCTCGTGGGATGCAGATGAGCAGATTTCCCTAGTCTGGGTCGTCTGGTGGTGTGTGCTGATTCTATGGAGCGCATGGTTTATGGACAGATGGCCCGCATACAAAGTTCAAAAGATAGGAGCGTAATTAGCATTAATGCAATTTTTCTAACTTTCCTTCTTCTTTTTCCCCTAGCGGTTATCTCAATAGTGAACTGCGCTGATTCCTCCATCAAAGTTGCTATAGATCTCTCTCATGGACAAGGGGACGAGGGATTAGCAGAGTTGGAAGAAATTCTCGATGCACTTGGATGTGCTGTCATTAAAATTACTGAAGAAATAGATGAGGATGCCCTTAGAGATGTTAAGATTCTGATGATAGGGGAGCCGTTTCACCACGGGTATAGGGATTTGACTAACGCTGAAATTCAAGCCATAACTAGTTGGTTTAACAAAGGAGGAAAAATGATATGGGTTTCTGGCGCATGTGACTACAGCAAAAAGGGTAGATTAGAAGTAGGGTACGAGAAAATAGAGTTTGCCAATAGAATCCTAGAAGCTATAGGTGCAAAGCTTCGTCTTGAACCATTAACCCTAGTAAAATATTCCCAAAAAGCTGAACCCTTGCAGGTTGTTGCTGACGAAATTAATGAAAACGAAGAGTTAAGGGATCTCACTAAAGGTATTAAGAAGGTTTTATTCTATGGATCGACCATAGTTTGCGGTTATGACCGTATGTTTGGAGTATTACCCATATACACGTATGTTCCACTAGAAAGTCAGAGCGTTAGCAACGTATTTTGGTTAATTAAAAGTGGACCTCACAGCATAATCTTTACAGCTGATAATAGATCCATCCCGTATGCCCATAAACCATATGAATGTCCTTTTGGCAGACTCGCCCTCACAGGGGTATGTATATGTGGTGAAAAACCGTGGGAATTTGAAGAAAAAGCTATGGGAAGCTACGTGGTTATGGCTATTGAAAGATTTGCTGGGCCAAAGCACGATAACAAAATAGTTGTTTCGGGTAGTCCACCCTATGGTGGAGAGAAGCCAATAATTACCTCAGTTCTTAAAGGTCCTCTTGAAAACATCACACTTGATGGACCTGCTCTAATCCGAAACACGATCATGTGGGGGTTAAAAATTGAGGAAGGAACTCCTATCGAAGCCGTTCAATCAATTAATCAATACCTGTTTCTCCTATTGATTACCTTGCCCATTATTGTAACCCTTTACGCCTTTACGTTAATAGGAATTAAACCTAGCTATAGGAAAGGGAGATGGGAATGATGAATGAAAATATGGTACGCGCCATAATTAAGAATATAGCCTTGCTTTTCATGCTTGTAATGGGTTTCTATTACTTAATAACCCTCACGTTCACTGTTGAGTATGGACATTATGTTTGGGCTCCACGGCCTCACGAAGCCATAGCCATAAACTTAATCCTTGGATTAAGCACGGGTGCTACGTGCACAACACTATGCGGACTTATATTAATACCATATGTTGCTCAAAGATTCTTCGGCTTGAAAGAAGCATTCAAGGCCTCATTAATATTTTCTCTTTTTAGGCTTATTGTGTACATAGCATTAGCTACGGTGGCCTTTTACATAGGCTCAATGATGCTTGAAACTCTTATGGAAGCCTACATGAAACTCGTCGTAGTAGTACTAAATACGATAATAGTTCTTTATGGTCTACAATTAACATATAATTGGCCTCAAATTTTTATTCGCCACGAAAAGACTTTCTGTAAATTGGGTGGCCAGCATGGATTCTCAGCATTATTAGGGATAACTTCAGGAATGAATACGCTCTGCCCAACTCTTTGGATGGCTATAATTTATACGGCTCTCATGAAAACTATCTTCATGTCAATAATAGTAATTGTAAGTTTTTGGCTTGGAACAACTTTTTGGGTTCTCTTATTTGGAACGCTCTCCTCAAAACTGAGGAGGATAGTACGAACACATAAAGGCCTCAAAAATTTTAGAAAAGCATGCGGAATGGTTCTTCTTTCAATAGGAGTAGTTTACATAATTTTAACGGTCACAGTATCGCAAACCTGAAGCAAATCAAGCTTCAAATTCATCTAAAGCTAGGTGAATACCTTGAGGACTCGGCCAACCTTTTTAAACCTCTGGTCGAGGATGGAAAAGTGCAACGACGTCGAGCGGGAGCTCAAATCGAAGACGGAGCTTAGCATTGATGCGTCGTCTAGCTGTAAATTGTTGAGCTTAAAGCCGTCTTTAAAGAAGTCGCCTCTAACTCTAGTCAGTCGTCAATAATCTCTGTACATCTCTCGAAAGTCCAAGCGTTGACCATTATCTCAACCTTGGGTATGGATACGGACGAGAGTTAAAAGCGTAAGCGCGCGCAAGAAATATGTCAAGGTATTTTTATTTTCTTGAAAATGAAAAATACAAGGAAGGAGCCCCCTTGATTTCCTATCTTCTACTTAGGCTTTTTTCTTGTTGCAATACTTAATTTTATTTAGGGTAGAGTTAAGGGAAATTATAAAGCGAAATGTGTTGACAGTGGCTCTGTAAACTTAAGCTTTCTTGATCGCCTCTATTGCTGATGTCGTCTTCTACAGGAACACCTCATTTATCATGAACACCATAGAGCTCAGAAGCATCTGAGCATGCCTCTTACCACACTTCTCCCTCTTACAAGGTATGTAGTCGTCGAAGTCCTCAGCCCTGTCCTCGATATACTGTACTATCCTCTCCATCAAGTTCCTGAGCCTCGAGTCCTAGTGGAGCACCTGTATACATAGTGCTCCAAGTTTAGAAACTGCAAGCCGCCCTGTTGGATAGGGCCTTGAGAGTGTCGGTAGGTGTCGTAGCACCCTTCTTTACAACCCTCGGCGCGGCGAGGTCAATCGAAAGAAGGCTTACGTGAGGAACTGGCCCTCTGCCGAGGGCTTGCTAAAGGACTCTGACGAGCTTCGAGCCTTGCAACAACGAAAGCTCCTCCTTGGTTATGAGATGTAGCTCGAAGGGGTACCACCAAGGCACGCCCCTCGACTCCATGAGCCTCCAAAGCTTGTTGAGGAGCCTAGCCCTCTGGAGGCCGCTCTTGGGGACTTCGCTAAGAACTATGGCGACGTCGACGTCGCTGTCAACGGTGAGCTTGCCCTCGACCGCCGAGCCGAAGACGTAGACCTCCGCTTTTCCTCCAAAGACCTCTTTGGCTGCCTCAACGAGCAACGCAAGGTAGTCGCGCCACTTCAAGAGCTCCTTGAGCCTCCACGTCTGAACCTCTATCGCCAGATCATCGCGGGGGGAAGACATTGCCCTCCACATCCTCGACGAGTTTAAGCAACTTCTCGAGCACCTTGAGGGATCTTAAGGCGTCCTCCCCTTCGTAGGTAGCAGCCAAGTATCTAGATCTCGTGTAGGCTTCCTCGATAAGCCTAAGATCGTCTTTATCGTCTTCTGCAAACCTTGTTACTTCGCGTGAAAGCTCGGCCTTGTTGATGCTTTCCAGGGACTTAGACGGCATTCCGAGCAGTTCCCTGACCCTATGACTTCGGGGCATGAACTCCAGCATTCTAAGGAGAAGTGCCTTCAAGCGAAGCTGAGTGGCTTGCTCACACATGAACACTGCTACATCGTAATCGCCTCTCTCGAGAGCGGTAGATGCATAGTCGTAAAAAGCCCTGCTACGCCTCTGCAGGAACTCTACGTGATTCATGGCGCCCATCCTGCTTTCACCGACGTCTTGCGATCCTTGAGCCTCTTGAGTTATAAGAGGTCTCTCTAAACCCTGTACTAGGTACTAGACGATCTTGCATTGCAGGGTCTTTTACTCTGAGCTCGAGGCCTGCGTTCATGAACCCTGTGCTTGAGTGCCTCACGACGTCTCGAGAAATTAAGAGCAACTCCAACTTATATTCAATCAACTTCGAAGGCCATTCAACAACAATGAGTCGTGCCAGCATAGTCGAAGCTTTCTTCGACCCTCTCCATGCAAAGAAAAAAGCGCGGAAGGGTTATAGCTTACACTAAGAAAGGAGCATTCTGTGCCGAGGACCAATCGATGGGTCTTAGTTCTGTTGATGGTCTTAGGCGGAGTCGCAACTGCCGTCTTCGCTAGTGGCTGGTACCTCTTCTCCCAGCGAATCCAGCAAGTAGGTAGCTTACCTGTAGGCGGACTTGCCTCGGGGACCTCGGCCCCGGACTTCGCTCTGACAGACTTGGACGGGAACGCGTTTCGCCTAAGCGACTTCAAGGACAAGGTGGTCGTCTTGGACTTCATGGCCACTTGGTGCGGGCCGTGCAAGCAACAGATACCCCATTTGAGGGCTATTTGGGAGAAGTACAGGGACAGGGTGGTCATAATCTCGATAGACGTCGACTTAAGCGAGTCGGAGGACGTCCTGAGGAGCTATCGACACAATTACCCGTACGCAACGTGGATCTGGGCCAAGGACACGGCAGAGCAGAGAGTGGCTGTTGCCTATGGAGTTAGGACCATCCCGACGATAGTCGTGATAGACCAAGAAGGCCACATCAGGTTCTTGCACGTTGGGCTGACGG
>Ga0326760_1001082_pt1 | contig 12551 bp, 15 predicted proteins | sample GCREP_S_FD_207668 | JGI IMG/M metagenome (GOLD analysis project Ga0326760, IMG submission 207668) | Hot spring sediment microbial communities from Geyser Creek Basin, Yellowstone National Park, WY, United States - GCR.EP_S | ecosystem: Environmental > Aquatic > Thermal springs > Near-boiling...
ATAACAATCATAGAATTATACTCATGTATTTTGGGGTATAGCGGGGGGAGGATTTGAACCTCCGACCTCCGGGTTATGAGCCCGGCGGGCTAACCTGGCTGCCCTACCCCGCTTTATGCCCCAAAATTCATTTCGTTCACGGCTTTTAATATACTTTTGATAACAAGCTTTTAAGGAAAACGCCAAAATTAGAGGCTCTAAAGAAATAATCATCAGTCAATAACACTCGCCTAAGGTTTATAATTATGACGGTCATCAGGATACCTTTAGCCAGCTATAATTTACGTGAAAACATGAAAAATAGACATGTGCTTGAGATTATGAAAAAATTGTGAGGATGTAAGGGTTTAGGAGGGCTGAGCATTTTCTTGGCTAGCTGCTCCCCCGATGGGTTCTTGGGCGGCTATTTTCTCGCAGACCTTGTCCAGGCCTTCCTTCACTAGTAGCGCTGCTGTTAGCGCGATTATCGAGCCAGCTCTAAACTTCGCTGGTATTGCTGGTGCTATCTCGGGTGCCAAGCCTCTTATTATCATTTTGGCGTCCTTGCCGCTGAACTTCTCCTTGTTCTCGGCCCACCATCTACATGCTCGATCAACTATCTTGCTCCAGCAGCTCTCCACGAACTTCTTGCCCGCGTCCTTTGGCAGCTCGGTCATTATTGGCATGCGTTGGAGTATGAACTCGCGCTTATTTGCTCTTGGAGGTATTCTGGCTCGCGCCATCTTTGCAGCCACTTGTATTGCTGCTAGCTGTGAGCCGATTATCACATAGAGGTCCTCGACATCGTGTTCGAGTAGGCTGGCGGCTCTACCAGCCTCTCTACGGATAGCTGCTTGAAGCATGTCAGCAGCCCTGCCCCTACCTACAATCCTTCTTCTCGCCATAGCATTATTGACGAATGAATGTGAGAAATATAACATTTTCTTTTAACTAATCTGACGACGTAATCAAATTAATTGCATCGAGTTAATTGAGCGAAACATCTTTCACTAGGATGTTGATGGATTGTTTTGGATGATGATGGCCGCAGTCCCTGATTTTGTGATGAGAGCCCGATGTCTGACTTCTCCTAATTCGTGGCGCTAGACTAATATTCGTGATTATTGTATGTCTGTTTGGCGATGATGAGGGTCCTATGGCTGCGCCCACTGAATCATGGATGATCGATAGTCCCACCCCTGAGCCGGATAATGTTTGCGAGAGGCGCGTCAGCGTCCTGACGTCTCTTCATTCCATCACGGTCGGGCTAGAAACCTTCATCATCCGCATATCATGGTCTGCTGGCCTAGATAATATGGGTAATGGAGGAAGGGAGGACAGGAAGCCCCTCTTAAATTACGACCTCCTCCCCTAGTTGGGTGGGGAGGTTTGGGCTACATCCCTCCCTTTTGGGAGGTTTAGCCCTTGGCCGGGTCTCCGGCCATTACCCCTACCCCTTTTCGGGGCTCGGGGGTTACTGGCGTCATCGAGGTATTATTCGACGTCACTATCATCAAAATGTTGCGCGCCGCTATGAGATCAGCGTTAAACACCTTGCCCAGCTTCGTGCACTTGAACAATCCTCGGTATACCCTTATACCGCATCCATCAGCAGGGATAAGCCGGTTACGGAGCACCTGCTCGTGATACCATTCAGGGATGGGGGTATGAGGATGGCCTCGGATACCTCGTCATAAGAGGGACTATGAGCGCCGAGGATGGGCAGGTGATGAACTGCGACGCGGTTAAGATGATGGGCTTCAACCAGCTCCTAGAATACCTTGGAGGCGTCTGGGACGAGCTATGGGACGCCATGTTATTCAAGCTGAAGGCCGCCGAGGCAAGCATATCATAAGCATTATAACCCCCACATTTTTATTTTCCATTTTCGTAGGCTATGTTAGCAGATGCCGGGTAACCTTGTGAAGCCTTGCCTGCTTTGTAGGGGGGCTAGGGGGCTATGTGGTGAGAGCCCATGCCCCCTCTTCTCCGTCTGGCGTGTGGTGGAGGAGGTTAGGGTTCCCAGTAGTAGCCTGCTGGAGGCCCCCTCTCCTCCATCGGTCTTCGTGGGTTGGTCGGGTTATCCCAAGGTTAGGGTTGCCCCATCCGTCTCTGTTGGCGAAGGTGATGCGCGGGTCTATGATGCTCCCGAGAACTGGCTTGACTTGAGCTTGGATGAGATTCTCAGGATGAGGCTTAGCCTCGTGAGGGGCTGTATGACTGTTGATGTGAGGAGACCCGCACTGATAGAGGAGCTGAGGCTTGTCGCGGCCTCGACTAAATCCGTTGACATGGAGTTGAAGTTCTCAAAGCCCCCGAGACCCGGGGTTAAGCTTGATCTTAATGCGCCGCCGCTTGGGCCAGCTGGCATAGTTGAGAAGCTCAGGATAGTTGATGAGCCGAGGGTCGAGAAGCCCGTTGATAGAGTTCTCTCGGATAGTGATTTGAAGGCCTCTGAGGCTGTTCTCCAGCTATATTCGAGCGGCATCCCGGTGTCCCGTATACAGCGGATATTCTCCGTCGGCGGCCTTGGTGTCGAGGGGCTTAGGAGGATTGTCCCGACGAGGTGGTCCATAACCGCGGTTGACTCGATAATCTCGAAGAGTTTGATCGAGGACGTGAAGAGGCTCCCAATCATCGACTCCTATCTCTTCTTTGAGAGGAGGGTCTCGAGGAACACATTCATCGCCGTGATCGCGCCATATGCATGGAGCTATGAGTGGATCGAGGCCTGGTTCCCATACACCACTTGGAATCCTGGAGCTGAGGTGGAGGTTGAGGGTGATTGGGAGGATTATAGGGGGAGGACGACATACGCGTCGCTTGGCGGATGCTATTATGCTGCGAGGCTCGCAACCGCCGAGTTCATGCTGAGGACTAGGAAGCAGGGGATGGCGATCCTGATCAGGGAGATCTATGAAGGCTTCTTCCTCCCAATAGGCGTATGGTTCGTTAGGGAGAATCTCAGGAGGATGTTCGAATCGAGGCCCGAAAAGTATGATCAGCTTGAGGATGTATTAGAGAGGATATCGAGGTCGACGAGGCTCCCCCTCTCTACATGGCTCAATACATCTAGGCTTTTGAGGAGCTTGTTGAGGCAGACTAGATTAGAGGTGCGATCGCTCTGAGCCCCACATATAAGAGGATCCGGGTTTCAAGTGTTTTGTCAAAGACGGGTCTTTACGACCTTGATTACGCTTATAATCCCTATGCCGGCTGTTATCATGGGTGCTGCTACTGCTATGGGAGAGCCTATACGCGTCATGAAGAGGTGGCCAAGGCATGGGGTGAGATCGTCTACGTGAAGGAGAACGCTGTGGAGGTTCTTTTGGAGGAGGTTAGGAGGGCGCGTAAAGGTGTTGTTGGCATCTCGACGATAACGGATCCATATCAGCCGATTGAGGCCGAGGAGCGGTTAACAAGGAGGGGGCTCGAGATCCTCCTCAGCTCGGGCTTCGAGGTCAGTATCCAGACGAAGTCCCCGCTCGTGTTAAGGGATCTCGACATCCTTTCCAAGCACAGGCATAAGGTTGATGTCGGGATAACGATAACCACATTGGATCCTGTGGTGGCTAGACTGATAGAGCCGAGGGCTCCCGAGCCGGCGGCGAGGGCCGAGGCCCTGAGAAAGATATCAGCGGAGGGGATCGATACATGGGTCTTCTTGGGCCCGATAATGAGGGGCGTGAATGACTCGCCAGAGGTCATAGGGGGGATAGTGGCCCTAGCGGCTGAGACCGGATCGAGGCTTTACTATGACTTTTTCAGGATGAAGAGGGGCTTAGCAACCTCCATGAGCTTGGTTAAGGAAAGATATCCAGAGGCCATGAGCACAGAGCATGGCTGGAGGATGAAGGTCGTGGAGATTGTTGAGAAACTTTGTGAGAGGGAGGGCATCCCATATGAGCCTGCATTTCCGATGAGGGAGAGGAAGAGCAGCCTCCTCGAATACTTCTAACTCCTCAGATGTTGTCTGAGGCATAGTTTGTTTTCGGCCATGTCTCTAAATCCTTAAAACCTGTTTGGGCTGCTGGATTTCTTGGAGGATGATTTTCGTTGATAGTAGGGAGGCTTCTAAGGCTGGCGAGATCTATAGGATGCTTGTTAGCGTTTTTGGCGAGCAGGTTGGGGTTAAGGTTCTCGAGATAGGCGACTACCTCCTCGACGGCTCCGAGGGCGTCGCGGTTATTGAACGCAAGACCATAACGGATCTACTAAATTCCATGAAGCCCGATGAGGGTGGGAGGGGCAGGATATGGTCTCAGCTCGATCAGCTTGATGAAGTGGACTCATTCGAGAAGATACTGGTGATAGAGGGATGGATGGGCATCGTGAGGAAGTTGACAGAGTGGAATGAATCGAGCATATACAGGCTCATCGAGGGTATTCAGAGGACGTATGAGGATCTCGTTGTCATTTTTACGCCCGATTGGAAGGGGACGGGCCATTATCTCATAGCGAAGTATAGGAGCCTGCAGGAGAGGAGGGAGCCTAGGGATCTCAGGCTAAGGGCGAGCTCTGCATCCAAGACGCTGGAGGAGCAAGCGCTATACGTAATCGAGGGACTCCCAAGAGTTGGCCCGGCGCTCGCCAAGGCCCTCCTGAAGACATATGGCTCGGTGAAGGGAGTCATAGACGCGCTGGCCTCAAAGCCATCTGCGATGATAAGGGAGGAGGTCGCGAAGGTCCTCGGAAGAAGGCCGCCAGAGGAGGTCATCAGGCACGCAAGAGACATCGTGATGAGGAGAATTGAGCTCGACTAGCCCCTCCCACGTCCAGGAGCCTTCAGGGCCATCTCAAGGGACCTAAGCTTATCCTCCATACTCCTTTCCACATCCCTCCTATCATCGACCTTTATCAGCGTGATGACCCTCCTCGCACCTGCCTCGAAGACCGCCTCATGCGCCATCCTCACATATCTCAGGGCCTCATCTAGGCTCCCGGCCTCGAGAATGGTCCCCATCGGCGTAGTCACATGCTTGACACCGGCATCCTCTAAAACCTTAACAGCTCTCGCCACGAGCCTCGAGACGCTGGTCCCCTCGCCGAGCGGGATAACACTAAACTCAACTATCACAGCCATGATAATACGATGAGCAAGCATTAATATGATCTTTAAGAGACGTCAGGGCCGCACCAATCTTCATCCCGGCCGAATCCGCCCGGGTCAAGGCCTCATCATCCGCAAAAAAACACTTAAGCAAATCCAGCTAATTAGCGATTACTTGGCAAAAAGCTATAAGACCCCAAGCAACAACATCATAGGCAAGCCCGATGAAGAATACGGGACAGGCTGATCAACACGGGATGAATGTAGCTCAGTCCGCGGAGGGCCCATTTTCACGAGATCAGCACCTATAAAAATCAAGGGCTTAAAGCTACCTCGAAAAGATCTTAATCATGAAGTATCTTAAATAAAAGTTTGACAGGATTTGCTTATCATGGTCCGTAATCACGTCTTGATCCTTAGCATTTTACCTCTGCTACTTAATTACCTGATCACACCCATGATTGTTATCTCAGTCATATCTCTGCCGAGATTTCTCGAGGACCCAGCATACTACATCTATATGTATGGTTTTATCCTCTGGCCCATATATCACATCATCCTTGTCGGAATGGCTCTCAGCTTCTTTAGGATGGAAAAGGAGAGTATTAGAGGCATATTGGGGCCCGTTAGGGATAGGCCATGGTTCACAATTTTCATGATAACAGTGCTATTAGGCCTCTCAATCTTGCTTTTCCAGATAATCGAGCCGCGCGTAATAGACTTAGTTTATGGTCCGGGAGCATGGGAGAAGACATTAATTGGATTCAGGAGCTTACCACCAGCCATAACTATCTATAGCTTAGCAATCACACCACTAACAGCAGGGGTCTGTGAAGAGCTTATCTGGAGAGGATATCTGCAGACAAGATTCGAGCGCCTGTTACGTGGCCGAATCTGGGCGGCCATAACGCTACAGGCAATATTATTCGGCCTCTGGCATGGCATATCAATAATAGCACCATTCTCAATAATAATCGGGCTCGCATGCGGATACGCCTACGCCAAGACAAAAAGGCTCATATCAATTATGATAAGCCACTGGCTTGGAGACATAATAGGTCTCATAACAATATATGTCATTTAATACGGATCTTACTGTCATGCATTATGTTGCCTGCGAGCTCACCTCCAATAATAATAAATGGACCAAATCATTAACAGTATGGCTAAATCTTTGTTTATTAATTACTCCTGTGGGGGCGGCACGATGACGACTGGTATCTTGGACTTATCTATGAGTGCTTTGGCAACGCTTCCCATCCCGGCCTCTCTGAAGCGTTTGCCACGATATCCAATTACGAGTATGCCTCCATATTTTTCGGCTTCGCGGAGCAGGATCGAGACCGGGTCGCCCTCTAGAATCATGAACTTCGACTTTACGCCTTTCTCCTGCGCCATCTTGCATATTTCTTCTGCGATTAGGCTCACTTCCCTCAGCTCCTCGTGGAGGGCCTTATCTGTCACTGGATAGTAGGCTGGGGGCCCTTCCTCGGGCACACTTGCCCTCATGTATGTCGCCCTAGATCCGGACAGAACATGGCTGCTGACAACGTAAATCAGGACTAAGTCCCATCCAAGCCCAGCGGCGAGCTTGATGCCCAGCATCCCAACCGGCCTGCTTAATGGTGATCCATCTATCGCGGCGATGACGCATCGTCTCGCGGATGTATTCCCGATCATTTCCGCCCACCTCTTTCTCCAATCAACGTGTAATGGGCTAGTCCCATCCCTAGCCTGCCTATTGCCGAGATGCTATATACGATAAGCATCGCGGCGCTTTGCTGCATCCTCGACTCCAGTAGCTCGAGTAGGAATCCACCCACTATTGATCCTGCAAAGTATGAGGAACCCGCTAATAGGTTGTAAAAGGCTACGAAGCTCGCTCTTTCCTCCATCGGCGTATTCTCTACCAAGAATAATAGGACTGCAGTATTTATAAGCGCACTGTTTATGCCGCTGACTATATTTATCCCAAGCAGAAATGGAAATGATGGAGCGAGCCCATAGACTATTGGAAGTAGGGTCAAGCTAGACCTGTTGACCATCAACGTTTTGGCGGGCTCCATCCTAGCCACCGTGTTGCTAATGAGAAGTAACCCCACTATTCCAGCTGCCCCAGACGCCACGGTGAGTATACTTATCTCGAAGAACGAGAGTCCAGCCACCTTGGCTAGGGTTATTGTGAAGAGTGGCCATGCTATGGACATGAAGAATCCGAAACCTGCATTCATCATGCAAAACTGCAGGAAGACATTATCCCTAACTATGTGCCTAATCACTGACCTCACGCTTATCTGGCTTGGCGATGCATGTCTGCCGCGCGGCACCTTAAAACCGAGCATTATAACTGATGCAAGTAGTCCACTCACCATAGCTATCAGGAACCCAGTCCTGAATCCCGGAAGCCCCACTAGTGATGCAAGCCCCACACTAAGCGTCGAAACCATAGAGCCAACTTGCGTCCACAAGTTTATTGACGCGGAAACTATAGCCCTGCTTGCTACTGGTACAACTTCAGCGATTAAGCCTATGAATGAGGGTGCCACCATCGATGAAAAAACAGACTGTGCAGCAACAAGCAGTATGATTGTCCCAGGATCTCTCACTAATGTGATAAACAGCCATATAATTGAAGAAATGGCTCCGCCAACAATGATAAATGGTAGCTTCATGTTCTTCTTATCGCTTATGTACCCCCAGATAGCTTGGAAAGCGTTCGTGCCTAGATTGAGAAACGAGTGAAGCAGCCCTAACTGGGACGATGAAGCACCCATATTGGCGGCATATATTGGAACATAGGGCGTGCCTGCGCCATCGGAGATTGAGGCTAGGAGAGCCCTTGCATATAGCCTCTTAATATTATCCACGCGGTAGACGCAGACCATATGCCTATAAAAACCTGTTTACAGGTAGGGCTAACCAAATAATTACCCCTAACTCTGTACATAAAGGAAGATGAGTCTCAAAATAATATGGATAAGCAGCTGTTCTGAAGCTCTCTTTAAACCTTACGAATTACTTTAGCAAACCAATATTCTGGCAAGAACTTCAAACCTCTAAAAATGCACCTGAATAACAATTGCCTATAGGAAATTTTCCCAGAGATTAATGGAAATAGGTAGCCTGCTATAGTCATGTCTCTTTTTAGCAAGCTCATACTGAAATTAAGGTGATCATAGAATATGCGGCTGAGATAAAATGCCGCCTCCATATCCTTCCAAAAGAGCTTTTTACATTTTTCCCAATATTTCCTCAAAAACTGTGCTGTAAAAACTCCATTCTGATTAGCCTCGCTTATTGTATGGGCAGCTACTTCCCCACTTAGCATCGCATGGTATATGCCTTCACCTGTCAAAGGATCCACAAACCCCGCTGCATCACCGATTAAAAGTACTCGATGTGTATACACATTATTTTCCCTCCAAATTCCGCCCAGTGGAATCAGGTGCGCATGATATCTTAAATTATCTCGTTTCGCATACTTGGCTTGAACAAATTTGAGAAAACGCTCTCTTGGGTTAATGAATTCTGCAAGTCTACCACACAAGCCTATACTTACTACATCCTTCTTGGGAAAAATCCAGCCATATCCAGAATACGTATCCCCGAAATATATCCGAATACAACTCTGATCCAAACTTTTCATTAAGGGAAGTGTTGTCTCAAGTGCTAGCCACACTTCGTCAGGTTTCCACCGCTTTCTTAGATTAGTGAGCTTTGCTACAATGCTATTAACGCCGTCTGCACCTATCAAAGCCTTAGACAAATATCGCCCCCTCGTCGTTACAACCTCCACACCGTCAGATGACACATGTAGCCCCTTAACCTTCTCCCCCTCATTGAACATGGCACCCTCTCTCTCAGCCTTACGTACCAAGGATAGATCGAACTTGGATCGATCAACAAGTGTCACCATCTCCTTCTTACAGGTTATTGTAAACTCTATATTCGGCGCAAAAATTTTCATTTCCCTACACTTTCTCTCAACCACATTTTTATCAAGCAAATCCCTAGCTTCTAAGAAGTCTATGGCCTTGGGTGTAAGACCCCCTCCACAAGGCTTGTAACGCGGCATCATTTCCTTTTCTATCAACAACGTCGTCAATCCTAATTTTGCAGCAGTATACGCGGCAACAGAACCTGCTGGCCCGGCTCCTACAATTATCAAATCTAATCTTTCCATGCTACTAAAGCAAGCCTTTACAACTAAAAATAAACTTCCTCTTCATCCTCTATTCTACTAATAATAATTCTAAGTTGGGGGACAAACGTTACATCCTAAAATGATGAAGACTCATGGAAATTCCATATTCTCTAAATCGCGTAACCATTTAGGGGCTAGGCCTCTTTGATTGAGTATTTTTGATAATGTTTTGACGAATGGCCAGTAGCTTTCCTTGGGCATGCATATCGTATCTACACCTCCACTGTGAAAGACTTGTAGGAAGATGTAGTCGTATTTCACATATGTGGCTGATGTTGGCAGGGTCTTGCCATAGGCATATCCATACATTCCGTATCCTATTACCGGTGTGCTTTCGACCTCGACCTCTTTATAGGACTCGAGCCAGGCCTTCACGTCCCCGATATCCTTCCATGGTATGAGCCTCCCGCCGAGGATGAGGCCGTCATCCATCAGCTCCACCCTCGCCGCCCTCTTAAGATACGACCGCGCGATAAAGAATGTCACTGTGAGGCCAACCAGCAGCGCGATAACAGGTATCGCGTATATCGACCTAGTATATATTAGGAGGAATATGAAGGGTGCCCCCATGGCAAACATGAATACCAGAGCCAGCAGCAGCGCTATAGCGATATTAGAGAACTTCTCCGCCTCCCCACTGACCACCCGCACGCCCCGGAAACGGATTCCACTCATTCATGATGTAGAGCTCTTACATAGGTAATAAGCTTTCTAAGATACTATCCATTTGAGAGTTTTCCTCCTCGTTAAAGCTCTTTTTGGGAACGTATATTCTTCGCCTAGATATATGGATGATTTGGAGTGGAGGTATGGGAGCTGCGGCAAAGATATGGGCCGCGCTATGCTTCGTCCTATCTGGCATAGGCGTGGCATTCATTATAACCGGGATACTTATGTACATATTCAGAGTCGGTAGAAACCCGCTATTAGCAATATTGATCGGAATAGGCTTCAATGTATTATCATATCTCACGGCAAGAAAGCTGCCAAGATGTCCCAGATGCGGAAGCACAATAATAATCGACGGAAAATGCGGAGTATGCGATTACAAGCTAAACAAGGATCACTAACTGGTTCATCATTTACATTTATCCGCATGTGTAAAAGGTTCTTGGCGGTAACAGTGTTACATAAGGCTTTAAATATAATCCTAGTCCGAGATGATTTATTATGGGAATGGAAGTAAAATTTTGTGGCACGATAATCAATGTCCTCGACTTTTCACATCCTCATGTTAAATCCTTGTTTGAGGAGGGGCTATGGGTTTTCCCGATAAGCCGGTTAATAGAAAGAGATGGCAGTTGCTTAAAGAAAGTTGTATTATCCTCATTTATGGCAATTATAACCATAACAAGGGCGTTTACTTAAAAGGTATATTAATGGAAAAATTCGAAAGCCATGAACCAGTGAAATACTGGATATTGGACAAAAGGGGTTATCCATTACAAATCAGGATTAATATTGAAGGAGAGCTCGAAAATGCTGTTCCTATATTAAAGGGAGAATTGGCGGAGATGGGTGTAAAAATATGCAAAGCGCCATATGATAGATGGTCGCTAATAATCTTCGGGAATTTCAGCGGCGCCACCTATCCCTTTGACATATATGAAAGAGTGCTGGAACTATATGACGCGAGAAACAAGAAGATAGAATTAAAGTTCGACCATGATACGATCAAAGAAATAATCCATAAGCTTGGTATGCTTCAGGGAAAGATTAGTCAAAAAGAGGTTCAGATAGATAATTTTAAGTTGGATGTTGTTTGGCGGCGAATACCCCGCGCTGTTCCTTATATGGTGTTTGAAGTTCACGTACATGGAAATCTTGAGGAGGCATTAGCAAAGCTAAAACATGCTAGAGATCTTTGGAACTCGAAACCTATACTTATCACGAGAAGGGAATTGGTAAGAAAAGCCATGGATATTGCTTCAGGCGCATTTCATGAAATTTATGATGAATTGAAAATACTTTCGATAGATGAGATCATTGATCTTTATAGAAAGAAAACGGAGTACAAGACGATTGAAAGTAAGCTAGGCCTTTTTTAATAAAACTGTGGATTTCAATACAGCTCAACGTGTTAAAAATTAGAGGTTTCTAATTTGCCTCAAGTTCTTTTAATGCCTCGTTAACGGAAATTTCTTCATGCACTATTCTTGAGATTGCTCTTGCCATAGCCCTAGGGTTTTTGGCCTGCCAAGTGTTCCTCCCTATACATACCCCAATTGCCCCAGCCTCTATCGCGCCTTTAACCATCTCCAGAGTATCTCTCAGGGTCTCTGTTTTCGGTCCACCTGCTATTACTATCGGGACGGGGCAGCTCTTCACAACTTCCCTGAAGCTCTCAACGGATCCTGTGTAGTTTGTCTTTATGAAGTCCGCACCAAGCTCTGCACCGAGTCGGGCAGCAATCTTCACCCATCTTACATCATATGGGTTATCGACCTTCTTCCCGGCTGGGATGAACTCGCCGAGCAGGGGCATGCTATACTGTGCGCATGCGTCGGCTATGGCGCCAAATAGGCGTAGGCCCTCAACATCCCCTTCCTCACCAACATTCACCGTGAATGCGACGGCGTCTGCTCCAAGCCTCAGGGCCTCCTCAACTGATGCAACAACCGTCTCGAATGGGAATTCCGGGCTCAGGAAATTATTGCTGGATATCCTCAAAATTACCCCAACTCTCCCTAAATGCTCTACCATACAGTATCTCATAATGCCCCTATTTATCAGGAGCGAGTCAGCGCCACCCCTCACAACCTTATCAATGGTATCTTTCACGTCCACAATACCCTCTATCGGACCTAGAACAGCGCCATGATCGATTGGAACTATATACATCCTCCCCGTCCTAGGATTCAATAATCGTCTAAACCTCGCAATCTTACCAACATCATGCATTGAAAAATCTCTCACATGCGAGTTTTTCATGATCTGATATTTAAATTTGTATAATTAGGATGGAGCAAGAATATAAGCATCGTGCATGCAAGAAATGTGGTGGTTTACCTGATCATAGATGAGAAAGCTGTTCTGAAGAAGATTACATTATCAGGTCGTGACAGGGAGGAGGCGTTGGATAAGTGTCATAAGGTAGTTGCATCTTGGGGTCTTAAGCTGCCGGACGTCCGACCTGATCCACTACATTTCGGCCTAAACGATTTCTACAACATAGGCATAATAGAATTTAACATAAACAATGATATCGAGCATGGTTATTGCGGTAAATTCATCTTCATGTTTAAGGGTCAGACATGTCCAAGGCACTATCACAAAAGGAAGCATGAAACATTCTTTATAGTCAAGGGGAGGGTGGAG
>Ga0326760_1001084_pt1 | contig 12548 bp, 8 predicted proteins | sample GCREP_S_FD_207668 | JGI IMG/M metagenome (GOLD analysis project Ga0326760, IMG submission 207668) | Hot spring sediment microbial communities from Geyser Creek Basin, Yellowstone National Park, WY, United States - GCR.EP_S | ecosystem: Environmental > Aquatic > Thermal springs > Near-boiling...
CTTGATGGAGAGCATTGTTATGAGTATTATTGGTGGATTAATAGGAATAATACTGGGTGTAGTGGGTGCACAGGCTCTCGCGTCAAGAGGCTTTGTCATAAGTATATCGCAGCAGAATGCAATAGTTGTCACTGCACCACCCAAGGTTACAGCATTTAATATCCTTAGAGCTACTGCTCTAACACTACTTGTAGGGGTTGCCGGTGGATTATTTCCAGCATACCGTGCAGCCAGAATACCTCCAGCCGTTGCATTGAGATATGAGTAATCTATCTATAACTTTAACTCTATGAATAACTGCCTGATACCGTACTTTAAACCCGGGTCATCCATAATAGCTTTCTATCAATAACTACTCGTAGTGTATTAATAAAAAGTTTCTTTTCCCTAGTCTACTCCACAATTCACGCGTAGTCCTCATTCTATGCTGGATCTCGACAACCTCCTCTCTCAGCACGAATCTGGCATCTGGGAGTACGAGTAGATCATGGTGTGTTAATGGAACATAGTGCTCTCTATAGCCTTAAATCCCCATAAAATTATGGATGGGACCTTAATTATACTTCTATCTCTTCACTCTTGATAATATAATTTAGACTAGGAGCGACAATACTTGTTTATATCTATTAATAGCTGCTTCTCGTATCTCTCTTTTTAATTGTTCCAATACCTCGTCGGCTTGTTCAGCTGTTAATTCACTCAGTTTTTGACTTAGATGTCTGACGTATTCATATGTAAATGCTTTTTCCTCACCGGTAAATGGGTCTCTTATTAGCAAGGGGCTTGCTAGTTTACTTAATACGTCGTTTACTAAAAATGAGGCGTTCCTCTTAATTAAATAATTAAATATTTGTTTTAGGTAGCTATATGTTTCGTTTCCAACTAGTGTCTCACTGTAGTAGAGTTGGATTATATTGTTTATCTCGAGGTAGTTGTTGCCTACGTAGTAGTCTAGGACGCTGTTATTGTGGAGGAAATTCTCCACTTTGTTCAAGAGCTCTATTTTCCAGTTGGAGGTATTTATCTTCTTAACGGGTATGTAATCTGAGTATTCGAGAAAAGTTCTCTGTCCATCGTCTGATAGAAACCACTCTGTCAACTTATCAAAGTAGGTCTTCATAGGTGTTTGTAGAGGTGCCATTATTAAGGGTTCAATGATGCTTTCCTTAAGGAGTATGAAATCAGTGCCGCCTCCACTTAGTGCTTGCGCCGAGCGTGCTTGATCATTATTTCCGATTGTTAATCCGTAGAGACCTAAAGCCACTTTGGAATATGCATCCGGTAAATTGTTGGTGATATCTGATACTCCTGTTATAAAGAAAAGGATCTTCCAACCCTCATTCCAACCATGTAGCTCTAAGGTTCTCAATAATATATACCAAGTTGTATTATATATTATAGGATTTGGAAGTATCATTATTTTTCTCGAGAAAATTGATGGGTTATTTGAGAATAATTCATATAGATTAATAATACTCGTAATATTAGAAAAACCGATCTCACCAGCTATATCTCTATTTACTATTAATCCATATACTCTAAATGCTACAGTAACCCATTTTCCATCGGGGCTTCGAAAACCTTCATGAAGATCCTTAGTGATCGATTCTACTGGGAAAGAATCAAGTAGATTCTCTTGGATGCATATTCTAATGTACTGTGGATTTACAAATAATACGCCATCTACGCTCTTACTGGCTATGATCGGTATTAACGAGGATTCGTTTACGGGTATAAATGTAATATTGCTAATTCCAAGTGTTTTACCAGGTGGCGGTGGGTTTTGCCATGCAGGGTATATTGGTGGCCTAATGAGAATATAGTATCTTAAGTTATCTGTGAGTGATCTCGATAGATCTGTGGCAACATTAATTGATTCGCCAGCATATAAGTATAAACCTGAAAATTGTTTCTCATAAATTTCCTTTAGCTCTAGGTATTTAATATACGTATATGTAAAGGAGGTTAATATTACTAAGATAAACACTATGCCTACAATGGTTTTAGCTCGGATCCACATCAAAACCCCACTCCCCACTCTAGCTCGTCGAGTATTGAAAATCCACTCTCAGCTATTTCCTTGAAGACTAAGCCACTGGGTCTTATCAATCTCTTCTTTGTCGAGTAGTCCACCTCTACGATTCCAAATCGGGGTCGAAACCCGGAACTCCACTCGTAATTATCTGTTAGAGCCCAGTGTAGGTAGCCTTGTACTTCTATTCCCTCTCGAATAGCTCTATGGACAGCCTTAAGGTGGGATACAATATACCTTGGTCTCAGCGAGTCATTAGCGTCTGCAATTCCATTCTCCGTTATAAGGATGGGTAGACTATAGCGTGTCCATAATTCTCTTAAACTATAGTAGAGTCCCTCGGGGTATAGCTCCCAGCCAATATCGCTACATGGTCTACCATCCCTGGAGACTTGGGAGCCGCAGGTAAATCCATAGCCATGGACTGGTTTATAACCAAGAGCATTGTCTTGGTATTTGACAACGTGTCTACTATAGTAGTTTACTCCAAGCCACTCCAACTTATTCTTCAGGTGTTTTTTCTCTACATTCCCTGTGAAAATAGAAACTCCCTTAGTGAGCGCGTCTATAAAGCCTAGTTGCCAATATGTCTTAGCTTTATCTACTGCTTCTAGATCCTCCGGTTTCTCTACTTGATGTGGCTCAAACCATATTATAGCGTGTATTAAGCCAATTGGTTTTTTAGAATATAGTCTTATCGAGTCATGTGCTCTAGCACATGCTTCAAGTAGATTAGACGCTGCCTTAAGCATGTAGTGACTATTAATTATTCCAGGTGGGAACCCGGTTCCCATGTATCCCCCCATGTATACAACATTTGGCTCATTCATCAAGCTCCATGCATCTACTACTTCGTTGAATTTGTACGCTATGTATGCTGCGAATTTTGCAAATTCCACTATAGTTGTTTTAGATAGCCATCCAGCTGGGGCTTTTTCAGGGCCCATGTTCCTTACTTTTATTGGATCATGGAGCCAAGTTGGCATTGTCCAGTGGTATAAATTCAATATGAGTTTCTCACCGCACGATTCTTTCCAGTGTTTGAATATCTCCATGTACCTACTCACTGCTTGTTTATTTGCTAATTTATCTAACTCCTCGATGGCCTTATGAGATATATCTATGGAGACTATGTCCCCGCTCTCGTCTATTGAGACATTTACTTTTACATCTAGTGTTGGTTTAGGGAAAATCCTACTCCACTCGATGCCCAACCTAGCGATCCTCATACCTAGAAAGCAGGCTATTCCGTGGTCGATTTTATAGAGATCCCAGTATCCAGCACCGTTTTCTGGATAGTCTCCGCTGACAATACCTGCGAATACGTTGTCTCTATCGTGAACCCAGATCCACCAATCACTATTGGGATCCTCGCTTCCCGGCAAACCCATTTCAAATTGAAAACCGGACTCTGAGAAACCAAATAGGAATTTTTCATCCAAGAACATTTAGATCACCCTTAGACAATGTTTCCTATTGTAATTGTATGAGATCCCACGCTTCGAATGCCTGAAATAGCGTTTCCCTGTAGAATATTGTTTGCGAATATATTGTAATCTGAGTAGCCGTCTTCAAGTATTCCATAAGCCTGGGTCTTGCTTCCAGGGGGGTTGAAGTCATATATGAATACATTAGAGACGATGATGTTTCTCGAGTCTTTTATGTATATTCCAGCGTATTTACCTGGAGAGCCTATTCCATTATTTATTATTCTACCCCCATAGAAACGCACATCTCTACAGTTTATGAACTCTATGCCGTTTCCAAGCATCCCAGCGATTTCAACGTCTACAAAGGCTATATTAATGCAATTTACAAACCTCGATGTCTGTGGCCGCATGTCTATTCCTTCAAGGTGGCATGCTATAAACCTCTTGTGTTGAACAGGTCTAGCATCAGTATTGTATGCATGGACACTATATTTACCACTATTGAAACAATGTACATTCATAAACTCCATTACTCCATCACCTGTATCCTTGAGCAGTATGCATGTGTTCCCGGAATATGCAATATTTGATTCTTTAACGTAGAGAACGTTTCCATAGCCATTAACTGTCAATCCAACGTTACTTACGTCGTGGACGTGGACGCCTTCGATTATTATGCCCCAGAAGTCTCGGGGCGGGTCTGCTCCTTCAATTACTATTCCATCGTAGTGGTTGTAGAGTTCAACGTCCCTAATTCGTAGTGTAAATCCGTGTTTTTTAATTCTTAGTAGTGCACCGCTTGTGCTATCCCTCGATCCTCGTATCTTCAATTTCTCGATTACAACGTAGGAGGAGTCTTCCGCTATGATTACTCCATCATTGTTTCTAGATGCAACTATTTCTGGGTATCCCTCTCCCACAAGGAAGATCTTAGACTTCAACACAATGGGCTCGCTCAATACATAGACTCCTGGTTTAATTATTATGAGTCCCCCGTTCTTAGGGTAAAGCTCTTCGATGGCTCTCTGGATCACTTTATCCGCGCTCATGGATTCTAGCAGAATAGTTCCATTTAAATCTAGTAATATGTATTTATCTAGTTTCTGCATAATTATGAAACTCGGAGATGGGTATGTTAAATTATTCATGAGTGTGTTCACCAATTGTATCAAAGACTGATTAATTAGGTTTGGCATATAAGTATTTATTTCGCTTAATTGTCTCTCTAGACTAGTTATTCTAGAATTTAGAGCACTCAAATCGCCTCTTAGTGTTAATACATATAGTGTAAGAGCGATCTGGACTAGTAGGAGTAGAGATATGAGAATTACTAAAAGTCTATTCAAGCGATTTCACCCCCTCAATCTTGGTGCACTCTCTATGAGTCTCTTTGTGTAGGGATGTTTAGGATTACCCACTACTTCATCTGGGGTTCCATCCTCCACTATCTTCCCCCTGTACATTACTAGTATTCGATCAGTAGACGCGTATGCTAACCCTATATCGTGAGTTATAAATAGCATTGATGCTCTCTCGCTTCTAACAAGGTCTAGTAGGAGCTTTAATACGTAAGCTCTGAGAGAAGGATCTATCATCGAGACTGGCTCGTCTGCGATGATCAACTTTGGCTTGATTATATATAGCCTGGCAATAATTAGTCTCTGCTTTTGCCCACCTGATAGTTGATGAGGATATCTACCTAGGACTTCGCCTGGATTTAGCCCAACAGATCTCACAGCGTTTAGTATTTCTTTTTCACCTTCCTCGGAATCCGGCTCTATTCCCGCTAGTTTAAGTGCTAGGTGTAGAACTCTATCAACTCTATGATATGGATTAAAGATAGCATAGGGGTCTTGGAAGACTATGTTGAGGTTTTTGTAAAACCATTTCATATCTCCATGTGTCCTAAGATCCCGCCATATGTCTCTACCCATGAACACTATTTTACCCTCCGTGGGTTTAACCAACCTGGCAAGTATCTTAGCTAGTGTTGACTTACCCGACCCGCTCTCCCCCACTAAGCCCACTATTTCTTCATTATTGATTTTCACACTTACATTGTCTAGGGCCCTCGTCTCCTTCACTACTATGAATCCAGATTCATATACTTTAGATATATTTAAAGCCTCGAGTATAGTGCTCAATGAGTAATCACCTTTTTACATATAGCCAGCACGAGACATAGTGTCCTTCACGTGTCTCCATGGATGGGGGCTCCTCCTTCTTACATATATCCATGGCGAATGGGCACCTCGGGTGGAATCTGCAGCCTGGTGGTGGATTCGACAAGTCTGGCATGTCTCCTGGTACCCATCGTAATTGCTTTCTTTTGGATTCTATAGTTACTATGGATTCGAGTAGCATCTTGGAGTATGGGTGTTTTGCATCCTCTACTATTTCTTTTGCACTCGATACCTCTATTATTTTCCCAGCATACATAATAGCAATCCTATCCGCGATCTCGACTACCGCTGGAACATCGTGCGATATCATCATAATTGATGTGACGTGTTTCTGCTTTTTCAGTAGTTTCATGGTTTCAATAACTTGCTTCGCTGTAGCTACATCAAGAGCCGCAATTATTTCGTCTGCTATGAGTAATTTGGGTTTTAGTAGTGTGCTCATAGCCAGTACTACTCTCTGACGCATACCACCACTAAGTTCAAACGGATATCTATCAGTTATAGCTGGTGGGAGGCCAAGGCTCTCAAACTTTTCTTGTAGAATCTTAATGATTTCTTCTTTTGGTAATTGGACTCCATGGGATGTAAATATATCTTCAGCAATTTTCCACACTTTGTGAGCCGGGGGCAGTGCGCTCATAGCGTACTGAGGGGCCATCGAGATCTTTTTCCCAAAGATATTGTCACGTAGATACTTATATGTCATTGCAGATAGCTCTAACTCTCCTTTCTCATCGTAAAATAGTATTTTCCCACTGATTAAACGTAGAGGAGGCCTAATATTCATCATTATTACATCAGCTAGTGTCGATTTCCCGGATCCACTCTCACCTATGACACCTAATACCTCGTCTTCGTATATATCTATGGATACTCCATCAACTGCTCTAATTGATCTTTCACGTCCGCGCACGGTAATGTAGTAATATGCCCTTAGATCCCTAGCTTTAATAAGAGGCTTCATGATTACACCTCTGCAACACCTACTTCTCTTAGCCTTGGATTAAACACTGATTCAAGTGATACCGCTATTACTTGGATCGAGGATATAGTAGCTGTTATTATAACTCCTGGGGGTATGAACATCCAGTAAAGCCCTCTACGTATAGCATCCAATGTTCCAGCCCAGTATAGTAGAGACCCAAGCGAGATAGATCTCAATGCACCCAGCCCAAGGAATGATAAACCCGTCTCCATCCATATACCCGAGCCGATGAAAGAGGCGAAGTTAACTATTATGAATGGTGCCATATTTGGTAGAACATCTCTAATGAGTATACTTATTGATCTCTGGCCTGAGGCTCTAGCCAACATCACATACTCGCTCTGTGCAATACTACTAACCATTCCCCTGACTCCTCTCGCATAACCTGGCCAAAGGAAGATACTCATTACTACTGCAAGTAATTCAACTGTTCTATTTGGTATGTAGGAGGTTATGATTATTAGAATTAGCCCTGAGGGTATTGTCAACATCATATTTGTGAGGTTGTCTATAATGGTGTCTACGAATCCACCGAAGAATCCGGCAATCGCACCTAGTATTGTCCCAATGGTGATTGAGATTACTGCAACTATGAAACCAATGTAGAGAGAGGTTTTAATACCGTAAAGCAGCTGTGCTAGGATATCTCTTCCAAACCTATCTGTTCCTAGTGGGTACTCGAGGGATGGTGGTAGTTGTTCTTTATATGCCATCGCGAAGGGGTCTCTAGTGTAGAATATGGGGCCAAATAAGCCGAGTAGCAGTATTGAGGCAAAGACAATGAATGCTAATAGAAATCTCTTGTTTTCTCTAAATAAGTATAGAAGCATTTCTCTATACTCTTCTAGGCGTACTCCTCTGAACATGGCTTAAGCCCTCGCCCTTGGATCAATTATTAAGCGAATTAAGTCCACGATGAAGTTTGTAGCAAACACTACTGCAACTACTAGTACGAAAAAGCCCTGTATTAATGGATAATCTAGGGAGCCTAGAGCTGCAGCGAGGAAGTATCCTACACCCGGGTAGCTAAAGACAGTCTCTACGAATAAATTCCCCATAACTATTCCACCCATAGCTATTCCAAGTGAGGTTAGTTGTGGGATAATGGCGTATCTTAGCGCGTATTTGTATATGATCCTGTCCTCTACACCCATCGCTCTCAAGTAGTTTACATAGTCGCTTTCAAGCTGTGTAGAGATTAAAGCTCTCATGGATCCAGCCCAGCCGGGTGTCATGACTATGTATAGTGTTATAAAGGGTAGAGTGTAGTGCCTTAGAAAATCAAATATAAATGTTGTTGTGAGAGATGGAATCACTCCTGGTGATAAACCACCACCTGATGGAAATAGCTTTAGTGTAAATGCAAATGTAAATATCATTAGTAGTGCGAGCCAGTAGGATGGGATATTACTTAGTACATATGATAATCCAACAAATAACTTGTCGACTTTACTGCCTCTTTTATACCCCACGTAGGCTCCAACGAGCGTGCCGGTTGTCCACGATAATAATGTTACAGGTATCAATAGAACTAGAGTCCAGGGAAGTGCTTTAAGAAATATCTCTACGACCTTCGCGGGATAGAAGGTTATCGATGTCCCCAGGTCTCCTTGGAACATCCTCACTAGGAAGTCCATGTATTGCCACCACAAGGGCATTCCCACTCCATACTCTCTCAATAGTCTTAATTCATAAGCCCTAAGAGTCTCTGGATATAAAGCATACTGTCTATATAGATTCTCGAGGTATCTCCATGCGGGGTTTTGAGGGATTAAACGCGGTAAAATAAAGATTATTGTTATTGTAATCCAGTAAGTAATAATTAAAGCAAGGAGACGCTTTCCAATATTCATAAGCAGGCGTTTATCAATTATACGAAGGGAACGATTGGAAAAAAGCAATTTGAAATTAAAGGGCACGTATCAATCACCTTTTCTTCACTACCCAGCCTATGGCGAGGCCTATAATGAGTGCTACAATAGCTAACCCAGCGGAAATACCCCAGTCTACCTCTCTAGTCGTTAGCACTGTTGTCTGCGTTATTGGTTGCGTTGAAACCACTGTTACTGTTGAAGTCACCGTGGCCGTTGTTGTCGAGATCTGGGTTTGTGTTGTTGGAGGTGGTGTAGTGGTTTGCCCAGCCTGGGCTATTCTTATTAAGACTTGGGAGATAGGTATGAAGTAGCCTCCTTGTTCAATGCTCCTAGCCCATGTAGGCGGTTGCACGGGTTGTCCAGCTGGTTTAAGACCGAACATTACCGGTAGACCACTGGATGCTCCAGCCCATGTTTCACCCCACCATGGATTATCTGCACTAGGCCATCCAGTCCAGTACTTTGCATTGTATGCATACCATATTGCACCGTAGAACATTGGTACTGCTGGCATGTCTTCGTAGAATATCTCTTGTAGTCTACTATATGCTTTCATAATTGCAGAGGTGTCTGTTAGAGATGGTATTGTGTTGACTAATTGTGTTGCATCGTCATTGCGGTAGTTCATCCATGAAGCAATCCAAGTGACCATTATTGATCTAAATGTGTTCAAGGGGTGCTCTGGTCCAGGCCCCTCTGCTCCAACCATCCATAAATCTATTTCCTCTCCCCTAGATATCTTATCGAAGTAGACTCCTGCATCGTAGTATCTAACTTCTGTTTTCAACCCTATCTTATTGAGTGAGTTTGCGATGATCTCTATTATTGCCATCCAATCCGTCCAACCCTGTGGGACTGAAGCTACTAGTGATATGTCTTTTCCATCAGGTGTCTTAAAGTATCCGTCCGCGCCTAGTTTATAGCCGGCGTTTAGTAGTATTTCTTTAGCTTTATCAGGGTCGTATGGTATTCTACAAGTATCTGTACCCCAGTATTTTACACATAGTGATTTATTAACGTACTCTGCATAAGCCGAATATACGTCTACTATACCACACGCTGTTGCCTGTATGGAGTAGTTGTAGTATCCCTTGGAGATAACATCTGAGTAGGGTATTGCATAAGCTATTGCCTTTCTAACATTACGGTCCGCAAGAACAGGGTTCCTCATGTTAAATCCAAGTATTATTGGTACTCCAGCGCGGAAGTATGGTGGTTTACTACTCCACGTGCCTATGCCTTGTGGGAACAACTCCCAAATTGCAGGTATGAATCCAGTCCACCAATCTATCTCCCCGTTTTGTAGTCTCCCAACAGCAACAGTGTTGTCTTTGCAGCCTACGTATATGAAGTACTTTGGCGCTGGTAATCCAAATACTTCTTTACCCCACCAGTCATCTATTCTCTCGAAGAATATATAGTTGTATGGGTCGAAGTACTTGATCTTATATGGCCCTGAAACAACCTGGGTATTGGGGTCATCGTTTTTCCAAGATTTAACGGCATCTGCTCCACCAGTATTATATAAGTTCATGAATACATGAGACGGATAGATCTCTGCTAGGAGAATTCCAAGCACTGTTGATAGACTGAGTGTTGGGGTGTCTGGTTTAGGGCCTTCTTCAACAATGTATGTTGTGTACTCGAATACTTTATCGCTTATGATCCTCATATGCCTATAACAGTCTGTACATGGCCCTCCTCCCAATTGTGTAGATAGCCAGGAAGTGTAGTATAGATCGTATGCAGTTATTGGTTTTCCATCACTCCACCTAGCTTGGGGTCTAATATAGACTCTAATAGTATATGGATCAACGATCTCGAATCTCTCGCCAATGAATGGTAATAGTGCATTGTTTACACTATCATAAATGAATAGGGTTGGGTATAGGAATCCCATTCCAGGTCTACCGCCTTGTGGATTGTATGGGTTGTACGCTAGGACAGCGTCATAGAAACACGCAGCTACATACTCATTTCTCGATGGCACTTGCGCTCGTATTATAATTGAAGTAGATGGTATTATCGGAGTCATTAATATTATTCCTATTATGATGCTTAGGATTACACGGGGAATTTGCTTCTCGCGGACTATCATAGTGGTATCACCTTCCCACATTTCTATTTTTAATTTAATAAGAGCTTATAAATATCATCTATTGATATCTCTTCAAAAATCCATTATAGAATTTATTTAAATATATAAATCTATTCTTTGGTTATTCATAAAGCATTGCCAAGCAATTTCTATGGAGTATATATCTATTAATACAGAATAAACATATTTAGTAACCTATAAGAGCTCAGAGAATGGAGTAAAATCAGGGTTTATATCACGTGTCAATTGATCAAGGCTATAGCACAATAATTACAACAATTTCTTTAAAATATCATTTTTATGAGTAAATGTTAACGTTAAAAGAGTATTACATTAAAATAAAGCCGAAGATTATTTCAAAGTTGAATATTGACTTTTAACTAGATATCTAGATTAGATGGATAATATAATAAAATATCGTGTTAACTATTAATACCTCTTAGGAATTATCTAAACCTTTCATTTGCTTTCTTTTATTTTCATCTGCAAATATCTATACGCCTCATATGTATACGCTTCAATACAAGTCCGTGGGTAGAGTAGTTGTATTCTGAATTATTTAGCTAGGTAGTCGCTTATTGACACTTCATCAATGTGTTAGTTCACTACAGCGTTTGCCATAACTTCTCTACTAACTCTATCGCTTGTATCAAAAGCACTTGTGGGATCACATAGGCCTCGATAACTCCACCACCAGTTTCGATTGATACAGCAATTGCTTCGGGCTTGGAATAAGACATTGATCTAGGCGTTCAGCTATAGGCACGGGTAAAGCTATATCTAGAGCGTCACTAATAAAGCCCGTGTTTATGTATCCCTTTACAACCACTTCTCTACTTGTATTTATTGTTATTAATTGTTCTCAAGGAGGGTTTAATTTTCAGAGGCAAGTTTCTAGCTTCTAAGAAGAGCCATGGCTTTCTCCCTTGGAATCGGGATTAATTGCACCTTTATTAAACCACGTACTTCCTTAATTCTCATATACCTTATAATATGTATACGCTTCAATACAAGCCCTAAGTGGAATAAGTGCAATAGTGTTATATGAGGTAATTAGGTGTAAATGATAGTCCTGTATTATTTAAGACTCGGAGTTTAATCCATGCATTGCTGTACTATATTGTCGTGTCTAGTAGGTGCGGGGAGAAAAAGAGTTATGGGGATTGGTCTGGTCTAGACGGATCTACCACGTGACCTATGAATAGTATAGCTTTACTACCGCGGTCTCTAAGGATATAAATGAATGGCTTGCCTACTACGACTTCTATATTGTACACAGGTGCGGATGTATATATAATGATCGCTGTAGCAGCAGCGGCCTCAGTCCCTTTCTCATTCACCTTTATCACGGCTTTATGTATTACCTTGTCAACCCATATACTGCCTCGAGCTATGTCCGCCATTCTCGTTAAATCAGCTACTCCAGGTTGGAATACTTCATGTACCCCCATTTCCTGTAAGACATCATTGAGAACTTTATTGAATGATACGTTGAATTTAGGCATTACGAGGTGTGCTCTAGGTATTGGACTAGCATTATCTATGTTTTCAAGGGCCTTTGTAATTAATTCCCTAACGCTCCCTACAGCCTCTTTGAAGTCTCTTGGCATTATGATCACCATTGACAAACTAGTGTCCTTGTAGGGGATCTCCACAGCGATGTACTCGCTAGTATTCACTACTCTCAAGTGGTCTCCTTCAACGTCCATACCATCTACGTATATCCATTCACTTCCATTCCAGAATCTGATTTTTCCAATTGGCGTGAACTCCTTTAACCAATCTGCCTTGAAGTATATTGCTGAAACCAACACTGCAACCGTGTTGTCGGACACTTGATCCCTGTTCAAGAGGTTCTTTATTAATCCATTTGTCTTCTCCTCAACCCATCTATTAACACTCTCAACTAACTCATCTATACTAGTAAAGTACTCTACGTATCCATT
>Ga0326760_1001085_pt1 | contig 12545 bp, 16 predicted proteins | sample GCREP_S_FD_207668 | JGI IMG/M metagenome (GOLD analysis project Ga0326760, IMG submission 207668) | Hot spring sediment microbial communities from Geyser Creek Basin, Yellowstone National Park, WY, United States - GCR.EP_S | ecosystem: Environmental > Aquatic > Thermal springs > Near-boiling...
CCCGAAATGAAGGAAATGACCATCTAGGGACAAACGGTCTTGGACTAGAAAGACTTGTTAGTTATATACACGGACTAGAACATGTCGCGTATGCTACACCACACCCCCGTATTCCCGGCTTAATAGGCTCCTGAGACATAGTTCTTAAAGGTAGTGTTTTATGCTTGACCCCGAGGATATTAGAAGGGATTTTCCAATACTCAGTAGGCTCGTTAATAATAGGAGAATAGTTTACTTTGATAATGCCGCTAGTACTCAGAAGCCTATGCAAGTTATTCGCGCTATGCAGGAGTTCTACGAGAAGCACTATGCTAATGTTCACAGGGGTCTTCACACTCTAAGTCAAGAGGCGAGTAAAATGTATGAAGAGGCCCACGAGGTCTTAGCTAAGTTTATAAATGCCTATTCGTGGAGAGAAGTTATCCTCGTCTCTAACACCACTGAGGCTATTAACACGGTAGCGTACGGATGGGGTCTCTGGAATATTAGAGAGGGGGATGAGATCATCATTACCATTATGGATCACCACAGCAATATGTTGCCGTGGAGACTAATTGCTCAGTTAAAGAGAGCGAAAGTCAAGTATATTGATATAGCAAATGATGGTTACCTAAGATACGATCAACTAGAAGAGGCTATTAGCGAGAGAACAAGGCTGGTCGCGTTTCCCATAGCTAGTAATGTCCTGGGAACAATAAATGACGCGAAGAGAATAGCCAGACTAGCCCACAAGGTAGGCGCGGTAGTAGTAGCTGATGGTGCACAGAGCGTTCCACACATGCCTACAAATGTGCGTGAGCTTGAAGTTGACTTCTTAGCATTCAGCGGGCACAAAATGCTTGGCCCCACAGGCTCGGGTGTCCTGTGGGGGAGAGAAGATGTACTAGAGGAAATGAAGCCCTTTAAAGTAGGGGGCGACACTATTATAGATGTCACTCTTGACACTGTTGTATGGCATGAATTGCCTTGGAGGTTTGAAGCAGGCACTCCCAATATAGCTGAGGGTATAGGTTTAGCTGAAGCTGCAAAGTACTTGATGAGAGTAGGAATGGAGAATATTAGAGAACACGAGATGGAGCTCGTGAGGTATACTCTAAAGAGGTTTGAGGAGCTCGGCGATGAAATAGAGTATTATGGCCCCAGAAACCCGGGAGACAAAACAGGCGTCATAGCATTTAATGTTAAGGGACTAAATCACCACACTGTGGGAGCTGCCTTAGACATGTTTGGCATAGCTGTGAGGAGTGGAATGCACTGTGCCCACCCACTTCACAGGAGGCTAGGATTAGATGGTACAGTAAGAGCTAGTTACTATCTCTACAACACCTTCGAGGAAGTAGACTACTTTATAGAAGCACTCGAGAAGATACTACACTTAAAGAAAAACCTACTAAGACCAGCTACAAGTACTACTTGCACTGGAACGTGAAGAAAAGAGAGTGTTAAAAAAAATATTTAGTGGGAACCCCTAGAGTCTAAGGCCATTATTTAGCAGGTCCTAGTATCCTGGCGAATTTCTTGCCGGTGTATGGGCTTGTAGCAAACGCTATTTTGATCTTGCCTCTCTTAGTCTCTTTTATTACAACCTCGTACTTGTCTGTTTCAAAGTACTGCTTTGCTTTTAGGTCGAAGAACTTTAGCTTCTCGGGCATGTGCTATCTCCCTCTCACATATTCACTTTAATCTTTCACTGTGTGTGCTTATAAATTTATCTTTTTGTTTACATGTTTAATGCGTGCACAGTTTTATGTAAAACATATTATATGAGATAATAAATATATATTTATGTGTTGTTCTTTTAGTAAAAGTTACCTGGGTACGTAGAGGACTTAAGCTTGTACGAAGATAATTGTTACATGGAATTGCTATGTGAACATAAGTTTGTTATGTTTACCGCTCTAACGGGTAATACTTCGCTGTTTTTGTATAACTAGCGCACCGTGATTTCAGAGAGGGGGCTTTAGCGAAACATTTCTTGCTCTTTAAGAACTAGTAGCTACCCATTTCTTCAACTCTCAACTTTTCGCGCACTGCTTTATCACTTAATACGTTGCTAATTCCAGTATAGTCGTAAATTACTACTGTGTACTCTAACTCACCGTTACGTGCTTTTTCTAATTTATGGAGAAGCTCCTCGCAGTTTGCAGTACTTACTGATTTCTCGGCACAGAGAGGTGTTAAAGCATTAATGAATTCTACAATTAAACCCTCCACTGTGGTTATATAGCCTTTAGACGCGGCGCCCGGCTCCGCTACGAGGCCCAACTCTGGTATTTCTATTCTAGCGTGTGAACTCTTAATTACGAGCGCGTTAACGTCGCTTGGCTTTTCTACTCTATATGTAATTCTACGCGGCTCAGCTCCACTAAATTGTTCTACGTCTCTGTATATATAGTTGCATACTGGACAACTACCACTAAATATTAAAATGTTACCGTAGTAGGGTACTGTGTATTTAAACACAGACACATTAATATCGCTTTTACACTGTGGGCATTTCATGCTGTACTCAAATATTTTCTCGGGTTTTCTAGTAGAGATCCCCTCCGTTTAAACCACCCTGTTTTCCTATAGAGTACTAACCTTTAAGTGCTCTACTGAGCTCTATTAAGTGAGATCCGTCGCAGGAGGGTGCTCTATTAAATTCCTGTCCGAGGCCCTCTCTACACGTAGCTACAGTGAGTCCTAGCTTTATAGCTGTTTTAACTACTGGTAGTAACAACCTCTCTCTCATCGCTCGAGGCAAATACATGTAACCATGAACTCTGATGCCGCTGCCAACGTAAACCTCTCTTAATTTGCCTCCTTCAGAGAGAGCTTGCAGTAATCTCTTCAAGCTATCCCACTTCGCCTTGTATGTTGAAGTTACCACGTGTTTTGCCCCAGCTTCTTTTACCTTTTCAAGCAACTCCACAATACTATACTCATCGCTATTTACACCTGGCATTATAGGGTCAATTCTAACCCCAACCGGAATTCCCCGCGTACTCAACTCTCTAATAGCTTTCAATCTAAGAGTAGGTGAAGGCGCGTAAGGCTCAATTAACTTAGCTAACTCGTCGTCGAGTGTAGTAATAGTTATCATTACAGCCGAGGGTATTTTCTTTAAGAGGTCTACATCTCTTACTACAAGATGGGACTTCGTGGTAATCAGTACTCTCACTCGGCTTTTCGAGAGGAGTTCAAGCGTTTTACGCGTTAATTCAAGGTCTTTTTCTATTGGCGGGTAAGGATCGCTACTAGAGCTCATTTCTATTAGCGAGTTCTCCTCAATAATCTCTAAGTCTGCTCTAACGTTAGTTAAAAACTCAGCTTTTGGAGTACTCTGCTTCCTACCTATGTATGATGCCGCGTAGCAATACAAGCAGAAGTGACTACAGCCCGTGTATGGGTGAAGGCTGTATTTTCGTGGACATGTACACAGAGGAGACATCCACGGGTCAAAGACCCTGATAACTCTTAGTCTCCGCATTTAAAGCACCACGAGATGCCGCGTCTCCTGGTAGTTCTGTGCCCCGCCAGACCGACCTTCTTCATATTCACACCCCCTTAGCAGGGGATCTCTGGAAGGTGTGAGAGTGGCGGGGCATTTATTGTTAAATCCTTAATGTCACTAATATCGTTTTTCCCTGATCGCCTTATGCAACGATCTATTTATGGTTTAAAACCCTCAAGATACGTAATCTACTAGAGGGCTACATGGTTACTGGCTTAACTAGAGATGCAGCTGTCGAGATAATAGACTTTATTTACAAGGCAATTGAGCTAATAAGTGATAGTGAGAAAGAGGCTTTTTTAAATACTCTTCTAGAAGCCCGCAAAAACGGCAAGCGTATTTTCGTTACTGGTGCGGGGAGAAGTGGTCTCGTTGCTAAGGCCTTTGCAATGAGACTACTACACTTAGGATTTAACGTTTACGTTGTAGGTGAGACCATTCTACCTCCTATAGTTAAGGAAGATGTCCTTTTAGCCGTATCTGGTTCCGGTAGAACGAAGAGCGTTGTAGCTATAGCTGAAGCCGCGAAGGCTATAGGGGCCAGAGTAGTCGCGCTCACTACTTTTCCAGATAGCCCGCTGGGGAAAATAGCAGACATCTTGGTGAGAATACCTGGTAGAACTAAGCTGGCTAAAGAAGAGGACTACTATGTTAGGCAAGTAATGGGTGTCCACGAGCCTTTAGCGCCACTTGGAACACTATTTGAAGCTACAACTATGATTTTCCTAGATGGAGTTGTAGTCGAGCTAATGAATAAACTGGGGATCACAGAGGCCGAATTACAAGAGAGGCATGCTAATTTAGAGTAGAGGAAAAGTTTATGGTGTCGGGTTGGGGCTCTAATGGTTTAAACAGAGGCTTTTTCCCCTATCGAAGGCTTGCTACTGGCTTCGCAGAGGCTTTAACATTAGCTCTAATTTTAGAGCCCTCCGCTTATCCAAAACCAGGAAATGTACATAGGCTAAGAGACAGGCCAAAGCTGAGATACGAGGCTTTCTTAGCAACAGGTGTACTAGCTTATAAGTACTTTAAGAGAGGAATTACGCGCGGAATACGTGGCTATAAGCGCGTAGTTCTAGGAGACCTGGTCTACGGGCTTGTGAGAGACGTAGCTGAGAAAGTGAATTCTAGCAATACTTGTCTAGGCTCCTCACTGCTACTCTCTCTACTCAGCGTATCAGCTGGTAGGTGTATTGCTAGTACATGTACTCGCGTGGAGGAACTAGTCGGCTACTCTAAACACGTGATCTCTTCTACTAAGGTTCTAGACTCAATATACTACTACATGGCTATTAGAGTGGCCTCTCCTAGCCACATTAAACCAAGTGATTACACGGGTGAGTATGTTAATGTTTGGGACGCGGACTTTAAAGAAAAGCTCAAAGCTAGAAAACAGCGTCTCTACGAAATCCTGCTTTATAGCTCTAAATTCGACATTGTGGCCAGCGAAGCTATAGAGGGGTTTCCGCGTGGTGTTAAAGCAGAGAGCTTCCTCAGGTCGAGAATTGAGGTGAATAGAGAGCTGAACAGGTCTATTGTAGAGACGTACTTGTATCTACTATCAAGCAATATTGACACTATTATACTGTTAAAATATGGCTATGATACTGCTGCGGAGGTCTCTAAGAAAGCGTTACTTGTACTTAACGAAGTCCTATCTGCGGAAGAAAACTGGGTAAATATCGCTCTTGAATTCGACAAGGAGCTGTATGATAAGGGTCTAAATCCCGGTGCCGTAGCCGACTTAGTGGCGGAAACACTAGCCTTATATATGCTTAGAAACGTGCTGAGTGGTTCTAGAATCTTAGACTTATCATACTGAGTTTAAAAGTGTCTACTTCCTCCTCTCTTCTAGTGTTACTCTATGTAATCCCTTAAACCGACTTCTCTACCTCGCTTAACAAACTTTATTTTGATGTCTGGTTTCACGTCGAGATTTAACATGGTTATTATATTGTAGACTAGTGTGCCACTCATAGAGGCAATCTTACCGCTCTTTATAGCCCTGTACAGCTCGCTTATTAGCACACTGTATATTTCTGGATACTTCAACTTGATCTTATCTAGAAGCTCTAGTGCTTTCTCGTCGGAGTTGGCTCGTACAAGTTGCTCGGGATCTTCTACGCTGCGACCAGTAGTCTTTTCCCACTCTCTCGCTGCTTTATTCATAATTCTCTTCATTAACTTCAACTTGAGGGTATCTGGAAGATCCTCGCTCAAAGTGGTCACCGAGTTAAATTTTTCTACTAGTGTTTACTATCGGCTTATAATCACCTCTTACTCACAGTTTATTTTTAGAATTCCAAAGGGGATTTTAGTTACTCTTAGCTGAATTCTCTATTCGTGTCTACGTTTAAAATAAAATCTATTTAACTGTACTTGACTTAGGGGGTAATTGTGGGGGTAAAGGAGGTTATTAGCAGGTGGCTGCTCGAGGAATCCTACACTATAAGCAACTTAGAAGGAGTTAGTGTTCCCGGCGTAGAGTGGGGGTTGGCTGTCTCAACTCAAGCACCTCCTGGTGTAAAGTTCTCAGTTATATCTCCGAGTGATAAGAGAGATAGAGTTATACTCGTACTTGGTGTTGTGATTTCACCTGAGCATAGGAGAGAGCTGGAGAAGTTGAGTGTAAATGAGAGGGTGAGGTTACTTCACACTATTCTCTCAAAAGCCCTAATGGTGTGTAGTGATTGTAAAATAGCCGTTAAACCGGCGATCAGCGACCCGCAGGCAATAGTCATAAACCTCGAGGTATTTAACGATGAGATTGAAAAGTACGGTAAGTCATACTTCTTGAGGACTCTCTATAGGCTTATAAACACCTATCTAGCTGTAGTCTCTGGTTTCAACGAGTGGTTTCCAGTAGTAGTTAGCGAAAAACAACAGTATTACCCATATATGTAAGTACTAAGTAAGTTGATTTATCTTCAAGCCTTCTTCTCATTGGAGGTGATCATTTCACCTTGAAGAAGCGTTATGGACTTTTCACGGAAAAAGAACTCGCGGTGTTAAAACTCAGAGCACGGGGGTTAACACAGAGAGAAGTCGCAGAGATCCTGGGCGTCTCGAGGACAACTATCTCGACTATTGAGAGAGCTGCGCTTAGAAAGGTGAGGCTCGCAGAGGAGACTATTAATATCTACCGTGAGCTGTGCTCGCGAACATCATTAACTATTAAGTCTGGTACAAAGCTAGTAGAGATCCCGGCAATAATTCTGCGCAAAGCAGATGAACTCGGCGTAAAGCTCAAGGGCAACTTCACGTACATATACTCGCAATTACGGTACAAAGTAGGTGTAAAAAAGCCCGTTCTAGACAGAGATGTAAAAGTAGTAATTTACCACGACGGCTCATTTGAAGTACTGCCAGCAAGTACCGCTAATGCTACAGATAAGTAGAAACCCACTTACTATCTTCCACTGCTAGAACTCGCTTACTGCGAGAAAAGTAGTGGACCGGCCGGGATTTGAACCCGGGACCTCCGCCGTGCGAGGGCGGCGCTCTTCCAGCTGAGCTACCGGCCCCATAAGTATGTTTATTCCTGTGCTGAGGTCTTTTTATTTTTAAAAGTGGTATTCAGCGAACCTTCCATGGTAACATTACATGTTGTAACCTAGTTCTAGGGCTAATATGTTTTGCTTAAGCCAGTTTTCTGGTACTAGTTCCTTTACTGCTAATTTTATTTGCTCCAAGTCGAGAATTCTGGTTTCACGTATCAACTTGCCTAAGATAACCATGTTAGCTACTCTCCGCGTCCCCGTGTTCTTCTCGGCTACTTCACTAAACTTGTGAGCTATGAGCTTATACTCCCTGAAGAGGTCTGGATCAACATACTCTGAGTCAACAATGACTACTGTGTTCTTAGAAAGTAAGGATTTGTACTTGTAAATGTTAAAGGGGAACATAAATATACTTATATCGGCATTTTCTATTTTCACACGCATAGCGTCCTCGGGAGTAGATGATATTGTTAAGTCTACTCTACTCTCTCCACCACGTGTTTCAGCTGCATAGCTTTCTGTTAAAACAGCATAGTAGTTTGCATATTTACTGGCCGCAAGTCCTATAATCCTCCCCAGTAACAGTACTCCCTGCCCCCCTCTCCCTACAATTAAAATATCCCACTTCACTTACCACGCACCCCTGTTAGTAGTTCTAGGTATGAGGGGTTGTTACGCTCTAGGAATTCCCCTATTACTATGCCTGTATCCCAGCTAATATCTGATTCCTCAATACTTGGTTTTTGCTTATACTTCACTCTCTTTTTCAGCTCATTGTACATATCCACAGGGTCTCTTAAACCTATGTGTCGACCATATACTTCTGGACAAGTACTCACGATTTCTATAAATCTAAAGCCCTTCATTCCGAGAGCCTTATAGAAGAAGCTCTCTATATAGTGAGGTGTAGTAACACTTGCCCTCGCAACGTAGTTGGCGTTTAGCGAAGTCACCACCTTAACAACATTGATCGGAGGCTCTGGATTCCCATATGGTGTAGTCGTCGTTTTAACTCCTACTGGTGTAGTCGGCGCGACTTGTCCACCTGTCATTGCGTAGACGAAATTAGTGATCATCACTACGATCATGTCTATATTCCTCTTAGCAGCGTGAATAAGGTGATTGCCACCTATTCCTGCAATGTCTCCGTCACCACCTATAACTATCACCTGTAAATTCGGATTTGCAAGTATAACACCTAGTGCAAATGGAATAGCTCTACCGTGTAACACGTGTGCTGCATCGTAGTTTACGTAGAGTGTAGCTCTAGCACTACAACCTATTCCCCCAACCCAGACAATCCTGTTAGGGTCTAAGAGTCCCTCATTGAACCTCCTATCAAGAGCCCTAAACATTGCTCCGAGTGCAATACCGATTCCACAGCCAGGGCAATACATTGTTGGTACTCTATCTAGTCTTAAGTGCTTATCGAGCGGGTGTATAAGGGGGGGTGTTTTCATAGCCATGTGTTAATCACCTCGAGAACGTCTCTGAGTGAGGGTAACTCTAGGCTGAGTAGAGGTGCAGGATAAACCTCTCGATCCCTGAATATTCTCTCAGCATCCATATAGATTTTCCCCATATTGTTCTCGAGAACGATTATTCTCCTAGCACTACATGATTTAACTAACTTCTCCTCGTCTAAGGGCCACAGTGTCTTCAACCTCAACATGCAGACTCTGTGTCCACGTTTACGTAGCTCTAACATAGCTAAATAGGCTATTCTCGCAACAGATCCGTAAGATAGCAGCATGTAGTCGCAGTCTTCGCCGCAGTAGTAGGACTCGTAGTCAAATACCTGGTCTAGTCTCTTAAAGATCTTCATGTGCAAGCGTAATACAAGGGCCCTGTAGCTGTCATCTCGTGGTGCATAGTATCCTCTCTCATCGTGAGTAAGAGACTCCGCAATAGCCTTGAAACCTCTTCCAAAAATCGGCATAGGTGGAATGAGGTCCGGGTCTGGCTTATAGGGAAGAGCTTTTTCACCTTCTTTTGGAACTTTCCTGTTAATAATTGTCACTTCTTTCTCATCACGAATTACAAGGGGCTCCCACAAATGGGCTATGACGGCGTCACTTAAAATCACGACAGGTGTTCTCAAGAGCTCAGCTGTATTAAACGCTTTAATTGTGAGATCATATGCTTCTTGTACGCTCCACGGGGCATAGCAGGGAACTATATAGTCTCCGTGAGCAAGCCACCTCGCCTGTAGAACATCCGACTGAGATGTTTTTGTAGGGACACCTGTGCTAGGCCCCGCTCTCATAACGTTAACCACGACAATAGGGGTCTCTGTTATAACTGCGAGCCCAATAGCCTCAGCCATTAGTGAGAAACCCGGGCCTGATGTGGCAGTCATGGATTTAGCGCCGGCCCATGAGGCGCCGATTATCGCGTTTATTGATGCTATCTCATCCTCCATTTGAATAACAACGCCTCCTAGCCTCGGTAACCTCTCAGCGAGGTACTCCATTATCTCTGAGCTAGGTGTTATTGGGTAACCAGCGTAGAACTTTAAACCCGCAGTAATGGCTCCCTCAGCAATAGCTACGTTACCGGGTGCAAAGGTCTTCCTCAATTAACCCACCCTCTCTACAAATATCGCGAAATCAGGACAATTATACTCGCAGAGTCTACAGCCAATGCACTTCTCAATATTAGCGGGCTCTGGCGGGTGATAGCCATACGCGTTAATAACACTAGATTTTACGAGTACTTTTGTTGGACACACAGCTATGCATAGTCCACACTCTTTACACCTATTTACAATTATACAGACCCTGAACTTTCCGTGCTCTCTAGAAATCAGTGCGTAGGGCTCTTCGAGAGCACTCAAATTAAACACCATTAAGATTAAATACCTGTTGAAAATAAATGTCTACTTCAACACGTGAGATCAACTTGTACGGCTCATAAAAACATAAAGCTTTAAAGTATAACTCTACATTCTGAATTGTCATTGAGGTGTATGTAGAAGTGTTAATTGAGATCCGTTGGCATGGTAGAGGAGGACAGGGGGTATGGACAGCCAGTAACATAGTCGCTACAGCTGCAGCCTACGGGGGTAAATACGCGCAGAGCTTTCCGGCCTTTGGCCCTGAGCGATCTGGTGCCCCTGTACTGAGCTTTACACGTATAAGCGATGAGCCAATAGAGGTGCATAGCATGGTCTATAACCCAGACATCCTCGTGATATTAGACTACACTCTGCTCTCACCTAGAATAGTTGAAGGCCTCAAGCCTGAAGGGGTAATAGTGACAAACTACACTGGAGACGTGAACAGCGTCTTAGAGAGGTTGGGAATAAAGCGCGGGGATTACAGAGTACTACTCGTGCCAGCGTCTAAGCTAGCTCTAGAAATTCTCAGAATTAGAGCTACAAACACGGCAATGATAGGCGGCCTCCTTAAACTAGGCTATGTAGTTAAATTTGAAGACGTCAAAAAAGCCATAATGGAGCGGTTTACTGGCCCCGTGGCGGAGAAAAATACTGTTTTAGTTGAGAGGGCGATGAGTGAGACTATAGAGGTGTGAGCTTGAGCCTTAAATCATGGAGAGAGATACCAATTGGTGGAGTCGGGTTTAAGCTGTCAACAGAAGTAAAGACAGGAGAGTGGAGAGCAATGAAGCCGGTAATAGACCAGAATAAGTGCACTAAGTGCCTTATATGCTGGCTGTTTTGCCCTGAGCCAGCAATAATGTGGGATGGAGTTAGAGTAGAAGTAAACTACGATTACTGTAAGGGATGTGGTATTTGCGCACAGGAGTGCCCTGTTAAAGCAATATCCATGGTTCCTGAGTTTGGCGGTGAGTAGTTGTGACGACACTTAAACTCACACCTAAATACCCGAGAGAGAAGCAGACAATCATGATGTTTAACGGAGATGAAGCCGTCGCGTACGCTGTTAAACAGTGCTACGTAGATGTAGTAGCAGCTTACCCAATAACACCACAGACAATTATCGTTGAGAAGTTCTCAGAGTTCGTTGCAAACGGCGAGGTTCACACTGAGTTCATACATGTTGAGTCAGAACACTCCGCTATGAGCGCGTGTATTGGCGCAGCTGCAACTGGAGCAAGGGCTTTTACGTCAACGTGTAGTCAGGGCTTAGCACTAATGGTTGAGACACTGTATATAGCCTCCGGTCTCCGCTTACCCATTGTAATGGCTGTTACTAATAGAGCCCTCTCAGCACCTATTAACATTCACGGTGATCACAGCGACGCGTACCTAATGAGAGATGCTGGCTGGGTAATGCTCTTCGTTGAAAATGTGCAAGAAGCATATGACACAACAATTCAGGCTTTCAAAATAGCTGAACACCCAGAAGTACAGTTACCAGTATCAGTTCACTTAGACGGCTTCTTTCTAAGTCACACCATGGAGAATCTCCATGTGTTACCTGACGAGGCTATTTATGAATTTCTTGGAGGACCCAGAAAGCCTGTCAAAGTTAAAGTCGACTACTACGATGAGGAGGTGGAATATACATTAAACCCCGCTAGACCCCTCAGCGTAGGTATGTTAGCATTCTATGACTACTACTTTGAAATTAAGACTCAGCAAGTTGAGGCATTCAAGCACGCTGAGAGAGTAATAACAGAGGTAAACGAGGAGTGGTATAAGCTAACAGGCAGGAAATACGGTGATGGACTAGTAGACCCCTACGCTATGAGCGATGCTGAAATAGCCATTGTAGTCATGGGTAGCAGTACTGGCACTATTAGAAACATCGTCAAGAAGTTCAGAGAGAGAGGCGTTAAAATTGGTGTTTTGAGAATACGCTCATATAGACCCTTCCCACGTAGAAGAGTAGCTGAGCTCCTCAAAGATGTAAAGCTCGTAGCTGTACTCGATAGAGCTGCTAGTCCAGGAACCCTTGGCGCACTATACTCTGACATTATTTCAAGCCTATATACTCTGAAGGAGAGACCTCTAGTAGTAAACTACATTTACGGACTAGGTGGTAGAGACTTATCCCCTCAACTAGTACACAGACTAATTGAAGAGCTCAGAGAAGACTTGAGGAGGGGCTTTATCCCAGAGGAGAGACTACAGAGGTATCTAGGGGTGAGGGAGTAGTGAATACTCAGTCACCTAGTAAAGTCCTCTCCCAGTATAAGATCTGGGTGTTTGAACCGGGAGAAGGGAAGATGCTACCTTTACTGTTTAATCTGAGGCAACTAGCAGAGCAGAAAACAAGCGCGCTCCTACCCGGTCACCGAATGTGCGCCGGCTGCACCGCTCCACTAGTAGTAAAACTGGCTAGTTTCGCGTTTAGAGGCCCCACTATAGTTGTGTCGCCTACGGGGTGTTTAGAGGTTTCAACCACTATATATCCCTGGACGAGCTGGGCTGTACCTTGGATACACAACGCGTTTGAAAACGCTGCTGCTACTGCAAGTGGCATCTACGCAGCAATCAACGCGCTGAGAAAGACTGGTAGGTTAAAGTACGATCACATAGACGTCGTGGTATTTGCGGGAGATGGAGGAACTTACGACATAGGTTTCCAGGCTCTTAGCGGCATGGCTGAGAGAGGAGATGA
>Ga0326760_1001087_pt1 | contig 12531 bp, 16 predicted proteins | sample GCREP_S_FD_207668 | JGI IMG/M metagenome (GOLD analysis project Ga0326760, IMG submission 207668) | Hot spring sediment microbial communities from Geyser Creek Basin, Yellowstone National Park, WY, United States - GCR.EP_S | ecosystem: Environmental > Aquatic > Thermal springs > Near-boiling...
GCCTCCTGAATGCCGGCAGCGACTCTACGAAGATCTCCAGCTCGCGCCTGCTTCTGAGCCGCCCGGGGCGCTGCTCGGGCATCTGCCTGCCCGGGGCCGGGTCATTATATGGCTGGGCGGCCGGCAGATCTTGAGATCGGTCGTGCAGGGCGCTGCCGATCCCGGCAGGCAGTGGGGGCGAGACCGGCCTCCCGCGACCGCGGGCATTGAGATGGGTCTCGAGCCGGTCGGCGGCAGGAGCGGCGGGGCTCGGGCTGAGCGGCGCGCCCCGGCCTGTGCTGCGCGGTTTATGCGGATGCGTCAGACCTGCTGAGGCCGGCCGAGGGAGATGCGGCTGTCTAACAGGGAGGGCGATAGGCAGAAGGGCGTGGAGGGCAGCCCGTGAAAAGCCTAGAGACGTGACGGCGGCTGAGAGGAGGTGCAAAAAAGATCTTAGAGGCGCAATTCGGGACGTGCTTAAGATGCGCGGCATCAAGCCGTTGTCTAGAGACTTGCGGCACATCGAGCTCGAAGAGGGCAAAGGCGGCGGGGAATCTGGCGGTGCAGTCCTCATGCGAGAGCTCCGTCGCGCTGCCAAACTATCTGTTCTGCCAGAGGGCGCGGCTCCGCAGGACCTCGCCGAGCTCCCTAGCCGCTACACGCTTTTAAGCACGCCGCGCCACTTAAAGTGGCGGGGGTGCCCGAGCCAGGTCAAAGGGGCAGGCGGGTGGTTGATGGGCGCCTCCCGCCGCTCTTCTTTGCTTGTGTTCATTTCTAGTCTAAGTTCAAAGCACTCGTACATATTCCCTAGCGGCTGTGATAAACGCCAATAGGCCTCTGGGTCTGTATACTTGTTTTATTTCTCCTTCGTATACCTCGTAGCGGCTGGGCTCCAGCTCTAGCCTGACCCCTCACGGCGCCGTCCCGCATACAGTATGCCTTCAGCTGGTTAATTGATATACATACCTCAGAGCCGTCCTTCACGACGAAAACCTCCACTATGTATGGATGCGGGTGTTCACGGGCCTGCTTTCAACCACCTTAACCATCTATGGGTATATGCGCAGTACTCTGGCAATCTCCGCCAGTCTCTCACTAGCATTGGGTGTCCACGCCTTCATCCACTCCACGCTGAAGACGCTCAGCTCCGGCCACTCCCTCAGAAGCTTCTCCACGGGATCCGGCGGTTTAAACTCCAGCCGGGGCGGCTCCCTCAAACTCTCCACTTCACGCCTGTACTCCCTTAAGATTTGCTCAACGCACTCCTCTGCCGTGCGGCAGTGGGGCTGATACAGCCTCACCACATTCATCATCGCATCGCAGCTACAGTCAGAACTCCAGTAACCCCTCCGGCACTCATACCACACCCCCACCTCGTGGCGGCCAGCCAGCTCCCACAACGCGTCAGCCACCTGTTGCCTAAGGCAACCACCCAAATCCTCCCTCTCCCGCCTCCAGCGCTCCCTCGCCTCCTATTTCCTGTCGTTCTTCGAAAACACCCATATTTGATACACACTCTCCTCTTACAGCCCTTAGCAACTAGAAGACCCTCACGGAGACAGCCGTCCACGGTACACCCCTCCCTAGGCGGCGGCTCATACCCCACTTGCTGGAGAATGCCGAGTTTCTGTGGCAGTTCAAAAACGAAGACTGTGGTTTTGATCTTTCTAGCGCTGGTCATATCTGCCCCCTCAGCATCGTTAAGACCTTGTCCAAGGCACTCCTCTCTCTTAGGTAGACTCCCCGCTTGTGGCGCCTAGCCAGCCCCTGCGCCGCCGGAGCCGTCATTAGGCGGTAGAGCGCCAACCCACACCGCCTATCCACACCACATATCTCGCGGCTCCGCACAGCGATTACCACACACCTGTTGCCTCTCCCGCGCCTCTGGAGATACCAAATCAAGGCAGGCAGGTATTGCTTTACCTTTCTAGCACTGTTCATACCCTCAGCCGTCTCGCGGCTTGCTTAACGCCAACCGGAGTGACGCCAGCCGCCTCAGCCAGCCTCACCAACAGGCCGGGCCTCCTAAACGACGCCAGCCAAAACGCCGCCGCGGCACAAGCCAACGGATTCTTACCCACCAGTAGTTTTCCTGTTCCTCTCCAGAATCTCCAGCGCCGCCTTCACCGTTGAAGCCAGTAGATTAATTCTGGAGGCTACGGTTTTGACGTAATCCGCGATAGCCAGCTTCCGCCCCATCTTGGCGGCTTCTTTCAGCATCCACGCCACCCTCCTAACCCGAGACTCTTCCGCCCTGCTACACTTCAGGAAGTCCTCCAGCGGCCTAGGCTCGCTAAGCGCCTTAGCCGCAGTCTAAAGAACCGCAACGGCCAAGACCTCCGGCAGGAAACCAGCCACCACCTCAAATTTACCAGGTATTCAGCCTCCTCCACAACGCGCCAAGGCAGTCCGGCGCACTCCCTAACGCGCTTTAATTCGGCATCAATAAAGCCAGCCTCCTCTCGCGGCCGTGGAAAGCGTTTCTATGCACCCTCGCCAGCTTAAACCAGCGAGGGCTGTGCTCCACCTTGACGTCTATATCTGTTTTGTTCACCAGCCTAAGAGGCGCGGCGCGTATGCGTTTTTCGCGGTCAAAAAACCCGCCACTCCGGGCCAGCGTCCACGGTTTCAGCCACCACCAGCCCACATCCCCCACACACCACCTCCCCCCTCTGCGCATCCGTTACGAGCGTGCCCCCACAAGCTGGACACCTCTCCATGACCTGGAGAAAAACCAAACTTTAAAAAGTTTTCGCAAAATCGCTATAATGATAAAGGAAAAACGATAAATTAATCAACAACTCCCAGAGATAAGCAATTTAAATCAATTACTTTTCAAAATAACAAAATATGTAAAATGCTGAAAAAGAAACGGTTTAAAAATAGCGCAGAAAAGACTTGACAAAAAAGGTTGGATTAGAGGTTCCGGTAGTACTGCACGCGTCTCGCCTTCCCAACTGCCTTCCGCCTAACGGCTTCGTCTTTCAGCGCTAGGGCCCAGCCCCTCAGCCACTCCATCGCCCCGTCGTGTAGCCTAAGGCCAACGACAGGCTCCGTGTTAAGCAGGACGTACACCTCCTCGACATCCGCCAGCGCCTCGCCGCGCTGAGGACAGGCAACTGCCGTGAACCTGGTCTCGTCGAAAGCCACCTCCACTCCGAAGAGACTGTTGCTAAACACCCACGGCACAGCTACCCACGGCCTCCCCACCCACCACTCGCCTGGCTCCTTTCCGCGCGGAAACCTCACCACCGCCAGCGCAGTCCCGCCCCTCACAACCCACGCAGTAGGCACCGCGGCCCTAAGCGCGTGCTCCACCTCCCACACCTGTCTATACCACTGCCACAGCTCCATATCAGCACTCCAGCTCCACCTCTTCTTCACCAACACCCAGCAACTTCGCCAGGAACCGCCTCAACACGCCAGCCTGCACCATAAACCAGTCGCAAAGCGTATTACCCACCACGTAGACGTCGCCAGCCCTAACCACGAACGACCTTATATCAGCACCCCGGAATCCTTAACACCTCCACCCAGCCCATAACCTAGGGAAAACACATCTTTAAAAATTTTCGAAAAAACAATAATATAATAACAAAAGAGTGGTATATTTTTTAGCTTAATCTTAGGATTTACAGCTTAAATCAGCTGTTTTTCTAAATTGACACATTTTGTTAAGACTTCATGGACACACGATTTAGGTTGGCGTCTTTTTGATTTGACGTATTTATTAGCGACCGCTGGCTGAAGTCGCTCTTCTCATGCAGCAACGTTATTTGGATACTTCTGCGTGTGTTTATGGAGGGGCGGGCGAGGTCCGCCGGCGATTTGGGCTTCAGCTACAACACCCTAAAAAGCTGGAAGCCGCCGCAACAGCAAATGCAGCAACAAATCCGCCTTTCGCTGGGCGCACATCTGTCCCTGTATATATCCGCCAGGTGCGGCGCCTTTGCCTTGAGCCTCTCACGGCGAAAACGAGAGGAGTAGAAGGAATATATGCGCTTGAGGTAACGCGTATTTATAAACATCAGGGCAAGTATATAGTCGGAACGGAGGCCGCGCATGACCGAGTTATGGGCCACTGATCTCGATGGGAGCTGGCGTCGGACCTGAACCCCCGACCCTCGTATACGTGTTACATACGGGCTTTTAAGCTCGTAAGCATGTTGTGGTAATATCGAAACCAAAGGCCGTTGCTCGGCGTGGTTTCTCTGCCTCCTGTATATCTCCGTAATTAATTCCGCAGGGCTGGTGCTATCGCCCTCAGCTTTGCCGTGGTGACAGCTACGTCGTCCACGACTCAACGCCAAGACGCCTAATCCCCTTGTCGCCACGGGGCCCAACATATCCTCCACAGTAAGCATGAAACCCGGTGCGCCCGGCTAAAAACGGCTCCGGTATATCAGCCTTATCCCGCCGGCGTGTCTCCGCGGCGGGTACAGAGGTCGTCTTCCTTTTCACCCTCCTCACAGCCCCTCCCAAGGACGCGGAGATATCACTAAACGGCGTCCCAGCTCCCCCGCCGAGTCGGTTGCCTTAGCGGCGCCGCGGCCTCTAACGTTGAGGTAGAAGGCGTCTCCTCCCGTTATGTACGCCGGCAGACTTCCCCTTAGCCATGCCACACCCGCCTAAACACCTCCTCCAGAAAAGCCGCCAGATGAGACGCCTTCGTTTTCAGCTTCGCCACGACCGTTGAGACGTCCTCGTACGAGTCCACCCCGTACCTTGCAAGCATGTACGCGTGAGCTCCCAGTACGTTGGACACAGCCGCCATGTATACACTATACAACATCCACTTTTTAAAATCCCCGTAGCACCGACACGCTTAGTAAAAAATAGTGCAACTGAGCACATGCTCGGCCAGCTCCGCCCAGCGTCCGCCGCCTATGTTGCATATTTCGTGCCCTCCTCCCGGCGGTCGCGGCGTGTGTGTACCTCCTCCGCCGACGTGAGCACGTCGGCAACCTGACGGTAATCAGCTTCATCGCCGCCCTAACCTCCACAGCCGCCTCCGGCTACAACGCCTTCTTCGGCCACAGCTGGAAGACGATGTCTACATGCCTCCACGCGTCCTCAAAGCACTACCAGCCCCCCGCCGTGCTGTCGCTACTGGCGTTGCACGTATACGAGGAGTACGCCATCCGGCACCTCAAGCCGATACAAGCCGCAGTTGCCGTATACGGCAACGCTACCCTCGCGTTTCTTTTCCTCGCCGCGGTCGCCATCACGGGCGATATATTCGCAATTCCGCCGGCTATCGCTTTCGCCGTAGCAATTTCAGTCATCGCCTAGCCACAGCCGTCCGCCTATGTAAAACAACCAGATACAAGCTCCGGCCGCTGGAGACGCCACAGCGCAATTAATTACAAAGCTAGCCACCTGCTTCGGATACAACTCCCAAAGTTTGAAAAAGTTTAACGTAGCCTTATTTCAAAATTCTCCATACCGAATACTCTTTTGATAAGGTTCTTCATGTCTTGCTTAAAAGAGAAAAACAGGGCCGCCTACAGCCAACGAGAGTGTGAACATAAAAAAATAAAAATCATAGTCAGATCACAAAGTCATGTCTCTGAGGATCTATGTAAGTGGTCTTCATAGCGATCTTAATCCTTCACCTGGTTTGGGAGTGGCGAGGGCTTTGAGACTTGGGTATCCTAGTGCAAAACTTGTGGGAGTTGATTATTCACCGAGGAGTTCAGGAGCGAGCGACGAGATTTTTGATGAGGTGATTATAATGAACTCGTGGGAGGAGGTGGATCTCGAGATGTATAGACACCAAATAGAGCAGTGGATCTCCGAAGCTGAGAGCTATTGGATCTCTGGACTAGATGTGGAAACGTGGTGGCTGGCTTCAGTTTTCCCAAACTCAGAGAGGGTGTTAGTGCCCCCATTTTCTGCGCTAGAACAGATAAAAAAGCCGAAATTCACGGCATTGAAGTATTTCCCATTCTCCACGCCCCCATATATAGAGGCGATGAAGTCCGACGACGACATTTACGAGTTTTTCACAGCTCATGGATGCGATGTGTGGGTCAAAGGGCCTTACTATGAGGCTAAGAGAGTTAGAAACTGGTGGGATCTCAAGAGAGAAACACACATGTTAAGTGAGGTGTGGGGTGGAGAGATTTACATCCAAGCTCACGTAGAGGGACGTGAAGAAGCGCTGGCGTACGTTGCATACAGGGGCGAGCTTTTGGACGCAGTCTACATGACAAAGCTGATAACCACGCGAGAAGGGAAGACGTGGGGCGGGAGAATATACGAACCCCCAGAGGAGGTTTTAGAGGCGCTGAGACGCGCAGTTAAACAACTAGGCTGGACTGGAGGAGGTGAGATGGAGTTTATAAGAACCTCCGAGAGTCTCTATTTAATCGACTGGAACCCGAGATTTCCTGCTTGGATATATGGCGCCGTCATAGCGGGACGCAACCTGCCGGCGTATTTAATAGAGGCGGCCTCGGGGGTGCCTCATGTTAAAACGCCGGGAATCGCTAGAGATTTCGTGCGGATAATCTATGAAGTTCCTTCCAAGTTTTACATAAACGAGCCGTTGGTGATTAAAAGCATTAGGGAAGCTAGCTATAAACACCCCTCAGGAATGCCTGCTCTCTCGAGACGGCTCAAAAGAACCACGCCGCAAGCCCCACAAATCCTCAGCGGGGTCTTTCCCCTTGATAATGATATAGCTAGGGAGTTAAGGGAGAAAATAAAAGGGAAAACGCCGAAATATGTCTTCTTAGAAAGCATCCTTGAAAAACAAATCGACAAGTTAGTTTCAACACTCCATACTGTAGCCGGGGAGTTTCCCTGGATAAATATTAGGGCTGCATATAGCATAAAGACAAACCCCGACGGGAGGGTCTTAGAAATAGCCCGGCGCAAGGGGCTTATGGCTGAGGCCATAAGTCAACTAGAAGTAAGGAAGGCAACTAGATATGGGTTTAAGTGCGGAGATATAATCCTAAATGGGCCTGGAAAATTCTGGCCAAGACTTATATGTAGCGGATTTCATGCAGTTTTTGCAGACTCGTTAAGCGAGTTAAGACGTATTTTAAACCGCGGCGAAGACTTAGCAGAGGTGGTGGGGGTCAGAATCCAGCATCCGCTTGTTAAGCAGAGATTCGGCGTGGCAGTTAACTCTTTTGAAGAGACAGTTGACATGTTTACCTTGATAAAATCTATCAACGTAAAATTTGGAGTACATTTCCATATACCAAGTACTATAATAGGTGTAAGTAAATGGTTTGAAATATACAAATCAATAATAAAATATATAAAGCTACTAGAATCCACTACTAGTAAGAAAATTAGCGTGGTGGACATAGGTGGGGGTTGGACTCCTAAATCCTTTGACAGCGCGTTTCTACCTAGGCTCGTTGAGCTTGTATCTTACGCATCTCATAACTTGCCCTCTCTGGAAGAGTTTTTAATAGAGCCTGGAAAGGCCTTGGTAGAGCCTAGCTTCTGCCTAATAACACGAGTTCTTGATGTAAGGACTCGTAGCTGGGGTAGAGAGGTGGTTATAGACGCGTCTGTGGCCGAGATGCCGTTAGCACCGCTAAAACCTCACCCTATCTTGTATTATGATGAAGATACTTCAGAATTTTACATGCTTAGAAGAGGAGAAGATAGAATACTAGGAAGACTCTGTATGGAAAATGATATTTTAGCCTTTGATATTAAACTACCTGAAAAGGTAAAAGAAGGTGATATCTTTGTCTTTTTAAACGTGGGGGCTTATGACATGAGTATGTCATATAAATTTGGAAGAGGATGACTGCGCTTGACGAAGTTTTGAAAATTGCAGAGATGTATTTACCAACTGAAATTTTTTCTCACCGCGACGAGGAGTGTGAAGTAGCTAGGAAACACCTCATTGCTCTTGACCTCCTACTTATGCCAGACAACCCTCTTGAACCCCCCTTATGGCTTAGAGAGAAATATAGGTGGGGGCCGGTTCAGCATCCTATGTTTTGGTGTCAGTTGATTAGGGCTAGGGAGCTCGACTGCGGCGCCTTTTCGGCCGTTGTCCGGGAGATATATCAAGCGCGTGGAGTGGTCGCGCTACCTGTCCAAGCGATTCTGGAATATCCTCCCCACGTAATTCAACACTGGAAAGTCATGTGGAGGAAAAAAGGCATATCTATCAATTGGATATGGGGAAAATATGTATATCACGAAATTGTTGGTGTAATCAGTAAAGATAAGATAAAAATTTACGACCCCGTTGAAAACGTCTGGATAAACCCTCTGGGATATGTGGAGAGAGGGCGCATAGTGGCACTCCGGATTATTGGAGGGCCAAGCCACCTATACTGGGAGAACCGGTATATTATACCAAATAGATGGTATATTTTTGACAATTATAGAAACAAGCAATAAGATAAGTAGCTTATTCAGATTAAAAGATCTTAAAAAAGAAAAAGTTCATTAAGACATACTTTGGAGAGACTGCTCATTCTGCCATTTCCAACGAAATACAACACTATCATTAGGAAAAACATAACCATCTATTTTAACCTCACATCTGCTGGGTTCGCAGGTAGACTGAGGCCAGGTACCGCTTACTAAGTAAACTAGTGGCTCTTCAAGCACAATATCCTTTATGTTTTTATCAATTTCAAAAGTTATCGTAATATCTGAACAAATTTTATTAAAGGGATATTCATATATATTTAAGAGATGTAATAATGAAGTGTTTTCCATCACCTTTACCAGTAATTTATATCTGCACTTAAAAGTAACTCTCCATTCGTATGATGAGTTTGAAATATTGATAGAATTAGGAATTAATAAATACATAAAATTTTCTGAAAAATCATGTTTATTAAATCCTCGTATTAAGTTAGAAAGCTTTTTGTTAACTTTACTTCTATCTCTTATTTCTATATATTCTATATTCTTTAAGGGCGTTATTCTTCCAAGCTTATCTATTTTGCTAATCGTAAATTTAACTTCCTCAAGGAATTTCATATCTTTTAAGTGAGCTCTATATTTTTTCCATAGTTGATATGGAATTGGATAAAATAAATCTAGACTAGCAGATCGCAAACCATATTTAGAAAACTTAGAAACTGCATTCTCGTCACATACAAGAATGTAGGGAAGAAGTTTATCAAAATTAACTGTAACCTGAGAATCCAGGTGCCACTCTTCTTCTATCTCAATTTCAAACCACTCTGTAGTTGTTAAGGGATTAAATTGCTTTACTTCTTTCTTTATCAACCGTATTATTATTTTTAAATTCTTAAAAACTGGATATTCCTCCCCTTTATGCCAGTCTAAGAGATGTTTGACCAGACTAAGTATTGCCTTATCTAACTCGCTTGTAATTTTAAATTTAAGCGGGTTTATTGATTTTTTTATTTCGTCTTGGATATTCTTGAAAGTTTTATCTATATAGTTAACTGTTGATGCAAAGCCTACTATGGCTATTAATATACCTGCCCATACGAAAATAGGCGAATCCCTCCCCATTACTGCAATCAACACACCTGCAACCGCGAAAGTAAAGCTTACAGCCAGATTTGTGTGTATTTTCTCTAGATACCTGCGAAGTCTGTTTACCACGCTATTTTCCATTTTTAAAAGCTTAAAAATATTATCATTATTATTATTGTTTAACGCTTCTAAAAATGGAAAATAGCGTACCAGCGTGCAATATGTGTATCTTTTAACTTGCACTCTTTTTTTATTAATAAAAATAATGATAAGATACATCAAAATATCATTATATAGATATGTAATTTTTGTCGTTCATCATAATGAGACCACCTCTCTAATTCAAGCTTTTTCTACGGTACTTAGGTCTTAGCATAGACGGGGAGCTTGATGTCTTTGCTTTGACTCTGTTAATATACGCCATCTGGTAGTAGTCAGGTCACGCTACTGTGCGTGCATGAACCACAGAAAAACAGATATAGCTAGATTTTGCTAAGGGAGTTCTGACAATCGACTCTTCCAACGGGGTCGTTACGTTGCGTATTTAGTATTACTCTGCGAAGATATAGTCGAATGAGAGAAGCCGCTCGTCGCATCTTCAGCACCTGCGGAGGTGCTGTCTCCAAGGCGAAGGTTCCGATATGATGTGAAAATATACCACGCCGTCTTCGTCTCTTTTCACTATAGGTAATAAATATCACTTTCTAGCAACTTCCTCTCTCAACTCTTACTTGACAGCCTACATATATTCTTAAGATAAATGGGCGAGATGGGCAGAGAAGAAAATATGTCTGAGTGTTTCTTCAGAAATTTTATCTTTATCAAAAACCTAGTAGACTTAACAACTACGGTTCTCATCCACACCGCTGAGGGTTTCGCGTGGAGATTCTCATCTGTCAACACCTGCCTGTTTATTAGACACGTATACTCTATGAACGTTTCAATGGATATCTACTTTATCACTTTCAATTTACTCTCCACCATGATATTTTCATAGAGATGTGTATATATGTGTAGAGTGTTTGTTGGGCGTGTCTTGTGTTGGTGGGATGGTGGTGGGCTGCGGTTAGGGGTGGGGTGGCGAGTTTCTCGGCTGTTTTTGGTTGTTGGTGGGCTGTGTCTGCCAGCGCGGCCTCCTTCGGCCTCCTCGCCCCCATCGGCCTTCTGCTGGAGCTACACGCCTTTAAGAAGCTAGCCGCTTCACACGGCGTGGAGCTTTGGCGCGTCGGCCTACGCGCCGCGGCGTCAGTCTCCATCTCCGCCCTAACCACCTGGGCAGCGGTTTTTCTAACTTTCTGCAGCCTCCTCTTCGCCTTCCGCCTCGCCGCTGTTTTTCGGGCTTTTGTTTCTGCTTTGGCTAACCGCGGCGGCCTCCGCCGCCTTCGCCGGGAGGTACTTCAAAGAGGCCTACCTCCGCCTTTACAAAACCACGGGCGTGGAGGCGTTTAGAAGAGCGGCCTATCTGCATTGGGTAGGCTCTCTGCTACACGGCGGGTTGATAGGCCTCGCGGCCGTCGTCGCAGGTAAGCTCGCGGCGGCTGAGGCATACGCCAAGGTGCTGGGGAGGAGATGACCAAAACCCCCACGCCAGCCGGCTTTGCCGCGTCGACGACGCAAGCCACCTATCGGCTTTGGGAGTGGCGGGGGAGGGCGGTGAAGAGTTTTAAAAACACGGCGGCAGGCGCATCAGCCGTCTCGCGGCCGGCGCACATAGACGCCTCCTCCGTCTCCGCCGGTGTGGAGTTTTACACTTTCCCTCTTGGGCAGATACATAGCTTAGGGGAGGCGGTTGAGAGCTGGAAAACACCGCGTCGAAGCGGGTACCTCGCCATAGGTTGAAATGGTGGAGATAGCCCAGACCCCGTAATACTCGCCTTGGCGATTCTAGCCGTAACCGCGATGTTGATACGGGGCGACCCCAAGTGGGTGCACCCACTGATACCGGCCGTGGGCACCATGGCGGTCGTGCCGATAGCGGTTTCAGCCCTCTTCAGCTGGTTCGGCGTCCCGGCGCCGGCAGACCTCTTCGAGGTTAGGCAGGGAGAGTACCTATGGTATATAGCGCCTGTCCCCTCGCTACAAGAGGCACTGGAGCGCAACTACCACGCCGTACACACCACCATGGAGGGCATCAAGGCGTTTCACCAGGCCATGGCCACTGCCGTCTACATCACCGCGTTTAAAGATGTCGTTATCTCAATACTGCAGTCAGTTGTGTCTGGGGGTCAGGTAATTACCATCGCCAAGTGGGCGATGGGCTTGGCGAGGCTCGACCAGGTGATGGGCCTCCTGCTTACGTTCTACAACTTGGCGACGTCGATGGGTATGGTTTACTATAATGTATTGGAGTTTATGGCGGATCTCGCTAGGCACTTCGCCGTTCCGTTTCTGTCCCTTGCAATACCGGCGCTTGTGTTGAGGCGCACCAGGGCGCTGGGAGGCCTACTGACGGCGCTGGCTGTCCTAGTGATTTTGCTGTCTTACACCGCCTAACCTCTCGCCCCTTGCGCTTAACATAACGCTGTGAGGGCAGGAGATGGCGAAGTGAGGGCTGGAGATTTCGAAAAACGTGACGGGCTCATCGCCGCCGCCCCTCCTAGTGGTGGAGAGAGCCGAGCATACGCTGTATCTGGCGAGGTACAACAACACCTTCGTCAAGCCGAGTGTGGAGTACGTGGCTGAAAAGCTACAATGGGTTATCAACGCCACTACGCCTCCGCCGAGAGACGTGGTAGAGGGCATCCTAAACATTGAGAAGCACGCAGGCATCTCGCTGAAGGCCGTCTTCAACGGCACAGACTGGGTCGCGGCGACTGCGCAGAGCATAACGCCGTTAGCATACGGCAACAAGACGTGGCTCTCCGCAGTTGCAATCAACACCTGGTTTGATTTCCCGTATACGGACTTTAACTCATTCGGGCAGTACAAGTACGAGGGCGGGGTGCGTGCACTCTCGGCTATCTTGGCTATCTCTACGGCAACTCCAATCTGCCGGCAGTAATTACCGCGTGGCACTGCTTCGGCTTTGTAGGCACGGACAGAACATCGCCTTACACGGCACGTATTTCCTTCATGACGCTAAACTGCATACTATGCAGTATTACGGCTCCA
>Ga0326760_1001088_pt1 | contig 12527 bp, 13 predicted proteins | sample GCREP_S_FD_207668 | JGI IMG/M metagenome (GOLD analysis project Ga0326760, IMG submission 207668) | Hot spring sediment microbial communities from Geyser Creek Basin, Yellowstone National Park, WY, United States - GCR.EP_S | ecosystem: Environmental > Aquatic > Thermal springs > Near-boiling...
CTCACCATATGCCCCTAGAAGATTAAAAGAATTTATAAAAAGTGTCAATAAAAAATCTCATAAAATAGGTATTCATATTAAATGGGCCCGCGGGGATTTGAACCCCGGATCTCCGCCGCGTGAGGGCACAACGATATGAATATCCCGCAGGTGTCTGATATGAATGTTCTTCCGTCTTCATATCAGACTTTATTTCCATGTTCATATCTGTGCAGGCTCATATGCAATCTAATTTCTGAAGCAATCCTAAAGGATATGTATGTCTATACTTATATAGGAAGAGATCTGAGAGTTCTGCTGTGAGAGAAATATAAAAGATGCTCTGCGGAAGCTCGTGTGATTTTAAGTTATGTTTATATTTTTATCCTAATTATATGATTAGCTTAGGAATGTATCGGGTATCTCCTCGCCAGCTTTGATATAATATCTCTATGAGGTCTCAAGCTATTGTAGAGGTTGGCTATCTCATCAGTCCCTAATATCGTTAAGAACTTCTCTATCTCGGCAAAAGCACCTCTAACTTGTGGTCTTACCATATTTTCCGCTCTTTCTCTAGTTCTAGCATCGGATACTACTAAATATAGTTCTGAATGCCATATATCAAACGCATGTTTCAATCTTGCCAAAGCTGATACTGCATTACCACTTGTTTCAACTTCCCAAACTTTCAAAGGAGAATGTGTAGGATGAGTTCTCCACGTAATATCTAATCTATGGACTTGATCAGGAGTATTTTCTTCGGTTTTGACGTGAAAACCTAATATCTCGCCGATCTCTTTAATCATATCTACAATACTTCTATGGCTTATAATTCTTCCAGCTCTACTCCTGATAGCTTGTAAAGCCTGATCATCTATATAGGATAAGCCTGTTATAACCCAATCTGAGATAGGACGTCTGCTTGTACGAGTTCTGACATCAGTAAGTTCTTCTTTAGCAACCTTGACCTCATATTCTCTAAACTCTTCAAACTCTATAATCCATCTCTCCTGACCTCTTCTTAAACGTTCTTCGGAGGATATTAAACCTTTATTAATAAGATCATTCCACTCATCAGCACCAACCTTTCTAACTCCTACAACTGTAAACTCACCGTAAAACCTAGACGGCTTCTCTCTTGTTTTTTTAGTTAAAACTACACATACAGAGCCAGGTTCTAGAGCACGAATACTCCTCCTTCTAGGTTTTATAAAATGATAAATCTTTATCCTACCCTTAGAAGCAGCTTCACACCACTCCTCACTAGCTAATAAGATAGCATGTTTAACCATTCTTATCATCTCCTTCTCGCAAATCCTGCTACTTTCAGAGATCTCTCATACTCATTAAACATGTCAACTTCTGATAACCTCCAAACCTCTTCAGATACTGTAGCTATGCAATACCTACTAGCTTTAGTAGTACTTAACATAAGCATAATAACAACATCACCTGATATAATTTTATAAAAGTATATTAATAAAAGTTGCACCACAGAGAATATTTCAACAAGTTCTAGAGAGGAATATTTTGTAACTATATAATATGTTCGCTAACTATGGCATAGAGCCCAAGGATCTTAGGTGCATAGGCTCACCGATAGACTACATAGCATCTAAAGGGTACAGATGATAAGAATGTGGAAAAGATGATATTCTTCGGGATAAAGACAAGCAAAACAATGAGGCCAAAAGATGCTGAGAAGAATCAAAGTAGTGAGAGAAAAACATAGCCTAGGGGCGACACATCTACATACAATATTATTAGCATATAAAGTATTTAAGGAGATACCGGATATATCTTATTGATGTTAGGGTGTAGTTTATGGTCTCTAAGCAAGCTGTAATAATAACTGTGATCGCTATCGTGACGCTTATTATAGGTGCTGGTATTGGGTATGGAGCTGCGGGTACCAAGACAACAACTGTTACAAGCCCTGCTACACTAACATTCTACACGCCATTAATAACGACAACAACAGCAACTGTTAGAGAGACTGTGAGTATATATACATTTAGCACTATGACAAGAGTAGTAACAGCTACCGCCACATTACTCCAACCAGTGACAATGACGGTAACTGTAAAGCCAACGCCGACACAAAGAGTTGTTGAAGCAGTTATTAGGCAAGTTGTTCAGGTAGGTCCTTGGAGGCTAGCTGTTCTAGATGTTAAAGAGGCTACATACATAAAGACGCTTTTCTTCGGCATGTGGAGGTACTATCAGGTGCCAGAAGGTATGAAGATAGTTATTGCTAGGCTCAGAATAGAGAATACAGCTAATGAAGCCAAGTCTCCCTTTGGACCTGCAGAACTGAGTATACCAATTCTAGTCACGGACGTGAATAAAAGTTACGATAAAGCGTATACATACCAGCTGAAAAGTATACTTACAGTTACTAGCGATATTGAAGAGAAGGCTGTTGAGTATAATGAGTTGGATGTATTCATAAAGCTTGCTCCAGAAAGCTATATAGAGGGAGACATAATGTATCTTATACCACAAACAGAGAAACCAGCAAAGCTAGTAATTGAGTACTGGCCGAGCCCATTCGAACCAAAGACAGTTATAGTCATAAAGCTGAGCTAAATCAAAGCATCTTACAATAGTTAAAGATTTTTCAAACTGATTCATTCACTCTTTTTTTATCTTCTTCATGAATTACTAAACAATTGCTCTATAGGTTGTAATGTATACATTAAGCATAACAAATAACTATACATACCAGCAACCATTATAGGCCTTCCATAGCGTATTGTCCTATCCCTAATTATGTAACGCTCTATGCCCTGACATGCCCTAGTTCTTGTAATGATCTAGAGAGATAGCGAGATTTATTCAGAGCAGATTTGGTGAGCTTAAAAGTTTCTGAGGCCACATATGAGGATCTTCATTGCGAAGCAGACAAGAATTACCCTAAGTTCTTAAGCTATATACAAATAACCCAGCAACATTGAACGTTTCTTTCTAGGATCTTAATAAAAATAAAGCGCGAGATTAAGTTTTCGTATTTGTTAAAAGTTTATACCTGCATCTTAACTCTTCGGCTGTTAAAGCCGGCACCTATATCTTAATAATTAACTTCTTCAGTCATTCTAAGAAGATCACTAACACTAAATTCAACCTATCCGCATAATGCGCCTTACAGCTCTTTCCCTTAAAACTTTCTGTTCTTAACATCTCTTTAAGAACTCTGAATCTTTCTATGAACCCAGGTAAACTTCGTTTTTTATTAGCTACTTATGCTTCTATGTCATAAAAAGTAAAAAATTTTAATTTTACCAAGCGATATTGTTACATGCTCATTACGAAAAAAGTTGTTTAAATGGGGGTTCAGTACGTGGAAGTTTCGTGCTCGCTGGATAAGCTGGTGGAATTAGATCCTCTGAGGGATCCTCACGAATTTAGTATATATATATGGAGATATCTGAAGCCTTCTCAGACAAAACCTGCACCGCGTGCACATCTTTTCACGATTAATGGTCTCACATATCCTATCCAGAGAGACTACGGGTTCGCAGCTGTACCCGATCCGGCAGAAATCGTAGGAGGAAGATACAGTTCCCAGAGCTTTGTACAGCGTAGCAAAAGAAGGTATTCTATGCTTGCATATTTGTATAGTGTGAGGCCGTGCGATCTTATATTTTTCTTCCAAGCCGACCCCCAATATCCTCAAGATATTTGGAACAGGAGGGGATTTAGAGGTATATGGATAGTTGCTTCACATCCTTTTAGAGATACCACATCCGTAAGGCACCCGCAAACAGGCTATGAAATATTAGGAGCGTGCCCTCATTGCGGTTCGCCGTTCGACTTTGGCAAGGACGGATTAGTAAATGGAACCCTGAGGTGTTTAAATTGCGGGAAGGAATATGGCGCAGTTATCTTGGGCGGTAAAAAATACTCAAAGGTTGTTCTCTCGGCGCGTTTCTTAATTAAACCTCTGTTTGTCTTTAAAAAAACTGCCGGGGATAACAGAGTTTATAGCGATCTTTCGATCTCGCCTCTGATATGGATCAGCAGAACAGATAACGCGATGGGACCTGGCAAAGGCTCTACCATCAGGACACTTTTACCCGAGGAAGCCGCAAAAATAGCGTACATGTTGGCTACAGAAGATAGCCAGGCGATCGATAAGATAATGTTGCAAAGATATCCTGGGACACCAGTTAATGATATTACTGATTACAATGGACAGCCCTCAACGCTACTTAGAGCTGTACGAGAGGGCGGGAGTTGGAGGCTTGAACACGAGCTTCAACTAAACCTATATTTTGCACTAAATATTGATAATCCCTCCAGCAATATCCAGCAATTACTACACATACCCCTTCACAAAGTTGACTGGTGGACCACGGAATTCCCGTGGGGCTATACTGGAGACACAGCAGACTTTACTTTAACGCTGTGGGATGATAATATGGGCAGGTACTTTATATATTTATTTGAGTTCAAAAGAGATGTCATTGATAGAGAAGCGTTGGCTGAAATTATACTATATGTACCCTGGGTTGCTCAGATTCTTACAAGTACTGTAACATACGTTGATCAGATCGAAGTGCAACCGGTACTTGTAGGGAGAGAAAATGATCTTAAGTTAAAATATGTGCCAGATCAATATACGTTAAATCTCTATTACTCCATTATTCCGAGGGTGGATAAAATTATAAGAAATAGGAGAATAATCGTTAATCCTCCTATAATATTATTATATAGCATCCAAGATTGCAAGAAAGTAGTAAACGATAAGTACCGAGGAATACAAATATGCTATGTTGAAAACCCCAGACTAACGAGGGCGCAATTGAATACACGTCCATTCAATCCGCCTCCGCCCACATTTACAACCACAGGCGTTGAGAGAAAATGGGTTACCGAGAGATACTTAGAACCTCAAGGATTTTAGCTTTTCTCTATTAAACGGTTTGAGGCGGTTTTTGTGTTTACTTCACAGGTTGTTCCTCTAAATTAACTTTTCCCCTACGTGAAACTTTTCGTAACATTCTCCACATATTTTTCCTCAAAGGGTGTTTGGGGCAGATATCTTTTAACGGACATATATTACATTGAGGCGTCTCTTTACATAAAAGCGCTCCTAAGTCTATTAATGCGTATGCTATGAGCCTGTGATCGCCGTATCTATAAAGAATTGATATTACTCTTCTGGCCTCTCTTTCGCTTATCACATTAAAAACTCTGTTCATGACTCTCATAACATTTTTATCAACGACAGGCGTAGGCTGATTACAGCCGAAATTCAAAACAGCCGAAGCCATATATACTCCCACGCCTTTCAACGACAAAAGTTTCTCCATGTCGCACGGAATCTTACCCCCGTATTTTTCAATTATTTCTTTGGCCGTTTCTAAAACCCGCTCGGAACGATATACTAAGCCAAGCCTATCAAAAAAACTGCGTAGATCCTCCTCTTTAGCCAATGCCAGCTCCTGAACAGTTTTATATTTCGAGAACATATAATCGAAGACCTTTACTACCGTGTCAGCCTTAGTTCTCTGTAGAAGAAACTCTGTTATTAAGATTATATAAGGGTTGTTTGTTTCTCTCCACGGGTATCTTCGACAATTTTTTGCGCACCAGGTTTCTAATCTCCTGGCGATCTCCTCGTAATATTCCAAGGTCTCATCGCCTATCATATCCAACTTCAAATTTCTGGCTGCCCTCTTATCGTTGAACATCAATCTATACCTCTCTTAGATACTTTTTAAGATGTTCAGCGATCGCCTTTGCTAAGAGAGGAGGTACTGCGTCGCCGACAAGTATTCGTTGCTTGATCATGCTTCCATAGAACACATAGGTATCGGGGAAAGATTGCAACCTGGCGACTTCTCTCACGGTTAATCCCCTAGGCTGCTCCGGATGCGCATAGAACCATTGAGGCCTCACACCTCCCGCAGGAATTGTAGGGGACGGCTCGTCCCATCTTAGTCTTATTCTCTGCTTAAAAGTGTCATATATGGATTCGCCAGGCAACGTGGTTGCTATGCGTTTGATAGTCCACTCGGGATGTCTGGGGGCTGTATGATTATATAGCCTGGTGGCCCCTTCTCTCATCATTTTTTGATACTCAGTCTTGGGCGGGCTCTCGTAGGTTTCCTTTGTTTCGCCCGGCTTTAGAGGTGGCAGGTCCGATATAGCATCCCACACCGTCACACATTTTGTATGCGCTACCCCGGCGCCTTTTCTTTCTGTATAGGAGAGGAGGTTTTTTTCTGAGAGACAGATATGAGTAGGAGGTGGGGGGGAGAAGTCTTTAAATAAACGCAGGAAACCTACAAAGAAAACTCTCTCCCTTTTCTGCGGGACCCCGTAATGTACCGCATTAAGCTTCATTGTAAAAACCGTGTAACCAATTTTGCGAAGAGCCTCTTCAATTGCTTGCTTAAAGAGTCCTCCGCTTCTTCTAAACATGCCGGGGACATTCTCTATTAAAATAGATTTAGGCTTAAGCTCTTTAATTATTCGCAGGAATTCTAGGAAAAGATAATTTCTCGGATCTGACGGATCATATCTTCTGTTTAGCTGTGAATACCCTTCGCAAGGTATACCTGCCACTATTATATCGAAGTCGCCTCTTCTGAGCCCCGAAATATCCTCAATCTCCTTCACTAAAACCTTTCTAACATCTTTACATAACCATGGCACCTCAGGATTATTTGTCGCATAGGTATACATAGCATCTCGGTCTACATCGAGAGCAAACGCTAACTTATATCCAGCCATCTTAAAACCAAGGCTCAGGCCGCCTGCACCACTAAAGAGATCCGCGACAAGGATGCTGGAGCCCATGATCTTACCTATGCTGACTTATTATATATATGGCCAGCTTGGTAGGTCCAACCTTCTTTGCACATCTAACTATTAGATTTACGGCGTCTTTGAGGGATAGTGTTTCGATCTCTTTTTCTTCGTAGATCCCTAGTCTACCACACGTTTCTATCACATATTTTATTACGCGGTATCGGTCATAGTCACGCTTATAAACTTTCCTCAGGACGCCCAGTATTTCGGTTTCGCAATTTTCTTGACAATTTCCGAGGATCTTTGCAATCTCTCCTAGGATCTTTTCAAATTTAGTTATGTCATGGTTCACAAGATTTTCTCTGCTCATTAGCAACCATTCTTCTATTTTTAGTAAATTCTTCTCCGGGGTTTCTGTGTCCACATTCAGTTCCCTAAGACCGGCTGCGTTGTAGAGCTCTCTATAAAGCTTTTTCTGCGTCTCCACAAGTTTAGCAAGCAAATCCCGAACCTTGGCATGTTCGCTTCCCGCTTTTTTAATCATGTCCTTAAGCTCCGAAATGCTATAGCTCTCAATACCTCTTCTCGGATCATAGCCATACTTACCGAGCTCACGTTCTAACTTTAACACCTCCTCCCTTAACTTGTCGAGTTTTTCGGATATCTCCTTGTCTTCATAGGGGTTTACGCTTCTCATACTAAATCCCGCCTCTGAGCGTAGTAGCTAACTTTGCTTCCTCAAGAAAACGTAAACACACGTGAAAGGGGGTATTAAACGCTACCATTCTTCTGCCTCTATTCTTTTTATAAGTTTATTAAGCCTTTCAAATCTTTCGGGTGTCATTAAGAATGTCACGTCGTTTTTTATTTGCTCAATTAATTCAAGCGCCTCTTTCTTTGAAACGCCAAAACTTCCTTTTAGAACGCCCATGACCCACTCAATGTCAGCAGCTCTCTTCTTAACGCCCCTCAGATATTCTTCAATGGCTCCTTTAGCTCTTTTAAGTCTCCATTCTTTAAGATCTATATTGTTCATATACTCACTACCTATATATCTATGCACCTCAGAGTTTATAAAACTGTCTTTGAGCATATCAACGAGAAGTTAATGTAACGAAGCGTAGATCACTCATTAAAGCACGCCGGCGTTCGTAAAAGAAACGAAACGTCGTGCCACTCTTCACATACTAGTTATTCAAGTTCGTGCTCCATAGGTCATTAAAAGGCTTCAATCCCAGCGAAATTGTTGAGATAAACGGTTTAGATGTTGAGACGTATAGACTTGTGTGTTTTAATGATAAAGGCTTCTGCAGATATTATGTAGGTCTTAGAGAGAGTGTTAAGCCTTGTGAATGGGCTTACTTCTCGTTAAATACTCTGAGGTTGCTTAAAGAATATATGGGCACTAATGTTAGTAGAAGAGCTCTTGAGAAATATATTAAGAGAAGAAATCTATTGCCACCTAAATATGTTAGAAAAATATCTTGGAGACTGATGATCAAGGTCATGTCTAGAGAGATGGCGAGATTTATACAAAGCAGATTTGGAGAACTTAAAGTTTCTGAGGCTAGATATGAGGATCTTCTTGGAGAAGCTGATGAAAGCTACTCTAGATATCTAGGCTATCTAAAAGAGCTTAGTATCTGAAAAAGATCCTGAGGATTTTTGAGTATTTTTTTCACAAGATCAATCAGAAGATCATGTCAATACATAAACAATGTCATGACATGTATCTAAAATCATGGGACTTGATGCTGAAAACTAATTATTTATGACCGAACCATATGTTATAAAAACATGAACAGATCAGAGTGCACATGTGCAGTTCACATGTGAACTCCGAGAAACAGATCAGAGTTCACACGAATACAAAAATCACATGTGCCTTGATCTATGTGCCTTGATTCAACAGACAATAGATCAATTCACATAGATCAGTTCACATGTGCCTTGATTCACGCTATAGCTTGATTCATTCTCTCGGAGTTCACATGTGAACGGCGCATGTGAACTGTGTGTGAACTGTGAACAGATCATAATTCACACTTCGCGAGAATCAAGTCACGTGTGCACTACACATGTGAACGATTCATGTGAACTCTGATCTGTTCACACTCTCCAAAACACGCTCTGTTCACGTTATGAGCAATTAACTTTCAGCAACAACCTGCATGATTTTTAGATGCGGATTGCTAATTTCTTATGTTGCTGATGCTAATATTTCTGATAATTATTTTAGTTGTGCCTGCTATAATGAGGTTGCTGGTAATTGAAATATTTTGAGACCGCGGAGAAGTACAAATTTATTTAATATCTTTAAGGTACGGTACCAAGAGAGATCTTTTGGCTGTCGCGATCTATCAGCATTATATTAGGAGACATGATAATATAATGATTTAAGTGGAAGCATTTTATTTCAATCCTTTAGGCAGATGTGGACAGGACGTTCTCCTGCCCTTTTTAACTTCATGACAACATGCATGTCCCCAGCCACTTTCTGTCAAAGTCTTCGTAATAGCCTCTCTAACATTTTTTGCAGAGCTGCTTTTGTGATTAGCAACTACGGGTTGTCCACATACTGAGCATGGATATGTATAGAAAAGAGGCTCCTCGTCTGGATAAATCTTTTTAAACTTCTCATAGAAAGCCTTAGGATCTTCAGTAAAATCTATCAGTGCAAACAGATAGCCTTGTTTAAAAGCTCTGTCATAAACTCTATTTTCAACATCTTCATAATATTTTTCAAAGCCATCTATCAAACTGAGAATAAACTCTTTAACACTCATATTTTTAGATTCTGCCATAGATCTTATCATCTCATATTTATCTATATCAAGATACAATGATACTCTTGGATGCTCTCTCAGCCATCTGTCTCTGTAAGTCTCTTTCTTAGATTTTCGCTTTGTCATATTCACACCAATATTAGCCTAATGTTCACCTAATATTAAGAGAAGTCTGAAAAGCTAATATATGTGAATCTCAATCTGTTGAAAATAAAATCTTTGAGTTTAAAGTTGCGATAAAAACTATTGCAACTACAAGCCTTCTCTTGTCTATAGACAAAAATTTGTCAACTTGTCTATAGACAGGTGATAGACAAAGATTCTTTGTCTACAGACATATCATAGACAAGAGATAGACAATTTTTAGACAAGATCTTGTCTATAGACAAAGTTTTTTGACAAATTATTGACAAATGGATTGACAAATGAATACAAAAAGATCTTTTTGTCTATAGACAAATTATAGACATATCATAGACAAATGAATAGACAAGAGATAGACATGATCTTTTTGTCTGTAGACATCATGATAGACACTCGATAGACACTAAAGAGAGAAAAACTCGCTTCTAGGATCTTAGCAACTTAGGTCCTTAGCCGTCTTGAGTGTCTAAATGGTGTCTATGATATCCATATCATAGACAAATGAAAGACAAAACTATTGTATATAACCTGTTTCTTATCTTGAAAAAGATCAAAATGCTTTCAGGTACCGTACTTGATAAAGATCTGAGGATAGAAAAATTTGAATATCTGTTTGACAAAAAAGATCTTTTTTAATAAACATATTCAATGGTTAGTGTGACTGTGACACCAAGGAACCATGACGGATTTCCTAAGGATATGTATGTTCTCTCTGGAAGAACCGGCACTATGAAACTTCCGCTGGTAGCATAACCTTCTCTTGGATAAAGATAATACCATTAATACCATTCACATGTGAAGCTGCTACTACTCTGTATTGAGGTTGCTGAAGCTTTCACCTGCTCTGTTTTAGAGTAATCTTTTTACTCCAATTTGGAGTAGCCGAAGCCTTCTCTTACCCTATAATAGGGTAAACGCTTACTTCAAAATGAAGTAGCTGACTACCCCATGCTAGAGTTCTGTAGCGTGCCTGCACATCTTTGTGAGCAACCTGTCGACCAGGTTTCTCACCCAGCCCGGTGCTCTCTCAGACCTCAGCAGTTTGAGAAGCTCTATAAACACTCTGAAGAAAAACGACCACATCAATCGCAGCCCAGAGCCCAAATCCAGAGAGCCGTATTCATCCTCAGGAATCACACCGCTGTAAGGTCTGAACTCAAAATAAATCTCGCGCGCGACAGGATCAGAATAGAAGACAAACAAGCCAGGAAGCAGAGCATCGGACGCGCTGGAGACCCTCCTCCCGACGCCAAACTCAGCATAATCAACTCTCTCCATATTCAAAACAACATCAACAAAAGACAGCTTGCGACCGCGATCACCATAGACATAACTGCCAGAGACAGAAATGCCTCTAACATTGTCAAGAAAAACAAAAAAGTCGTCAGACTTAGACTGACGACTAAACCCAACAGAAACAAAACCAACACGAGAGAGGACAGAGCCTGACCTCTCTCGAGACAACTCAGCCAACTCACCATCCGGAGAAACGCCTCGACTCACCTTCTCAGAAATCTCAAAAACATCATTAGATTCACGATCAGACCCAGAAGCAAAATCACCATCAGACCCACTAGTCAGAGAGAAGTTGAGATCTGCTTCTCTCTGGCTTGATCTGTTGTTTTTATTCTTCTTCTTCTCAGATATTTTATACAGCTTGAATGCTCCGTTTATAAAGTCTATGAGCTTTTCAGTCGTTTCGTAGAGACCTGTGGCGATTTTTCTCAGAAAGCCTTTTTCAGACAATTGCCTCAGGACGTGAGAAGCAGTATCTTTCCTCAGCCCCAGAGGCTTCCACACTTCTTCGTTTCTGAACAGTCTTCTGCTCGGCAGAATGTTGTTTATGATGAAGCTCAAAACTTTATGCTCTACATCTCCAAGTCTTAGACTTGAGGTAACGTTGGTAAGGTTGAGATCTACGTGCGAATGAAACTTTTTAATATCCCCTTTACAGCTTTTATACATAGAATGTCGCCCCGGTGAAACTATATTGGTGTCAGCCATACGTCGAGCTTTCCACAATCAGATATGAGGCTCATCTGAGACGCGTAGTAAGATGGAATGTTAACTCGGAAGGTTCCCCCCACGCGAACTAAATTAGCGTTGAACATGATCATAGATCCATTAAGAGTTTTGTCCTCGCAGTTTTCAGCGTTAATTATAGCCACAACTCTAACTCTCTTAGAGATCAGTCCAGCGACCGTCTTAAGAGGCAAATGAAGATAAAGTCTGCCACCACTACTTCTGAGCTCGTGCCTACCTGCATATATTGCAGAGATAAGAGGAAACATGATTCAGCCCTCATATCAAAAATCATTCAATTAACTCTCATATCGTTGAGCGTGAAGATCGCTGTAGGATCAGTATCACATATATAAGTCTCAGTCTCACTTTTTTAAAAGGATGAGCATCTTGGGAAGATCTAAAGAAAGACCTGAAGCTTCTAAGAGGAGAGTGCCTGGCACAGCTATTAAAAAATTGAAGGAGTGTTTAGTTGAGCATGGTATGAATGGATGTATGAATCGAAAGCAAATTTTTGAGAAATGTATAGACATATTTGGATATGTCAACGAGAAGCCTCTCTATGGTGTTATTGGAAGAGCTCTTAAGAGAGGGGTAGTCTATCAGGTAAAAACGTCTTCTGGCGAGATGATCTGTTCTAGAGAGGCTCATGTGAAAACTCTTCTTTCTCTAATTGAGGACATCTATCTCGAACGTCTCTACGGAGGAGTTTTCTCAGAGAGACGTGAGAGAGTGAAGAAGTTTGAGGCTAAGATACCAGATATTGAGAAAAGCAGGTATCTGACTGCTGTAGCTCAGCATCTGCTGAGCTATCTGAACATATCCAGCATTTTAATG
>Ga0326760_1001089_pt1 | contig 12525 bp, 8 predicted proteins | sample GCREP_S_FD_207668 | JGI IMG/M metagenome (GOLD analysis project Ga0326760, IMG submission 207668) | Hot spring sediment microbial communities from Geyser Creek Basin, Yellowstone National Park, WY, United States - GCR.EP_S | ecosystem: Environmental > Aquatic > Thermal springs > Near-boiling...
AACGGCTTCGAGGAGTTTATTGTTTTGACAAAGTTTCCGGACGTGGTAAGGGAGGCCGAGAAGCTCAAGGCACAGGGCTACAACATCCGCTGCTCGATGGACCCCCCGCTGAAGAGGGTCGGGAAGGGCAAGGCACTGAAACACGCACTGGAGACAGGCGCGGTGGACCCAGACAGAAGGGTGTTCATCGTGTTCCCAGACGACTTGTTCCTAGACGAGTCTCTGCCACTCAGGTTCCTCTCAAGCCACCTCGAGGCAGTAAACAGGCTAGAGGTGTGGGGAAGCGTAGCAGTAACGGCTGGCCTACAGCTGCCCTACGGATACGTCGAAATAGACTCTCTGAGCTTGGCTACGAGCTTCAAGGAGAAGCCCATATTACCGATACACGCGAGCACAGGCCTATACATATTCGAGCCACAGGCACTAAAGCTACTACAAGAAACAGTAGACATGAACACCGATGAGCCAATAGAGTTCGAAAACGTACTCCTGCCAAGGCTAGCGGAAAAAGCCAAGCTACACGCATTCATCGTCCCACGGGACGCATGGCTACCAGTAAACACACTAAAAGAACTAGAAGAAGCAACAAAAACACTAAAAACACACAACCACTAAAAAAAGCTACACCCCCACCCCACCGCCCCGCCTCCAGCCAGAGCCCCTTACAACCTCCAAAAGGTACCGGTGAAGACCCCAGGGAAAACATCAAAAAACCCATACTCGGAGTGCTCCTCGTTCAGCCTAACCTCTCTCCACGTCCTCATAAACCATCCCGATAAAGAAAACGCCTAGCCTCACTAAGCCACACATATTCACATTGAAACGGCCTCCTCAATTTTTCTAGTAATATAATTAGCTTAGTTCTCGGTAACTTTACCCCTAAAGAAAAATTTGCTACAACTAATGAAACAGAAAAACAGAAAAAATGGAAATCCAATACTCCGTCAGTTACATGCCTACCTATTCCGTCCTATTTTAACATCCTAACCACCTCTTGCCCCTTTGCTGACTGAAGACGCCGGATACCCCTTCTCACCCTACCCCACCTAGTTCCCAACCCCTCGTCAACCAGCAACGCCAAACTAAGCAACCAACCAACGCCTCTGTGATAAAACGACAAAAGAGGCCACGCGCCCTCCCTCAAAGCCAAAGCCCTCCCAAAAACATACGCCGCTTCTCGCAAAATAGTAAACACACCAGGCGACAAAGAAATGCCATTCTTTACGTCGGCAAAGACTCGAGCAGTAGACTTTATCAACACAGAATCTGGCAACGCAAATATCGGGTCAACCTCCCGCAACACAAGATACCCAGCCTCAGAAGCCTCCCTCAGAAGATTCAGCCCCTTCTCACTCCTAACCACCACAAGAGTAGCGCCGCCAAGCTTCATAAAAGGCTCTCTCTCGCGCGCTGGCAATGTCCACGGATCCGCGAGAGAGAGATCTGCCCCTACATTAGTTGGGTTAGTGCAGACAAAACAGCTCCTACCGTAGAAATAGTGTCCAAAACCAGAATCCCAAAAAATGGGGAAAGAAATACGGACGACGCCCCCGCTAGTCCATATGCTGGTGAAGCCAGGCCAACCGTACCCCCTAAAAGAAATCGACACGACCTCATACGCAGAAATATGGAACCTCTTAAGCGCATACCTTACGGCATATACATTAGGTGTATTGTTACAGTAAGGCCCCAAAATAAAGACGGCGTGCTCCCTACCCCTCAGACGGGCAAGACGCCTAGCAGCTTCGACATAGCAGGGGACGGCGGTAACTGCAATTCTACCAAATCTCCGTAATGCCAAGTCAAATACCTTCGCAAAACCAAAAGTAGGTGCATAAAGAGACCCCGAAAACCTCTCTAATTCCTCCCCCTGCCGCACCACAGTCCACACCCCGTACACAAAACCACGATTAACCCGCTGCCTAGGCACCACCACGGCATCAACGCGGTGATGCTCTAGGAGATACCTAAGCAACGCCGTACCAACACCGCCACTTGCACCCCTACGCCGAATTCTTTCATCAGTCGCCCAAGCAATATAAACAGCAGAATAGTTGCCGATAAGGCTCCTCACAATCTTATCAGGGGTAGACATGAAGCCTCATTTCAAGCTCTATGTTATCTCAAAGCTTGTGCCACGACTTATCAAACTATATCAGAAAACTTGAAGCGCCTCCTAGATTCCACGCCGTCTGCACAATTCATAGTCACACTATCTCCTCCGACGACGCAACACCCGCACAGGCAACTTAACCTTTTCAAGCCTCCCATTGACAGCATGGCTTATAACTCTGCTCTCTTGCGAAATAGTCTCCATAACTCTAGCCACAACAAGCCACAAGTTTCCATACTCCTTGGCATTAAAAGCATCAACCAAATACAGCTCCTCCTCTAAGCCTAAGTGCAACAACACGTCACGCACCTTCACATCATCCCATGCTGTATCGTAGTCTTTACTTACTTCGTCAGCATATTTCTTCTAAGTCTTTTAGGCGCGCGATTTATCGCCTTCTAAAGCTAAAAGGCTTGCCCTTGCATTATCTTCAACATAATGAAGCCTTTTAATCGATTTCCATTTAAAACATAATAGGAGGATTTTTGCCCTTATATTATAGAAGAAAATATCGCAACAACTCCAGTTCGAGGATTGTTTAGGTTTTGCTTGGTCTATAAACGTTGAAGCACCTGAAAGTTGCCGTGGAAATTTGTAGGGCTAAACCAAAGTTAACTGCTACCCCTTCAGCGTTGTACCTAGATAAAGCATAATAGGAAGGTTTGCGCGCGCTAGGTATTTAAAAAGTTTCATGGATGCTAGACCCACTTCTATGTTTGAAGTTCTGTAGAATTCTATTATACAATTCCAAGTGTTTTTCAGTTATAACATTCAGTGAAAACTCCTTTAGGGCTCTTTCTCTGCTATTGGTTGACATATATATCCACAAATTCTTATCCTCTAAAACAATCCTAACGGCATCAGCTAACCTATCATAGTTCTCTAGAGGCGCCAGTATCCCCGTTTTTCCGTTTTCCACAATTTCATTAATAGGTGGGATATCAAATGCTACAATAGGTCTTCCGCACGCCATAGCTTCTGCTAGAGGCATGCCGAAGCCTTCCTGTATTGAAGGATAAAGTAATATTTCACCTAGGTTGTAGTATAGTGGTAGTTGATTATATGGAACCCAACCAGTAAAGAATACTCTACTCTTTAAATTATATTTATCGATTAAATGCTTAACATAGTTCCAATAATGAATATTTAATTGAGGTACAACCCTATAGCCAGTAACAAGAAGAACTACATCTCTCGGCAACTTGGTTAAGCATCGAATAGCATAATGCAGACCTTTTCTAAGAACTAGATGATCGGTTCCCACATGAAGAAGTATTTTTTTATCCTCTAAACCAAGCATTCTTTTTAACTCGTATAGCTTTTCCTTATTGACGTATGGTGTAAAGAAGCTGGTGTCTACGGGGTTATAAATTGTCACAATTCTACCCTTAGCTTCTGGTATGGCACTTTCAACATATGTTCTTATAGCATTTGATACGACTATGATAGCACTAGTTTTTTTGAATACTATTTTGCATAGATTTAATTGGAAATTCCTGTCAACAGTAGTGAGCAGGTAGCGGGTCATCGAGCCTCGATAATTACAAGATAGGTCCTCCATCCAAGGATAATGATTCAACTCATAAATTACTAAAGGATACGTGCGAGTAAAGCTTTTAGCTAGAAACAAAGCATTTATAGGCCTTGTGGTTACGACTAATGTGTCTTCTTTAGATTCCCGAAATATCTTATTAAGTAATTTATTAGAGTATCTCCATGAATTTACATAATGAATTATATATTCCAGCTTTATGCTTCTAAAAGCAATCGAAGGGTGCTCATGAAAGTTTATACCGAGATAAGTATATTCTCTTAAAGTGCTTCCAGGCTGTATAACTGAGACTTTAACGCTGTTTCTTAAAAGGTGAGGAATTAATCGTAGTACAACTCTTTCGGACACTCCGTAGCCAAGTCTATGTGGTGTTAAAATAAATATTACATGCATGTCATCCGCCTCGAAGAGACTCTATCTTTGTACGTAAGGATTCTAAATCTGAAACAGCTTTTTCAACTTTTTCATCAATATCTCTACTAATTTCTTCGTAATTGTCTAACAAAAATGTAATTCTATCTGGTAACAAACTCATTTCCTTTAATGACATAAAGAAATAGTTTGTATTTAATTTCAAAGTTGTGAGAACATCCAAAACTTTCTCTCTGTATGTCTTTGGAAAAATAAAGAAAGCCGGTTTTGATGCAGATAAGCCCATAATTCCATCATGCATTCTCGTTGTAATAAGGAGGTCTACATTACTATAGAAGTTCCATGCAGCATGAAGAGAGTCAAATCGCATTGTTAATATTTTAGGTGAATTCTTTAAGGATATTTTTGTTTTAAGGATATTAAGAAGACTTTCTATGGCTGAGTAATCGGCTGATAATGCTAAGGATGTCAAGTATATTTCTACATCATTGTTCATTTTTTGAGTAAGTTTATAAATCAGCGTTGATAGGTATTGTATGTATCTATAAAATTCATCTACTTCAAAAATATCACGTCTTGGAATAATGGCTATTTTTATTTTCTCATTTCTTTTTTTATTGATTAATGGAAAAATTTTTCTTATATAAAATGCTACATCCGGCTTTATTTCTATTTTTTTGCCCCCTATTTTGCATACTTTATTTAACAATGCGTAAGTATAAGCTCCTCTCACAAACAAGTAGTCAAATTCGCCAAGGATCTTACAATACTTTTTAAATATTATTTGATCGATGGAGCCAACACCGCGTAAATCAATGCTCATTGGTAACGCAACAAGCTTAGTATTTTGAGATTTGAATGCCTGATAGAGCTCTGTATATATGGGATTGAAAACGTGGGAAGTGTGCCCCCCAAAGATCACGAGATCTTCACGTGTGACTTGCCTTAGATTATCGTGGTATCGATGAATATTGCTTAAAAAATGAAAGAGGATATATCTGAAGCGCTGAGACACACAGATTTTGCGACTGTGAATTACTGAAAAAAGGACATCAGATAAGATATTATAGTTATAAATGTAATTATAAATTGAGAATCCTTCTTGGAGGAGCTCCTTCAATTCATGTGGTATTTGAGAAGCTTCGTCTACTCTAATGTAGAGAGCTTTCTCTTCGAAGTTATTGAGCATTTTGCTCGCAGAATAATATTGCAAGAAGTCTCCAAGGTTGTTGACAGGGGCAATTCCAACTAGTATCATCCTTTATCCTCCCCGTTTTTAGTTCTAGCAAGCCAAGCCAATCATAGAACCGCCAGAATATACTAGTGAATGCTCCGTTGTATTATAAATAACATCCATTTTAATATATTGCCTTATTTGCATTGTTCCAATATTTCGTCTTACTAGAAAGCCATAAAACGCATTATTCTCTCTGATAAATACCACATTTCCACATATAAGATTAACCTGGGGGGAGATAAGAATAATTCTACTTAAATTAATATAGGCCCGGATGTTGTTCTTGCCAATAATATCGGCGTAAACCTGTAAATTGTCTTGACTAAAGTACTTTAGCCATAAGATGGCATAATAATCTTGTGAAGTTGGTGTAAACCTATCAATAAAAGGATTAAGAGCATCCGAGAAAGATTCTTCAGGATAGCCTAGTTTATTAGCTACTTCGTACATGTAACCACTATTGAAGAGAAGGAATAACGCGAGAAAAGATATCCAGAAACTTTCTCTCTTTACAAATCTAATGACCCTTCCGACAAACTTATATCCGTCTACTAAACTAGGAGCTAGTATAAAGGAAGCCAAGTGGTAAATTCTCGTAATGTTAACTGCTGCAGACATTGTTGAAAAGCCTGTAATAATAAAAAATATACCTGCGGCTATCGTTAATGAATGATAAAGAATCTTTTTTTCTTGGTAAATAGCTTGCTTTCTAATGAACAGCTGGAGCATTAGCATTATGTTTGATAGTACTCCTAGAGCAATAAATATAAGTGTGAATAAGTACATATATGTTAGAAATTGATGAAGGAAGGTTTTTGGTTTTACAACATATTCGACTCCTTGAGCATAATAAGGTGAAAGCATTTCATTTATATTTTCAATAAATGTCCTCACCGTAGTCGCTGCCGCAATAATAATAGACGCACCTGAAGTATACGTATAATGCATATAGTGTATTATGAAACTTGTAATGATAACATACAATAACGCCTTCCGACGTAGAAGTACAAAAATAATAAGCTCGGAAATCAAAAAGATACTAAGCCACGTATAATATGTACCGTAGTGTGAGTATACTAATGCAGACATAAATAAGACCAATAATGAGGAGTCTCTAAAGCGTTTCAAGAAATTGCTCTCATTGCTATGTGCTATGATATAGTATAATAGTAAAGCTAGAATAACTTCAGCGATCATCTGCTTAACTATTTGAAGAAGCTCTGTGTAAAATGGAAACATGGATATAAAGTAGAATGTCGCGATAAAAGATTCTTTCTCGTTATAACCTAGTTTAATATACATTTTATACAAGATGAGAGGAATTATTGAGCAAATCAATGGAAATGCAATCTTGAAGATCTCAATTAAAGAAAGCGAGGATACGATTTGTAGTATAGGGGTAAGTATAGTAACCGAAAAGGCACTATTGTAGGTGTGGGGGATAGTCGGATCCCAAAAACCACTCTCTAGAATCCTTTGGGCTAAATAATGCTCAACTTGTATATCTGCGCCATTTAGATATTGCGAAGATAGAGTAATATGATAGCACAAAGAAATCGATATAATATATATGATAATTAATTTTAATCCAGTTTTTGATTTTTGAGGTTCTAAAAATAGGTACATTAATGGCGAAATGGCGACAAGAGGTACGTATGTGTACAATAAAGTAGGATCTCTATAAAATGCCACATTCAACGCCCCCACAATACTTAAGACTATTAGCACTAGGAGATAAAGCCAAATTAAGAGTATCGTTAGTTTTGGTTTCCATAGCATCCGCTCTCAGCCCTCAAAGATAGATTTTAATATTTTTTCATATCTATTTCTTGCTTTTTCAAACGTAAACATTTTGTAAATAGTGTTAAGCGCGTTTCTTGAATATTCTTCCCATAAGCCTTCATCAGAGATGAGTTCATTAACTTTAAATGCTATTCTAAACAGATCTTTGTCGCTATGTACTAATAACCCAGAAATACCGTCCTTTAATACGTCTGGGATTCCTCCAACATCTGTAGCAAGTACTGGAGTACCACATGCCATGCTTTCCAATAATGCATTTGGCAAACCCTCGCTATACGAAAGAAGAACAAATAATCGTATTGTATTATATATTATAGGTAATTTATCACCTTGAATTGTACCTAAATACATAATTCTGTGGTCGCCCTTTGACAGTCTCTCGAAAAATTTCTCGTAAGAACCAAAACCTGCAACATATAATCTCACTGACGGGTTTAAACGAGATAGAATATAATAAAGATCAAGAAGTCTGTGAATTCCTTTCCTATAGTTAAGTGCTCCAACATATCCTATTGCAAGATCCCTCTCATCGAAATTGTTGATTTTCTTGAATATATTTATATCAACATATAGTGATCCTAATACAACTTGATTTCTGATCTTCGTATTCCACAGTTTAATTACGCTAGGCATCTCTATTATTATTATATTCGATAATAGTAAACTGATCCTTGAAAACAGTTTATCAACTACATTATCGGGTTTTTGTGCTACAAAAATCGCTGTTTTAATCGAAAATAATTTAAGTAACATCAGATGGAATAATAGAGGAGGAGCTAAGATTATTGCCCCCCGAACACGTAACTGGAATAATATCTTTATTAACTTTGCAATAGAAATAATTCGCAGGTAATAATATCTAATCCCCGTACCTCTGCATTTTCCTTGCGTGCATATTGGAATCCAAAGAACTTTCGGATTGCAAGGAGGATCATCACCACTAATTACGATTATCTTATCTACCTGGTTTGTAGCAGTAAGAACATATACGAATTTTTCAAGAAATGCTTTAGTGCTGGGGTTACTATGCGGGTTTCCTACTATAAGCAATAATTTTTTCATACTGCTTTACCCAATTAAGGATTTATAAACCTCTATATAGCCTTTAGCTATGGAATCAAAATCATATTTAACAGTACCGTTCTTAGCGTTCGTCCCAATTTTTTTTCTCAAGCCCTCATTATTCATTAATATCTTTATATTTTTTGCAAGCTCTACAAAGTCACCAGCAGGAAATAAGAAACCGTTAATTCCATGTTGAATAAGCTCATTAGGTCCTGGAATATTACTTGCTATTACGGGTTTGCCTAGGGCCATTGCTTCTAGCACTACAATTCCAAACGTTTCATAAAATGAGGGAAGAACAAATATGGAGCACCGTGCTAAAATGTTTAAGAAGTTATTATGTGGTAAAAAGGGTAGGAATTTTACTTTACTCTCTATTCCCAGAGCTTTAACGAGGGATCTTAAGTATTTTTCTTTAGGGCCTGAACCTGCAATAACCAGCCTAAGTGATGAATAAGGAGCGTCTTTAATTACTAGTGCAAAGCCTTTTATTAAAATGTCGACACCTTTTTCACCAGAAAGCCTTCCACCATATAGAATAAAGCCATGATCTTCGCTTTTAATCTTGTAAAGCTTATTTATTTCGACCCCATTAGGTATATGAAATATTGGTTTTCCAGACTTCATATTCTCTAATAGATTTGTATAATATTTGCTGGGAACTGTAATAGCATCAGAGTATTCAATAGCACGTTTTTGAATCTTTAGATTAAAAGGTCTTTTAATATGCCAAAGTATACGTTTACTAATAGAACTTCTTACAGGAATTGTAGTCCAATCATAGAATGGACTATGAAACGTGAATACCTTAGGAGTTGTTAGTGAGTTTTTAGTGATAAAGGCATAATACGCAGTATAAGCATCTGCAGATTGTATAATGTCCGGACTCAATACCTTTATATGTTTTGCCACGATCTTCGAAAATACCAATTTCGTTGCCACATTTTTCAGGATCGAATCGTGTAAGTGTGGTGCCTGGATATTAACTATATGAACACCGGCAATGTTTTCGATAAAACGTAGGGACTTCCAGCGACGTAAAATGAAGACTTCGAGCCCCCTTTTGGCTAATGCTTTAGCTAATCCATAAAGTTGGAATTCTGTACCTAGTAAATTCTCTTTTTCAAAGTCTTCATATACTCCGCTAGCAGTAGAAATTATTGCCACGTTCATGAGAGCTTTACCTCTATGATTTTTGTAAACATTAAAGCCACTTCTTTCCATGTAAATATGGGTATGTTTTTCTCATTAAGAATGTTATTTTCTCTCCTTAATTCATCAAGTATAGCTAAGGCTAGTGCTTTGGGAGATGAATCAATAACTCTTGCAACACCTATTTCTTCGACCCATTTGGATGCGATGCTCCCTCTTGTCATGATTAGTTTCTTTCTTCTTGCGAAGACTTCATTTATTAGTAATGGATAGCTTTCGCCTGCGTGCCTGGTGGGGAGGACTACGACGTCTGAGGCGTCGATGAGGGCTATCTTGTCCTCCTCGCTAACGTACCCGAGAACCTTTATCCTGTCTTCGATGCCAGCCCTCCTAGCAATCTTCAAACACTTCTTCAGGTATTCTCCATCACTCTTACCTGCTATCACCAAAACGGTATTGGGTTCTTCTTTAGCCACTTGAATGAAGGCTTTGACCAGTATGTCTAGCCCTTTAGTTGGATGTATTCTCCCAATGTATGCGATGATTCTTTCATCGATATTATATTTCCTTTTGAAAACTGCTGCCATGTTAGGGAGCTTCAAGTACTCTTCATTAATGCCGTGAGGTAGCACGATCGCGTCTATAGAATATTTCTCTTTCAATAATTTCTTCTCATAGTTATTTGTTACAAGGATAATATCAGCTAAATTAATCATTTTCTGAGTAATCCATTTTTGATATAGATAACCGAATATTCTTATAAAGGGATTATAGTGATGTTCCAGATAGTCAACGCCTATGAAATATACTGCTAGAGGTTTTCCAAGCCTCTTAGCTTCTTTACTGATCTTATATGTGAAATAACTGTTTTGGCTCCAGCAAATTATAACATCAATTTTTTCTATAATTTTCCTAGGGAATTCTATGGGAATTGTAAGATCTGGAAAGAATATTTTCAAGGTCTTTATCCTATGGATGTAAACGTGACTCATTATTTCTTCTTTAGGTCTACCCTCAGCACCGTAGGAGCTTGTTATTACGTGAACCTCGTGGCCCAGCCTCGCCGTGCTTTCCGCCAGCGCTTTGATTGCGTTTTCTATGCCACCAACGACGGGCCAGTAGTGATGAAACACATGAGCGATTCTCACTTATGTGCCGCCTTTGCTATTCCCTTCACTGCAGGGGGCCCGTTCAGTAGCGCGTACGTGGTCAGTATCGCGTAGCTTAGCACCTTTTTGTGGAGGGGGTACCGCCACTTGTTCATGAAGTACGTGTGGTTCCTCCACTTCCAGTACATCCTGTCTTCGAGGTCAGAGTATCTATTTCCGCCGCTCTCCATTGCTAAGTGATATGCAAAGAATCTTGGTTCAAAGATTATCTTATACCCGAGCGCCTTAACCTGTCTCTGTAGGTCGCTTTCCTCTCTGTATCCGCTTCCCTTATAGTTGCTATCGTACATGATGCTCTCACCTAGTATTCTGACAGCTATCGCCATTAAGGGTGTCGTGTAATCGACCTCTCTAGGTCCATGCTTGTTGTTTAGTATGATAAAGCCTGTGAGTTTAGTTAGAATATCGGCTAGATAGGGCACGTTAAGCGTAAAATCCGGATCTACCTTTCTCCTTCTAAGGTTAACGACCCTGCCGCTACACACACCAACTAAAGGATCTTTTAGCCAGCGGAGGACCGGTGCTAGTGAGTGATCTCCAGGGTAAATGTAGTCGTCGTCATAAGTCACAAGCACATCATCGCTCCCTAGCTCCTTGATGGCCAAAGCAAATACCTTGTTGCGCGCCTTCGCTGAGCCTCTCCTGCCGACCCTGATGGCGTGTATTACCTCGAATCCCGCGTCCGTGGCGAGCTTCACGGTTGCCGCGTACTCTTCGGCTTCGCTCGCCGACGCGGCGTCTGCGACGATCACGAACCCTCTCACCAGTTTGCTGCCCACGAATGAACGTAGGCACAGCCTCAGCGCTGCGACCCTATTATAGGAGGGTATGCCCACGAAGATCTTCATCGTGCACACGCGCTAATGCAAATGGCAACGTTAGACCTGTGACCGGGCAACATGAACGCTATTTTCAGCTACTTCGCCTCTTTCTCCCAAGCTATGTCCTTTGTTTTGAGGTTCCTGACTGCGGCGGCCATTAGGTAGAGCTGCATTGTGACCCATGTTCTGTATGGTTTGTAGGCGAGGAGCAGGGCGCCGAGCGTGAGCAGGGCAAGTGCAAGGAGTGATCCACTTACGACGCCGGCGAGGAGCAGGATTGTGGCTACCGCTAGTAGCCATGGGTTGGCTAGGTGGAGCCATGCCTCGATTAGCAATGTTTTTCTGAAGGGTTTGGGGGCTTGTCGTAGTAGCTGTAGTGAGCGTGTGAAGTGTTGGATGAGGTGTTGGGCTCTGCGTATCCTCCACTTGTGGTATTCCTTGGGCAGGGCTTCGATGCTCCATAGGTCTTCGGGGGCGATGGCCCTGTATCCTTTTAGGGCGATGAGGGTTGCTGTGTGGCTGTCGTCTGCTCCTAGGTCGGTTGGGAAGCCGCCGATGGCTTGGAGGAGGTTTCTGCGGAAGGCTGCGAGCTCGCCGTGGAAGATTGGTGTGGCCCACATCTTGCTTTCTGCGATTCTCAGCGTGTTGTAGTAGTTCCTGTAGCCTTCCTCGACGGCCGCGGCCCCTTTGCTGGCTGGCTTTTTGAGGCAGGTTACGGCTCCGACTTTGGGGTCTGCTAGCCAGGTGACGGCTTTTTGTAGGGTGTCTTGTGTTGCCCAGGTTGCGTCTGCGTCTGTGATGAGGATGATTTCGCCGGTTGCGTGTTTGAGGGCGGTGTTGAGGGCGTGGGCTTTGCCTCTGCGTTGTGGCTCCTCTAAAACCATCACGTTGAGGCTGGTTTTTTGGGCCCAGTTTTTGGCGGTTTGCGGTGTGGCGTCTGTGCTGGCGGAGTCTATGACTATGATTTCTAGGAGTTCTTTGGGGTAGTTTTGTCTGGCGATGTCTTCGAGTTTTTTCTCTATGAATTTTGCCTCGTTGTATGTGGGTACGATGACTGTGACTTTTGGCTTGTAGTTGGGGTCTCGGTTTATGTTCCAGGGCTTGTTGAGCCAGTTTGTTTTGAGGTAGGTGTAGTAGGCTAGTGGTGTGGCGAAGTGGATTAGGGCTAGTGCTAGTGCCGCTGTTGTCAGCATTTTTGGCTGGGTGTGGTGGTGACCGTTGCTTCTAGGAGCGAGTAGTGC
>Ga0326760_1001091_pt1 | contig 12520 bp, 11 predicted proteins | sample GCREP_S_FD_207668 | JGI IMG/M metagenome (GOLD analysis project Ga0326760, IMG submission 207668) | Hot spring sediment microbial communities from Geyser Creek Basin, Yellowstone National Park, WY, United States - GCR.EP_S | ecosystem: Environmental > Aquatic > Thermal springs > Near-boiling...
CTAAATTAATCAACTCTTAATTCCCATCTCTTCCAATTTAAATTAAGAAGGTGAGGGTATATACTAAAATTCTCTAACCTCTTACGTCATATAGATCGTTAGACTTCCTAATATATCTTGATAAAATCATTTTTAATTTTTAAATTATATTTGTCTAAATTATATCAAGCATAATACTACTCAGAGTTCTTAAGGTTATTGAGTATTGAGCCACATTAAACACTCTTATATTCACTTCACCTATTTACTACTAAACGTATGTGAGACATATTTCACTTTAACTACTTCATAGACACGGCATCTCTGACCCTAAGTAAATTCCCTTTACCATGCTTAAGTATGTTGAAAAACTTTTTCATTTTAGAAAGTACTGCTTTTAATCTGCCTTCTTAAACTACCTTTTCTGTCTGTGTAAAATTGATAAAATATCTGATACAGATGATCTTCATTAGTGTTGTAGGTAAGAGTAATTTATAATATATCTAGATCTTCATTAATTCTATTTATCTAGAAAATTATTATTCCGTTAATAGGTGTAACATATTATGGCTAAGATACTTATTGTCACAAGTGAGTTGGCTGAGTCTATTATAAGGAGAGTTCTTGTTGAGATTAAGACTGAGCATGAAGTTGATGTATTAGTTATTCCAGTTTGAGTAGCAGCATTTCTCACAGTTAATATATAGCACGCTATCTTAAAGAGCACGGTGTGAAGGACTATGATTATATGTACCATATATTAACACCTGGCCTTACAATGGAACTAGTTAAGTTATCGAAGAAGCTACCGAATATTATAAGATCTTATAATGTTTCTAATCCTGTAGAAATATTAAAGCTAAATGATCTAGGTTTACTCTCGCCAGATATACCGGTCGCGGGTATTGAATTATTGTGAGAAAGAGTAAGAAAGAGATATTAAGGTTTTCTGAGAGTTCTTTAATAAGCGAGAACAGAGTTCTTGTTGACAAGTTGAAGGTATCTTAACTCCGTTATTAATCAGGCGGCTATAGGGATCACTGAAGTGTACTTGTTTGATGATTAAGACCTAGTGAGATGACTTTGAAATAGTGTGAACATGATAGCAGCCCTTTTGAGTTCTAAACGTGTTAGATGTTTTTCAGGCTGTGAACGCTAAGCACTTTCGTGATCATGTGTGTTTTCTTCAACTATTATACTCTTACTTTTCTCTAAGATATCTTCTATGTAAGCTAACGTATAATCCAGTTCTGAGATGTAGCGTAAACGAGCTTTTACAATAGTCTTACCGTACTCCACAATAATAGACACGTCCAGATTTCTTGAGCGCAGAGTCGTGTAAGCGTAAGGACCTTTATTTCTTGGTATTTCAATATTTATTTTTACAGCGGCTTTTTTCTTAAAAGGTTGAGACATTATAGCATATTCAATTACTTTTTCAAGCAGTTTAACTTGTTCAGGGAATTTCACGGGTATTCCAGAGAACTGATGTATTACCATTCCCAAGGCTATGCCTGCTTCAAAAATAGCACGATCTCTATCAGTAACCCTAGGGGAAAAATATTTAACAGCGGGATCTTCAAATCTATCCATGACTCAACACCATAAAGCTAAAGACCTACTAAGACCCTAAATTACATTGGCATTACGGCAATAATGTGGCCACGTCTGTAAAAATGTTAGTTTAGAGCACTATTATGAAAATATAGTTTTACGTTGTATAACATGCTTTAAGCTCACATAGAATAGCTCTCAGAACTCATTTATGATTTTTCCTAGTTTAGACAATGTAAGTGCTGTAAAGAATGGAAAGCTTCTTACTCAACGATCATTACGTAATGAGGAGTCAAATTTATCAAAATAATGTATCATATTCTCTAGGCAAAAGCGATTATTAAGTGTTTAGGTGTCAGCTAGCCGAGGAATAATGAAAAGTTTTGCTAAAGTTATAAAAGGTTATAAAAGCCATAAAAACCTCCATTTCATAAGAGAGGAATTCTGTAGTAAGCCATATTAGTGCTTATAAGGATTTATATACTAGATCTCATGATGTATTTTACTGTTTTTTATGAAAACGCGTTTAATTTATTCTAAATTTCAAAGAAATATTGATCTTAAAGCCTTAGTTAACTGGGTTACCTTATGACAAGAACACCTTCTCCTTTTAAGAATAAATATTTCTTTAAACTGTAGTCCTTACGTGAAGTATGTTTATTGTGTGGGTTTAACTTTTTATGAGCGATTTAAAGAGTAAATTTTTAGAAATTCAAAGTAAATTCAAAGTAAATTACTTAGAGAGGCGAAATCAGCAACAGGTATTTCCCTAAAAAGTGTTCTTGATAAAGTTATAAAGCTCATTTCATATCTCCTGGACAATTTATTCTATTCAAAACGCTGAAAACACCTTAATGGAGGCTAATAGGAGAGGTTACTTTAAGATCGAATTATACAAGGATAAAATTATTATTATTAAGTATTAAGTAATAATGGTAAACCATTTAATGAAAACGACCTAGAGTGTTTATGTGCGATTAAGAGCAATAAAAACTAGCCCTCGGCTATAAAGGCTTTATGGAGATCAGCTGGAAATCTGTATATAAAATTTTTAACTATGTCGAGGCCTACTCGGCTGAAATTTGTTTTGAATTAGTGAGAATTAAATTATTGGAAAAGACCAGAAGTAACTGAAATTCTTAGAAAATATGACCTTGAATCTCACGATGATCTCTAGCAAATAACACCAATACCTATGCAACCTGCTACTGAAGTAATATCTAAAGACGAGACGAAATTTACTATTCATCTGAAGGACGAATTTGTACATTATTAAAACTATTAGTGAACTAGGACCTTCAATAATCTTATCTCTAAACTACATAAATAACTATAATAATTGAAGATAAAGTTGAAGGAAAGAGTAGACACATATGTGGGAGGTAATACATGAAGACGTATTTGATGACGTGAAGACTAAACATATAGTAGTTATTTTGAGAGACTTTAAACGCACCTGCAACTTCTTAGTCTTTAAGAAAACATTTAATGTCCCTGAAGACATAAGAATAGACCAGGTAACGGTAGACGCCGGAAGAAGTGATGTTATTAAACGTGAAGTTTCTATAGTATTTGCCCTTGACATAGAGACCAATGATCTTAAGCCCGTTGAAGAAGTTAAATTCGGGAGAACATACTCGCCCCACCATTACATAAGATTGAGATAAACCCTAAATTCCTCATATAAGCAGATTTCATATTTCACCCAGGTAGAAGATACATTAATACCGAGGTCAAGTGGAATCACTGGTTAATGAGATGTGTAGCTGAATTACTTAAAGATATCGCTAAATACCTGGTGAAACAATATAGAAAGTCCTATTTGGTAGTATTTGAATATACAATGGTCAGCGATGAAGTTTGAGAAAAGCTAATAAAACCATACATGATTTCCACGATAGATGAAGTGCTTAAAGACCCAGTAATAGTATGTTATAAAGGTCATAAAGTTAAGTTAAGTCAAGTTATAAATGCACCTGAAGAAATCTTTAAGCTTAATGGAGTATGGGTATTTTAGTGAAGAGGATCTCAAATAAATCTATGGCGCTGAAAAACATATTCTAGATCCTAATGTTAAACTCCGTAAAAAGATTATGTACAGGTATTAGATCTCAATAATTTATTAAACGAAAACCTGATCAAGGTTAAGCTAAGTAGAGATTTTAGGAGAACGCTACTATTTTTAGGTAAAATATATGAATTAGCATATAAGAGAAATATTTTTACAAATGAAAGTAACCGCTTCATTATAACATCCTCTGAAAACATAGAAGCTCGCAAATAGCGTATATCTTCCTAAATTACCACACAAGTTGAGGAGTTACGTAAGAAGTTTCCTGAAATAGACAATTATCTTGGATCTTTAGATTTCATTCACGAAGATTTAATCAAAATTATTGGTGAAAAGCTCTTAAATGGCTTAGTGTTAAAGAGTTTAACTTAGAAGAGACCGTCGAGAAGAAACAATCAGATGTATTAATCTAAATCTAAATATATTTACATAAAACCTTCTTCTTAAAGAAAGATAAACCAGTAGTTATATGTAACACAACTATTAAGAGGCAGATGTCGTTAAAATAAGCCTGTATGTTGTTTAATACATGGGATATTATTAAAAAGTAAATGTAATTCCCATACTCAAGAAGGCTTACTTAAAAGCCCTAGTTTTTGTCAACACTCAAATATATTAAATTAATATGAATAAATAAAGTCATAAATCTTTCACAATAAATATTAAGAAGTAAAGTTAAAAATTCAAAATATAGGTCTAAGCTAAAATTTAACTTTAAATTTAACTCTTTTATTAAGACAATAGGTGGCAGTAAGTTTAAAGATCTTATTAAGACCAACTAATTGATCCAAGACTTAGAGAAACACTATTTTAGTGCTGGATCTTCTTAAAAGATGTAATTTAGGATTAAATTTCTATTATTGTTATGTTATTTAGATAAGACTAAGAGTTTGTTAAAGGAAGAAGTGTATGAAAGATGTATGTGAATCACTAAAGGCAATTTTCTCCACGGACACTTGGGGAGAAGTAATAGTGTCTTTTTATAATGAAAATAGAGTCGTGGGACTAATGCCATTGGGACTTAAATTATCAGAAGAATGTACTCTGAGTGGGAGACTATATGCTGGTTCAAGATTTTATAGCTACATTATTAGTGCTGGCATTACGGAGCTTAAGTGTAATGTGTGTGTAACTCAGGATCCTGTGCTTTTCTGCACAGCTATATTTGATAAGAGTAAGGCTATAGAGATTCTTACTAGAGAAGCTCTTCTCAAAAAATACTGTGATATCTGTTTTACAGGCTTTTGCGAATTTCAAAATAGAGGCGACATAATAGATCTTAGGGTTAAAATAATAGAGATCGTTCTATATAGGGAGCTTCCAAGAGTGTTTACTAGAGTTAATGCTGCTATTATTGAAGCTTTGATATGGTTTACCAAAATACCTTACATGGAATGTAGAGATCTAGCAACGATCTTAGAGAAATTAGAGTTTTTACGAGAAATTGTATATAGGTCTACTCAAAAAAAGCTTTATATAGAGTTCATAGATTTAATTTACTCTAAGGCTCTAGAATTGGTGAGAGAAATTGAGAGTTCTAGGTGTAGATCCGGGGACTAAGACCTTTGACGTGGTTGTCCTTGAAGAGGGTGCTGTGAAAGCTGAGAAAAGCGTTGAGACAGCTACTATTGCTAGAGATCCAGGTATACTCATAAGTGTGGTTGAGGCACTTGAAGCAGATTATATAGTCGCGCCTTCAGGTTATGGAGTACCTGTGACTAGGGGAGATGAGGTTTTAGATCCTCGCAAATTTGCAGTTGAAATATTACTTCTTAGTACTGAGGAAGATATTAAAAGAGGTGTTCATATGGGAGAACTCGGGATCTGGGTTTATGATGCATTAGCTAAAGTTGTTGAACATTTAGTTAAGACATATAAGAGTAAGGTATTATTTTTGCCCTCGGTAATACTACTTCCCACAGTTCCTATTTATAGGAAGCTTAATAAGATAGATATGGGCACAGTAGATAAGCTTGCAGCAGCTTTCATAGCTATTTATGGCTATAGTCAGAGAGAAAGTTTAGATTACAGCAATGTCAGTATAATTGTAACTGAACTTGGATTTGGCTATAATGCTACTATAGCTGTAAATAGAGGTAAAATAGTTGATGGTATTGGTGGTACTTATGCATCAATAGGTACATTAACAGCTGGTTCACTAGATTTAGAAGTTGTCGTTAGAGCTGAACATTGGGATAGATGGGACGTATTTCATGGAGGTATATTCTACTATACAAACACATTCGACATAAATATTCTCGCAGAGGCCTATGAGAAGAACGAAGAACCCTTAGCCTCAGTATTTAAGGGCTTTGTAGAAGCTACAGCGAAAGACATTACAAGGGCTTTAATTGCAAGTCCAAGAGCAGAAGCTGTAGTGTTAACTGGTAGACATAGTAGAGTGGAGTTAATTAGAAAGCTTTTACAGGAGTTTATAAGAGATATTGAAGTTTTACATGCACAACTTCTTAGAGGCGCGATGATCAGTAAAGAAGGGGCTCAAGGCTATGCAGCAATAGGTGAGGGCATTATTGGAGGATTTTTCAAAGACCTCGTAGAGTATATGGAGATTAAAAAGTCCTGCGGTACTGTAGCTGACTACCTAATACATGAAAAACTCAGAAAGTTTAAAGAGAGAATTCAGAGAACGTACAAAGAGCTCGTCACAAAACCAAAACTATGCACAGAACCTCTAATTCCTTAGGCTGCATTTTCCTCCTTGAAGCTTTTAACACATTCTAACAAAATTACAATCAAACTTATTAACTTTAATAGCCTATAAGCTCTCTTCTCACATGTGAAGGACTTAAAATTCGCCATAGGCGTTATTATTAAGCAGAGGAATTATGAATTCTCATAGAGATTCATAAATACGCTTACGATCGTCATAATTAAATCTAAATATACCTGATCTAGGGTCTTGAGAAGCTTTATGACTCTTATGAGTAATCGCTCATAATGAACTCGGGACTTTATAAAAATGAGCGGAAGTAGGAACTCTTATAAGTTTTTCTTGTAACAACTTTAAATCAATATGAACGATATACGAGGAATTATTAGAATTAACCTTGATCTAGGATATCGCACTGAAACTAAACCATAATTTTTTATTAATTATTTGTTTTTAATTTTCATTACTAGCAAATAGGGATATGCTAAGGATTGCTTCGCTTAAGACTCATTATAGATGTTCATTAGTGTTTTAATTTTCTCAACTATATCCCACGGGTTCTTAACTACTGTGACATTTCTCATTCTACTTAATTTTTTAATATTCTCTAAGTCTATGAGTCTAGGAATTAACTTAATTTTTTCCCAGCACTTAACGGCTCCATGTGGGCATGTTTTCTCACAGAGTTCACATCCTATACACTTACTTAGATCTATTCTAGGATAACTTTCTATTATTACGATAGCTTTAACTGGACATATTTCAGGTATAACACATACGTTACAATTTATGGCTGAACACGTAGATCTGTCCACATAACAGGGTAATTCTGTGACAGCATAACCCTCTTCACTAGGAATATCTGTAGGAAGGATTATTACGGGCACTAAACTCTTCTCTGCCTGTGCAAATAAAGCGGTGGCTACTGTATCTGCAACTCCACTCACAATTTTTGCAATAGTGTTAGCCGTAGCCGGCGCTATGATTAATGCTGAATATCTCTTCAAATTAATTCTGCCAATATAGTACATTCCCTCATCTCCAGCTAAAAACTCTTCATAATATCCTCCAGGCGCGATACTTCTAAGCTTAGACAATACACCAAATACTCTAGATACCTCATAACCCCATTTAGTTAAAAACACTGTTACTTTAAGATTAAGCTCTTTCTTCAAATACTCCATTATGTTTACACATTCTCTTAAATAAGCTCCACCACCACTCACAGCCCAAGCGATAGCCTTCAATTTCACACATCTTCACCGGGGTGGAGTAAATATTATTTGTGTGGCTATTTGCTTTTAATAGAATATTATGTGCTATAAGAATATATTATTAAGAGTGGTGTGTTTTGGCCAGAGTACTTATTATTACAGGTAGATTAGCAGAACCGATTATAAGAAGGGTTCTTGCTGAGTCTAGGGTAAAGCATGATGTTGATGTCCTAGTAACTCCTGTCCAAGTTGCAGCTTTTCTCACAACCGAGTATATAGCACGGTATCTTAAAGAGTTAAATGTGAAGGGCTATGACTATATACTAATACCTGGTCTCGCGAGAGGATCTGGGAGGGTTATTGAAGAAGTTATTGGTATTAAGACTGTTAAAGGCCCTGTGAACGCTTATGACCTCGCAGAGGTGTTAAAATTAGATGATCTAGGTGTACTTTCGCCAGATATACCGGCTGATGAAGTGATAGGCGGTATTATTGAAGAGAGAAATAGAGAGATATTGAGATTTTTTGAGAACTCTTTAACAAATGAAAACAGTATTCTTGTCGGTAAATTAAGAGTTCCTTTAACTCCACCACCAATTAGAGTTGCCACAGAGATCACTGAAGTACATTTACTTAACGATGAGAAACTCGTTGAGACAGCTCTAAGATATCTTGAGAGTGGTGCAGATATACTTGTACTTGGTTTTGAAGCTTTAGAGTCACATCCGGAGGAAGTATATAAAGCTGTGAAAGTATTAAAAAGAGAACTTGATGTACCAGTAGCTGTTGATACCTCAATACCTAGCGAGATCTCGTCTGCTATAAAAGCTGATGTAGACATGATTATAAATGTGGACTTAACTAATATCGATAAAGTTGAATACATTAATGACGAAGTAGCCGTTGTCACTATTCCTAGAGATCCTGTGAGTGGCGTTATACCCACAAACCCAGATATTAGAGTAATGCTTCTTGAGAAAGCTATAATTGCAGTTAAGAAAAAGGGTTTTAATAAGATTTTTGCAGACGCTGTCTTAGAGCCTTTTGGGCAATTCTTCTCTTCACTTCTAGCTTACTCTATGTTTAAGCAGAGAAACTCACAAATACCATTATTCGCGGGTATTGGAAACGTAACAGAACTTATAGATGTCGATAGTGTTGGTGTAAATGCCTCTGTAGTAATGATCTTGCAGGAAATTGGCGCAAGTGTAGTATTGGTTGTTGAAAAGAGTGTGAAAGCCCAAGGCTCAACATTAGAGACAAAAATAGCTTCACAAATGGCTACGTTAGCATATTTTAAGAGCAGTCCTCCAAAAAACCTTGGAATATCTCTACTTATATTAAAGGATAAAAAAAGATATGACATAGAGTTTGAAAGAGAATATGATATTATCATAGAAGCTATTGAGGAGGAAAAACCCTACACGCTAGATCCATTAGGAGTATTTAAAATTAGAGTTAACCATGAACTTAAATATATAGAAGCTCTATATATAGGTAAAAAAGGCAGGATCTTAATTAGGGGTAAGAGCGCTAAAGCTATACAAAACAAGATCCTTGAGCTCGGTTTAATCTCGCAACTCTCTCACGCTATGTATCTTGGAAGAGAGCTAGCAAAAGCTGAGATAGCATTACAACTAGGTAAGAACTATGTACAAGAAAAATCCGTTTTTACAAAGCCCAAATATATTAAACTTTAAACTTTAATATCTTTAATATGAGATAAGTAGAGGATTTAAATTTATTTCTAAGATCTTAAGATACTTAGTAAGCTTATGAATAAAGAGCTTGTACTTAAACACGTGTCATCATAGTCAATGGTTCTTTTAACCTCAATGACGTATTTGATGAGATCTTCCAAGAACCTTTGAGGTATATCTCTCTAATTAATAATTTTATAGGCATTCCTATAAATATATAATATATGCTTTAAGGAGATTAAACACGAAAGTTTCTTTCAAGATATTCTAAATTATCTATTTTCTTAACACACATAGGTGTTATTTTTGAAAAAGTATATGTTGCTGTATTAGAACTACATGCTAAGAGAGATATTATTTTAAATGCTATTGAAAGTTTGACTCGCTTTCTTACAGATGCTTTTTCGTGTGATTTTAACCAGGGCTTAGAGTATCTTCCAATAATATCGCCAAAATCCATGCCAGCTAGTAATACTTGTGAGGGTTTAAACACTAGGGTAATTGCATACGCCCTATCACCATCAGTAAAGCCTCCGAAATTTAAAACCGGGTAATAAGGTTCAACTTGGGTAGTTATAGTGAAGTGACTTGTGAGCTTCTTCAACTCGTCGGTAAAGCTTGTAAAAATATCAATATTATCTCCATGAATGTGAATAAATAATTTAGAGCCTCTTAGTGCAGAATATAGAATCGCATCTAGATCACCATCAAGATCGCTTACTATAATATGGGGTGTAATACCTACTTCGACGAGAGCTTTAGTAGCACCGTCGGCAGCTACGAGAACACTATCATGTAGAACTTCAGATTTCTCAATTAGCTTTAAATGAGACTCCAAACTAGGTCCTGCACCAAAAATCACGACACTTCTACCCATAATCATAGATTTGCAGGCTTCTAACGGTGGCATGGTAATGTTTGCGATTTCTCTGGCAATTTGTGCCGCGATCTCATCTAACCTTCTGTCAATTGCAAGACTCTCGACGATCTCTAAGTAAATCCTCCACCACTCAGCAAAGCTTTTTAAGATAGAGATAAATCCACTATTAGTACTATACATAGAACTCACGTAGATCAATAATATTTTACTCATTTATTATTATTTTAGCACCACTATTACTCGCCTTAACAACCATATAATCGACTTCTATACCTTTAGACTTCACCTCCTTTAACACTCTCGTGGCAACTTTTATAGCTTTGCCTTGTTCTTCGACGAGACCATAGACGCTTGGACCCCAACTACTCTGTCCTACGCCTTTAACATTGTATTTAAGCATTGTATTTATAATTAATTCTGCCTCTTCACAACAAAAAACACCGCCTTGGTACTTAGAGAAGTACTCTCCTACAGTAAATTGTAGTTTTGTTAATGCTTTACCAAATACCTCAATATCTCTTCTCAGAATAGAGGGGATCATGTGGAGGAAGACTAATTTATAGAGCTCATATTGAATATCTCTTGGAAGCTGTGTAGGCATATCCATAGCTTTTCTCTCACTAACTTCATCAAGCCCTTTCCTCACCTTCGGAGTGAAAATAATAAAACTCCATTTCCTAGGAACAGGTGCGCGGAATATTAATTGCGGTAGATCTAGCGGTGAATTAGGACAAAGAACTTTACCCCCCTCTGAGACTTTTCTACCAGAATTTACTACAAAGCCCCCTTTCTCAAACGCGGCTAATCCTACGCCAGAATCTCTACCTCTACATAGCCTTACAGCTAAATCTCTCACATTACAACTAGATCCACGTAGCACTGATAACGCGCAAGCTATGGCTAACATTATCTGAGTTGTAGAACCTAAACCCATATGTCTTGGAATAACATCTAAGATCTCTATATAGACACCACTCAAATCAAAGGCTCTAGTTACTCTATCTATGCAATCAGAAATATCAACATTAGACTTATTCACAACTTTAAAGACATCTTCGTCTATATTAGAGATTCTCACGGCAACTCTAGGTCTTTCTATTGCTACTCCGAGATCTCCATATGCGATACTATCTGTTAAGAAATTATAAAAACCCATATGAATCCTTGCAGGAGCATATACAGCCACTTTCACGTAGTAACACCCATAAATCTACTTATTTAAGAGAACTAGTAAAAATGTTATCTAGTTCTCTCACATGGTGATTTATTTCTACACGGAGGTTAAACGGGTGTATGCTCTCATAACTTATAACTTTAACGGCGATCTTGGCATCATCACTAAGTTTCTCTCGGAGTGCTTTGTATATTTTATAAGTAGCTTCACGAGCAACGTCTTCTGCGAACTTAGGGTTTCTGAACGCCGTCTTAATTAACATATACTCTTCATCTCTCTTTAGAAAACTTCTCAGAGACGTGGAAAAGGATGAAAGAATATATCTTATAAATACGCAGAGATCAAGGTCTATTGGTTTTGAGGAGTCAATACGTACATGTAATGTAGCTCTCTGAGAATGTGAAGGAACACTAGGTACTGTCATATCCTCCATAAAGGCGTATACTTGTTGAGCACAGGGGCAAACTGTCATACCTCTAATATTTATACTTATACTATATTTTACACTTCCACTTCTATGTAGCTTCACGTTTATATATATGGTTATAGGAACATCATTATTTTCAATTATGCATATATGCTCCATTTTTAACCTTAAGTTAGCCTTAGAGGAGTAGTCATGTTTAATAAGAAGTCTCTCTGCTGTATTTTTTAAAGCCATTTGTAAATCAAGTAGATTAGCATATGCGATATTGTTAAGAGTGATTAAAATACTTTCAACACTTCTCGAGACATGAATACCTCGAAAATGTCTACTAAGATCTACGCATGCGGATATATGAGCCATATGACATTCTAAGTGATTATTAGGGCTCATTAAACATAGTTTAATCCTTAAATCCTGTACACATACATTACTAATGTCTAAAGGTATTGAAGGATTCTCTCCTTGGATATCAGGCAAATGACTTTGAATGATTATACACCTCCACTATGAATATTTATGACATAATTATGTAGTAATTTGTATATTTCGGGTTTTCTCCTCTCATGATTAGTCGTGAAATTACTAATTATTATAGTAAACATAATTTTCCCTAACTTTATTCTTTCCAGTGTAACATGTTACACAAGAAAAAGTATATTTTTCAGAGTATTTATAAATATTTTTCAATTGCTAGGGGTTTTACTCGATGATTACACAGAACTTGGCATTTAAAGAGTTACATCCATATGTAATATTACTACCTACTGGTATTGGTGAGAAAGTACAGTATATTATGACGTTGTTCTCTTCGCCAGTTACTATTGAGGTGTTAAGGCTTTTTGAATGGGAT
>Ga0326760_1001095_pt1 | contig 12505 bp, 16 predicted proteins | sample GCREP_S_FD_207668 | JGI IMG/M metagenome (GOLD analysis project Ga0326760, IMG submission 207668) | Hot spring sediment microbial communities from Geyser Creek Basin, Yellowstone National Park, WY, United States - GCR.EP_S | ecosystem: Environmental > Aquatic > Thermal springs > Near-boiling...
TAGCTCTTTTGGGCTTGCTCGGGCTCCACGACCACCGCTGTGCCCGTGGCGGTCACGACGATGAAGCCCTCGAGGACCTCGCTCGTCTCGAAGTCGATGCCGATGACGGCGTTCGCGCCCAGCCTGGAGGCCTCCCTGATCAGGTCCTGGAGGGCCTCGTCCCTAGCCTTCTTCAGCTCGACGATGTAGGACTCGGCGCGGCCGCCGAGCGCCGCCTCGATCCCGGCGAGCAGCCTGCCGAGCATGCCCCGCGTCCTGATGCTCATGCCGTTGACGATCCCGAGAACCTTCGCGACGCGGTAGCCGGGGAGCGCGTGCGTGGTGCTCAGGAGCATGCGGCGCTGTATCCGGCCGGCGTTATAAGCTTGCCGCTGGGCGCGAGGGCTAAATAGCCCCCCGCCGCGGGAAGCCCGTGAGCTCGCTCCCGGAGCTCGTCGAAAAGGTCGAGGTGGTCTGCCAGTCCGCGGCCACGTTCCTAGCGATGATCAGGAAGGGGCGCGAGGAGGAGGTGCTGAAGAGGCTGGAGGCGAGGGCGAAGGCGACCATCAAGATAGGCGCCGCGCTGGCGAAGTTCGACTACAAGGGCCACTCGCTGACGTACGTGGCGCCCGACCGCCTGATCGTGAGGCTCAAGGACGCGGGGACGCTGGAGGACGCGAAGGCGCTGCTCGCCGAGCTGCTCGCCTAGCGCTTGTACGGGTGGGAGACGAAGAACCCGATGCTGCCCCTCAAGCTCGCCGCGAGCCTCCTCTCCAGCTCCCTCCTCGACTTCGCGGCTAGCCTAGCCACGAAGACGATCTCGACCGCGTCGAGGTCGCTCCGCTGCTCGAAAAGCCTGTCGACTTTCGCCCAGAGGAGCTCGAAGCCCTCCCCCCTCAGGACCTCCGCGAGCCACTCCACCCGCTGGTAGTCGCGGCGCGGCACGACGACGCGGAAGAGGTAGGGCTCGGTCACGCTGAAAGAGCGCGGTGGAGGGATAAACCCTTTGCGCTAGCGCCTCACGACCTCGCCCTCGACCGGCCCCCTCACCTCCCCCCGACCGCGCAGCTCGACCCTCTTCGCCTTGACCGCCCCCTCGACCGCGACGTCGTCCACTAGGACGTGGTCGGCCTCGATCGCGTTGACTTTAAACACCGGTGTCCGGCGCCTGCGGAGCAGCAGTGAGAACAGGCCACCGCGCCCCACCACCCCTCTGGCCCTCTCCACCGCCACCTCCACACCCTTCACGTAGGCGGCTCTCGAGTCGTCGGAAAGCCTCAGCTCCACCACCTCGCCCTCGACGCCCTCGCGCACCGAGAAAGCCCCAGCCAGCTCCACGAGCTTGCCCTTCACGCTCGAAGCCTTGAGCGCGCCCGCCACCCGCACCTCGCCCCCCTCCAGCCTGCCCTCCACGCGCAGGCTCCCAGAGACCTTTACGAGCTCGGCCCTCAGGTCCCCCTCCACCTTCGTCGCGCCGGCGAGCGAGACCCGGACGGCGGTCACGCTGCCGCGGAAGCTGGTTGCGCCGGCGCACTTCACCTCCCCAGCCTCCAGATCGCCCTCAACGCTCCCGGCGCCGCTGATCACGACGCTCTCGTACCTGCCGCCCGCCAACCTCCCCGCCCCGCTGATCCTCGCCGCCCCGCCCGCGACCTTCGGCTTCCTCAGCGCCTCGTAGTAGCGGTCGAAGAGCTCACTCATAGCCCCCCGCCTTCCTCAGGATGTCGCGTATCTCCTCGAGCAGCTTCCTTATCTCCCTCAAGCGCTGGAGGATGAGCTGCTCGACCTCCTCGTCGCTCAAGTCCGCGTACTTGAGCTCCCGGCTCACGCTCCCACCCCCTCCTTGAGCAGATCCCTTATCTCCTCGAGCAGCTTCCTCACCTCATCCAGCTCCTCGAGCATCGCCCTCTGCCTCGCCCTGTAAGCGGTCAACCTCTCCTCTAGCTCGCGGCGCCGCGTCGCGTCCTCGCTCACCCTCTCGCCTTCAAGCTCCTCAGCGACCAGCGCGTACCCTATGACGATCGCGAAGAACGCGATCACACCACCGGCGGCGATGCTCAAAGGAGCGAAGATGCCGGCGGTGAGCGAGTCCAGCTTCCGCTCGCTGACCATGCTCAGCAGCTTCAGCGGCACGTACACCGCGAGCAGAGCCGCCACCGCCAAGGCGCCGAGCGCCAGTAGGACGCCGAGCAGGCTAGCCGCTCTCAAGCTTCTCACCCAGCTTCCTCAGCTCCTCAGGCGATATCACGATCCGGAAGTCCTTCAGCTTGTACACGCGCTTCGCCCTCGCCTCCTCGACCACTTCGCTCTCCACGAGTCCGAGCCGCTCCAGAGCCCTCAAGTGCATGTGCGTTAAGGGGTAGGAGAGGCCCAGCTTCTTCGAGAGCTCGTACGCGTGCCTCGGCCTGACCGCGATGTACGCCAGCATCTTCAAACGGATCGGGTTCGCCAGCATGCGCAACACCTCGGCCAGCCCCCCGATCTCATCCTTCTCTCCATCTTCCCCCATCCCATCGCGAGCCCATCTTGCCCGCTATATATAAACTTTCCCTTGTATAAGGGGAAGTTTATATATAGGCTCCTGCTGGGGGGTAGTGATGGCGGTGGCCGTGCTGGCCGACGGGCTCGCGAAGAGGTTCGGCGCCGTGGAGGCGCTGCGCGGCTTGAGCTTCGCCGCCCGGAAGGGGGAGCTGGTGGTTCTAGCCGGCCCAAACGGCGCCGGCAAGACGACGGCCGTCAGGATCATGACGACGAACCTTAAGCCGGATGGTGGAAGGGCCGAGGTGCTGGGTTTCGACGTGGTCCGCGAGTACAGGGAAGTGAGGAAGCGGATCTACTACGTCCCTCAGGACTACGGGGTTTACTGGGACCTCACCCCCTCCGAGTACGTGGTCAGCGTCCTGATGTGCCGCGGCTTCTCTCACCGGGAGGCGAGGAGGCGCGCTCGCGAGTGGCTGGACGCGCTGGGGCTCTCGCAAGCGGACAGGCCCCTCAGGCAGCTGAGCGGCGGCCAGGTGCGGAGGGCGATCGTGGCGGCGGCGCTCGCGTCGGAGGCGGAGGTGCTCTTCCTCGACGAGCCGACGAGCGGGATCGACGTGGAGGCGAGGAGGGAGGTGTGGAGGGCGTTGAGGGAGCGGGTGCGGGCGGGAGCATGCATAATTTTGACGACGCACGACATGGGCGAGGCCGAGGCCGTCGCGGACAAGGTCGTGATCGTGAAGGAGGGTCGAGCGCTCTACGAGGGGTCGCCGCGCGACCTCGTGTCCAAGGTCCCCTTCGCCTACAGGGCGGTGGTGCGCAAGCCGGCTCCGCCGGCACTCGACCACGCCGTGGACCTGGGGGACAGGCTCATCGTTTACTTCCGAAGCAGGTCGGAGTTCGACGGGTTCGTGGGAGGGCTCGAGGACCCCTCGCAGCTGCTCGCGGCCGGCTCCGTCGGGCTGGAGGACGCCTTCATCCTGCTCCTAGGGGGTGGTGCGGCGTGAGGGCCTTCTGGAGGGTGTTCGGGGTGGCGTACGCGGAGCTCCTGTTCTGGAAGAGACAGTGGATGTGGCTGGCGCAGTCGCTGATGTACCTGCTCGGGTTCGCCGTGATAGCGATCGCGTGGGGCGGGCTGGCCGCCCTGAAGCACATCATCGTCGTATCGGTGATCGCTGGGGCGTGGGGCATCGGCTTAAACGTGATAGGCCAGATGGTGGGCTGGCACAAGCTGTCGAAGCAGTACGAGTTCCACGTCGCGTCCCCATTGAGCCTGGCGGAGTACTACGCTGGCGTGGTTTTGGGGCAGGTCCCGTTCCTCGCCGCCGACGTGGCTGTGCCCCTTGCCGCCGCGCTGCTGCTCGGCGTCCCGCCCGCGCCGCTCCTCGCTCTCTCGGCGATCGCTCTCGCCGCGCTCGCCCTGGGCAGCTTCCTGGCGCTGGCCGTGGTGCTGAGGATTAGGAACCCGATGAACATCTCGGCGGTGACCAACCCGCTCTACTCCCTCACGACCATCCTGCCGCCGGTATACTACCCGATGAGCGCGCTGCCGCAGCCGCTGAGGCTTCTAGCGCTGGCGTCCCCCACGACCCCGCTCGCCGAGCTGGCGAGGCTGGCCACCGGCGCGGCGGAGGCGTGCCTCGACCCCGCTGCAGCCTTAGGGCTCGCCGCGGCTTGGCTCCTGCTCTCAGCCGTCGCCCTGAAAGGCGCGCTGAAGTGGGGGCTCGAGGATTAGCCGGAAGCGGCAGCGCGCGCTACTTAAACCCCCGCGCGGACCGCCGCGCGTGGTCAGGGTCGAGGTCCGCGGGAGGAGGGGCGACTACCACGCGCGCACGCTCTTAACGTGGCTGAACGAGCTGAGGGTGTTCCTCGAGAGCGAGCTGGGCGAGGAGGTCGAGGTGGGGTTCGCGGAGGAGGATTCCGAGTACCCGCTCCTCTACGTCGACGGCGAGCTGGTGTTCGAGGGGTTGCCGGGCGAGGAGGGCTACCTCATCGAGATAATCCGGAGCGCCCGCGACGCGCGCCGCGCTACCGCTTGAGCTTGCCCGACGCGGCGAGGTGCTCGATGAGCTCCTCGTGGCTCCTGAAGACGCGAGTGGTGTAGTACTCGAAGAACGGGCTCCGCACCTCGTGCGGGAAGATCGCGTACACGTCCTTGTTGTGCGTGAAGCCGTAGTGGATCTCGTTGAGGACGCCGGGCGAGACCGCGGTCGTCGGGTAGAAGACCACTATCACGTCGGACTGGTCGATCAGCTTGTAGTCCCTGGCGACGATCTGGTCGATGATGTCGCCCCTCGCGTCCAAGACCTCCTGGACGTCCAGCTTCAGGCGGTACCCGTCCGCCTCCACCTCGAAGCTGTCGGCGCCGCCCCGCTGGGCGCTCTCCGCCAAGCCCACGAGCGCGGCTTCGTCTATGGTGATGGGGTCGAACACGATGACGCCCGCCCTGCGGAGCGCCTCCTTCACCTCGTCCTTCATCTTGAAGTGCTCGGGCTCGCTCAGCACGTGCGTGATCGGGTAGCTGAGGTAAGCCTTGAGGGCCGGCTCCTCCCCCCTCAGCCTCCTCTTCTCGACGCGGTAGAGTATGTCGAGGAGCAGGCTCGGCGGCTCGCGCCTCGCGATTATGTAGAAGGGCTTCCGCCTGTACGCGGCGAGGATCTCCGTGATGAAGGTCTCCTCGTCCCTCCAGACGAGGATGTCCTTCAGCTTCAGCCTACCCCTCCACTGGGTCCTCTCCAGCCTCGCCTTTATCGCGTGCGCGTTGTCGACGACCGTCACGTAAACGTCGGGGTCGATCCGGTTGAGGTAGTACAGGTTGAAGGCGGGGACCAGGTGCTTCTTCCACCGGAAGCAAACGTGGGTGCTGATCACGAGGTCCTCGGGGCTGTCGGGCCCCCTGTACCGCTCCGCCTCCTTCAAGAGCTCCTCGAAGGTCACCGCCCGCAGGTAGTCGAGCGCGAAGGGGTCCATGTCCAGTATCTTGCCCTCGGGTATCTGTATCCCGAGCTCCGCGCTCTTCTCGAACATCCTCCTGCCCACGTCGACGACCTTGAGCCTCCCCCCGCTCTCCGCGGCCGCCGCCTCCACGTAGTCGAGCCTGCCGCTGCCGCTGATCCCGGTGGCGAAAACTATCACGCGGCGGGGGGCGGCGGGGGAGCTTAAATGCCCAGCGCGCGGGTTCCAATACTTTCGCCCATCTATATCCCCGGAAGGTATTACGGGGGCCACCACCCTCTGCATACCGGGTGGTCCCGTGGGTCACCCAGAATTCGGCGGGGGCCCGTACAGAGCTCGGGGTGGGGCGGTGGAGGAGATCGTGCTTTTCGTGGACGGCGGCGAGGAGTCGAAGGCAGCGGAGGCTGAGCTCGAGAAGCGTGGCCTTAGGTTCAAGAGGGTCGACGTGAGCGGGAACGGGCTCCGCGGCTGGCTCCTCTTCGAGTACGGGACCTCGAAGGTGCCCCTACTGGTTGTCGGGAGCGCGGTCTTCGTGGGGTTGGACGAGATCAAAAGGGGGCTCGCGTCTCGGGACGGTAACGGGGGCTCCGGCTGAGCGGTTGCTTTTTCTGCCGCTCCGCCGCACCGGCCCGTGGGCGAGAGGGAGCTGATCGAGAGGGCGTGGAGGGTCTTCAAGCGCGACCCCCGCGAGCTGCTGTGGCTCGATGACGCGCAGGCGGTCGAGCTCAGCGGCAAGATCGTGCTCAAGGTGGACGTCTTCGACGAGACGACGGACTGGCTCCCCGGCATGACGATGAGGGACGTGGGCTGGAGGGCCGTTACAGCGGCGGTGAGCGACGTTCTCGTGAAGGGGGCGAAGCCGCTGGGCGTGCTGCTGGGCGTGGGCCTGCCGGAGGACTCGTTCGACGCGGCCGACGAGCTGTTCGCCGGCGTGGAGGAGGCGTGCGACGAGCTGGGGGTCAGGGTGTGGGGCGGCGACACGGGCTCGAGCGACCACCTGTACGTGGCCGTGGCGGCAGCGGGGGTGGCCGAGAGGCTCGTGCCACGCTCCGGCGCGAGGCCCGGCGACGCGCTAATGCTGGCGGGGCACGAGGTCTCCACGCCGGCCGCCTACGCGGTGCTGCTCGAGGGGGCCGAGCCCTGCGAGGGGGTCGAGGAGGCGATCGAGCTCGCGTACAGGCCCAAGCTCACTAAGCCGGAGTTCTGGCTCGAAGCCTCGAGGCTCGCAACAGCCTCGATCGACGACAGTGACGGGTTGGCGCTCACGCTCCACTACCTCGCCGAAGCGAGCGGCGTGAAGCTGGTGGTTGAGCGGCTGCCCCTGAGCGCGACCCTCCTCGCCTGCGCGGAGCGCTGGGGGCGCGACCCCCTGGAGCTGGCCCTCTACTTCGGGGGGGAAGAGTACAACTTCGTTTTCACCACGAGGGACCCCGACGCGGTCCTCCAGCTCGCCGAGAAGCACGGCCAGAGGGCGTGGAGGATCGGCAGGGTGGAGGAGGGGAGGGGCGTCGTGCTCGAGGGGTACGGCGGCGTGGAACCGAGAGGTTGGGAGCACTTCCGCGGCTGGGCGCTCGGGAGGCGTTTCGGATCGGACCGCCCGCGCAGCCCCTCGCGGCGGTGAGCGCTTCGAGGGAAACCGGGGCGCGCGGGGGCTCTGCCAGAGCTCAAGCGCGGGCGGCGCCCTTTAAAAGGCGCGCCCCTCCTCCACCCGTGAGTGGGGAGGAGCGTAGGCCGCTGGTCCTGTGGCCCGTTTACTTCGAAGCTGGCAAGAGCAGGAGCGGGGGTAGGAGGGTGCCGGTCCACCTCGCCGTGAAGGGGGTTACCGCCGAGGCGGTTCTCAAAGCGGCGAAGGCTGCCGGCTACGACGCGGAGCTGGACCCCAACGCCAAGCACCCGGCCTGCTGGTTCGAGAGCAGCGGCAGGGTCCTGGTCCGGACGGGCGAGAAGAAGACGGTGGTTCTGAGGAAGGTGGCGCTCCAGCTGAAGCGGTTGTACGCCGAGGCCGAGAGGAAAGAGGGGAGGCCCAAAAGGCGCTAAGCCGACTTACCTCCGGCACGTGCGTGCAGGCCGCGCTCGCGCGCCCGGTTCAACGCGTCGCCTCCGCACGGGGCCGAACCCTACTCTTAATACCGCGCGCGTTGAGCGGTGGGGTGCCGCGCATGGCGGAGCCGGTGCGAATCGTCGTCGTGGGCTGCGGAGCGGCGGGTCTTGCGGCAGCCACTCACGCTAAAAGCGTTAACGAGCGCTCCACAGTCGTCGTGCTCGAGAAGAGGAGGTACGCGGTGTACCACCCGTGCTCCATCCCCGACGCGGTGGCGGGGCTTGTGGAGCTGAGCTCGCTGGTCGGGGAGCCTCCGCTCGCGACTGGTCTCGAGGTCCGGACCTCCACCCTCGTCGAGGACGTGGATGTGGGCGGCAGGGTCGTGCACGCGCGCGACCTCCGGAGCGGCGGGAAGCTCAAGCTGGAGTTCGACGCTCTCGTGCTCGCGACCGGCTCGAAGCCCTCCGTCCCGCGCGGCCTGAGGATCGAGGACAGCCGCGGGGTTTTCGCTGTGAAGACGCTGGAGGACGCGGAGGCGATCGCGGAGGCGGCGGGGAAGCACCCCTCCGCCGTGGTCGTCGGCGGCAGCGCGCCGGGGGTCGAGCTGGCGCACGCCCTGGCGCGGAGGGGCGTTAAGGTGGCTCTACTAGAGCTCTCCCCCCACCTGCTGCCCGGCGAGCTCGACTCCGACGTAGCGCGCGAGGTGGAGAAGAGGTTGGAGGCGGAGGGGGTCGCGCTCGTGCTCGGGGACGCCGCGACCGAGATCAGCGGGGAGGCGGGAGCTAAGCGGGTCGTAACGGGGAGCGGCAGAGTGCTCGAGGCCGGGTTCGTGGTGATAGCCACGGGCGTGAGGGCGAACAGCGAGCTCGCTAGGCGGATGGGACTGGAGATCGGCGCGACCGGCGGCGTGAGGGTTGACGAGAGGATGGCGACGAGCACCGGCTGCGTCTACGCGGCTGGGGGCGTGGCGGAGGTGCGTGAGCTCCTCACGGGGAGGCCGATCCTCAGCCCCTTCGCGAGCACCGCGTACCTGACCGGGCGCGTGGCTGGGGTCAACGCGGCTGGGGGCGAAGCCAGGCTCCGCGGCGTCCTCCGCAGCTGGGTGGCCAACATCGGTGGGTTCAAGTTCGGCGCCACCGGCCTGACCGAGACCGAAGCTCGGGAAGCGGGCTTCAACGCGCTCTCGGCGACGGTCGCGGCCCGCGACAAGCCGGCGCTCTACCCCGACTCCAGGTTCTTGACGGTGAAGCTCGTGGCCGACGGCGATAGCGGGAGGGTCCTCGGCGCGCAGGTGGCCGGTGAGGGCGACGCGCTGGGGGCGCTGAACCTCGCAGCCGCGGCGGTAACAGGGGGCTTCACGGTGGAGGACCTCTGCAGCCTCGAGCTCGCCTACGCGCCCTCGCTCAGCGAGCTGGTCCACCCGCTCCGCGCCGCGTCGGAAGCGCTCCTGCGCCGGCTCGGGCGCGCGGGGCTAGCCCGGCGCTAGCCCCCCGCCGCGATCCTCGCCAGCTCCTCCCTCACTATCCGGCTGAGGAGCGCGCCGTCGACGCGGCCGCGCAGCTCCCGCATCACAGCCCCCATCGCGGGGCCGAAGGCCGCCTCGCCCCTCTCCCTGATCACGCCCTCCATCCGCTTCAGGATCCTCCTGACCGCCTCCCTCGCCTCCTCCGGGCTCAGCGGCGTTAAGCCGAGCTGCTTCACCGCCTCCGCCGGGCTGAGCTCGGGCTTCTCGGCGAGGAGCTTGAGGACGGGCGGGATCGCCTCCTTCACCATCCCGCCTTTGGCGAGCAGGTCGAACAGCGCGAAAAGGTGCTCGTCGGTGATGTTCTGGACCGGGACGCCCTCCCTCCTCAGCTCGACCAGCGTGTCCTCCAGCGTGGACGCCACGAGCTGGGGCGGCGCGCCCGTCGCCTCGACGATCCTCTCGAAGAGGTCGAGCCTGTAGGAGCGCAGCACCTTCCCGGCGAGCTCGGGGCTCAGGCCGTAGACCTTCACGAACCTCTCGTACTTCGCCTCCGGCGGCTCCGGCAGAAGCATCCTAACCCGCTCCAGGAGCTCGGCGGTCACCCTTATCGGCCTGATGTCGGTCTCGGGGTACATCCGCGCCTTCCCCGGCATCGGCCGCATGAACCTCGTCGTCCCGTCCGGGTTGGCGGCCCTCGTCTCGGGCGGCACCCCATCGAGGGCCTCGCGCGCCCTCTCGACGACCGCCTCCACCGCCCTCTCCGCCTTCCGCCGCTCCTCGAAGACGAGGACGAAGGCGTCGAGCTCCCCGCAGCCGAGCAGCTTCCGCACCTCGCTCACCTCGCCCTCGCTGATGCCGTAGCCGGGCAGCTCGTCGCTGTGGAAGATGCCCCCCACCTCGGCCCAGTAGCGGGCCCTGTCCGCCATCTCGGTCCCGAGCCTCCGGCCCGGCTGCAGCTCGCGGCCGAGCAGGCCGGCGAAGCCCGGCAGCTTCACGGCGAGCGCGACCCCGCCGGCGGCCAGCGCCTTCTTCGCGATGCGCGAGCCCGTGTCCCTGAACACGTCCGTCACGTCGACCGGCTTCGCTTCGATCTGCTCGCGCGCGACGCCCCTCCTCCTCAGCTCGTCCCTGATCTCGAGGAGCGCCCTCTGCCTCTGCACCTCCAGCTCGACGACCTTGGGGATCAGCTCCAGCTCCTGGACCCCCTTCACCTCGACCCTCGCGCCCCCCTCGACGGAGATGTTGAGGTCCTGGCGGATCGTCCCCAGCCCCCTCTTCACCCTCCCCGTCGCCCTCAGGAGCTGGCCGATCTTCAGCGCCACAGCGCCCGCCTCCTCCGGGCTCGAGATCGTGGGGCCGGTCGCGATCTCCACCAGGGGTATGCCGAGGCGGTCGAGCCTGTAGACGACCTCCGAACCCCTCTCCTCGATCTTCCTGGCGGCGTCCTCCTCGAGGCAGACCGTGGCGATCGGCACCCTCTTCCCCTCGACCTCGACGTACCCGTCGAAGCCGATGAGCGCGGTGCGCTGGAACCCGGTCGTGTTGGACCCGTCGATGACGATCTTCCTCATCACGTGCACCTCGTCCACCACCTTGCAGTTGAGCATCATGCACACGATCAGGGCGGTCTCCAGCGCCTCCGCGTTCAGCGGGTGGGGCGGCTCCTCGTCCATCTCGACGAGGCACGTGGCGTCGATGTAAGACTCGTAGAGGTAGCTCCTCCCCTTCGCGTACTCGAAGAGCGCGGCGGGGTCGAGCTCCCCCAGCTCGCTCCTCGCCAGCCGCAGCCACCTGCGGAACCTGAAGTGCGGCTCGTCCCTCCTCAAGCTCGTCGGGCACGAGCAGAAGAGCTTCTCCCTCGTGTCCAGCATCTGGTGGATCTCCAGCCCGACCCTCACGCTCACCGCGCACCACCCGCGAGGAACCTCTCGAAGTAGTCGAGGGGCGGGCAGTACCACTCCTCCGACCTCTTGTCGATCTCGTACGCCACGCTCGTCAGGAGCAGCCTCGCGACCTCCCTCAAGTCGCGCGTGCGCGCGAGCACCCAGGAGAGCTTCACGAAGGCGGTCTCCGGCAGCATGTCCTCCGCCGGTATCGCGCCCGCCTTCAGGAGCTCCACACCCCTCCTGTACACGTTCAGGTTCACTCGCCCCCATATGCACTGCGACGCTACGACCACGGCGACCCCCTCCTCCACCGCCCTCCTCACGGAGGGAACCAGCTTCTCGCCGACGTGCCCGAGCCCCGTGGCCTCGATGACGACGCCGTGGTAGCCCCTGTCGACGAGGAAGTCGAGGATCTCGGGGTCCATCCCCGGGTAGAACTTGAGGAGCGCGACCTTCTCGTCGAAGCCGTTCTCGAGCACCACGCCCTCCCTCGAGCGCGGGATGTACTCCCTCGCGAAGACCGTCAGCTCCCGGGAGGGCAGCTCAACCTTCGCCAGCGGCACCGCGTTCACGCTCCTGAACGCGTCCCTCCTGCTCGTGTGCATCTTGCGCACCCTAACGCCCCTGTGGACGTAGAACTTCGTGTCGTCGAGGCCCGCGTGCATCGCCACGACCGACTCGGCGAAGGGGGCCTTCACCGCCGTCAGCGCGGCCGCGAGCACGTTCGTAGCCGAGTCGCTCGACGGCCTGTCCGAGGAGCGCTGGGCGCCAACGAGCACCACGGGCCCCGGGAGCCTGCGCAGCGCGAAGGCGAGCGCGGCGGCCGTGTAGCCCATCGTGTCCGTACCGTGCGCCACCACGACCCCGCTCGGCCCCTCGCTCTCGAAGACCTTCGCCACCCTCTCCGCGAGGAGCGCCCAGTGCCGCGGGGTCATGTCCTCGCTGAATATGTTGAAGAGCGTCTCGGCCGTCACCAGCGCCACGCTCTCGAGCTCCGGGATCATCGAGTAGATGTCCTCGGCCGTGAAGTGGGGGTAGACGGCGCCGGAAACGTAGTCGATGCGCGAAGCTATCGTGCCGCCCGTCCCGACGAAGTGGACGCGCGGCAGGCCCTTCTCGAGGGGCGGCTGCGGGGGCGGCGAGCCGAGCCGGGGCTCGGCGCGCCCCACCCTCCTGATCGACTTCACCCGCCGCGAGTCGACGCCGACGTTGTAGCCGTTGGGGAGCTTCAGGACCAGGACGTCGGGATCCCCGTACTGGGGGCGGGGCAGCAGCACCCCGCGCAGGACGACGCCGTCGTCCCGCTCGAGCTCCACCTCGTCGAAAACGCTGGCGCCGGAACCCTCGAGCAACCGCGAAGCTAGCTCGCCGTACCCGCTAGCGCTCATCGCGCGCAGGATAGGGCTGGATATTTCTAGTTTTCCCGCGCTACTCGGCGGCGGCCGACTGCCGCGCCGGGTAGACGATGCGCCTCAAGTAGTTCCTCTCGTTCCTCCTCCTCGGGATCAAGTTCTTCTTCGGCTTGGGCGGTATCTTCGGCGTAGCGTTCCTAACCTTCCCGGCTTTCGTGAGCGAACCGTGGCTCGGCATAGGAAGCCTTCCGAGGCCGCAGTGATAAGCCTTTCGCGCGCAGCGAAGAAGGTGTGGCGGGCCGGCCGGGACTCGAACCCGGGACCTACGGGTTAAGAGCCTCAACCGCGG
>Ga0326760_1001097_pt1 | contig 12503 bp, 13 predicted proteins | sample GCREP_S_FD_207668 | JGI IMG/M metagenome (GOLD analysis project Ga0326760, IMG submission 207668) | Hot spring sediment microbial communities from Geyser Creek Basin, Yellowstone National Park, WY, United States - GCR.EP_S | ecosystem: Environmental > Aquatic > Thermal springs > Near-boiling...
TCACCAAGTCGAGGGCTAGGAGTGCTGGCTTCGGAAGCAGATGCGCTATGTCCTTCAGCGCCTTCTCGAAGCCGCTCAGCCTAGCCTTGTTCACGAGCAGTTTCAGGAACCTGTCGAAGAGCCTTCCATACACCCTCGTCGAAAGGTACTCCAAGGCTTTGAAGGGGCTTGAGCCCCGCCTAACCTCGTCCGCCAAGTCTCTCAGGAAGGCTGGTAGCTTTTCGATGACTTCTGTCAGGGCCGTGTCGTGCCTCTTCCACTCCACGTAGGCTGGCACTGCAAAGCCCAAGCAGGAGATCACGACCGCAAGCGTCGGCGCGAACCTCATTGCGAGAGGCAGTTTAAAGAGGCCCATGCTCGCGCATACCCCCAAAGCCATTCCCAAGGGTAGCCACTTCATCAAGGGCTTGAGGTAGATGGGCGTGTAATATCGAGGGGCCACGTCGGGGCACATCGCATCTGCCACGATTATCAGCATCCCTCCCATCATTAGGAGGGCTAGGGAGAAGAGGGAGACCATCGTTCCAATTTGCTGTGAAGCGAGCAACATGAACATGGTGTAGACGGCGACTGGCATTATGCAGAACATTGAGGTGACGGCTGTGGCCAGAGTGCTCATCCTGTTACCCATAGCCTTGAACGACGACTTCAGAGCGTTGAGCGCCTGAACGTGGAGGTCTCTAAACGCCTGAGCTGGTGAGCCTCCGGTCCTCTCCAAGAAGGCCATGGTCGTGAGGAGCTGCCTCCACACCCCGCCTATCGGCCTGTCAGCCTCTTTCGAGAAGACTGTGGGCAGGGGCTCCAAGGTTATCGAGGCGTCCCTGAAGAGTCGCTTTAGCTCGAAGCTCACGTGCGGTAGGGTCAGCTCCTTCTCCTTCAAGCGGCTCGCTATCTGGATGGTCGAGAGGCCAGCCTGTGCGTAGGCGTCCGCTATTAGGACGGCCCAGTAGCTCTCCTCCGCCAGCCTCTTCAAGTGGGACTTGTAGTCCCTGTACGGCTTCGTGTAGAGGAAGAGGACTATGACCGGCAACGCTAGCGTGGTCAAGGTAATGTGGATCGGGAATGCTGGCAGGAGTAGCTGGGGCGCTAGGCGCTTCAAGAATGGGAGCAGAATGAAGATTATGGCTGGGAGGAAGGAGTAGGCGAGGGCCTTCTTAAACCTCTGGTAAAGCACCTCGGGGTCTTGGAATAGGTAGTAGCGACAGGCCTCCTCGAAGAGCTTCCTCATGTGAAATAGAGCCTTAAAAAGAGGATGAGATGATGTCCTCTCTTAAAGAGCTCTCAAGGGAGGACTTCTCCCGAACCTTCGGGAGATGGTGCGGTCTGCGGAGCTGCAGCTGGCGGTGAGGACGTGGGCGCTGGCAGGGAGACGAGCAGCTGCTCAGCCTTAACGGCCTCCTCAAGCCTCGCTATCAGGCCCTTCGGATTGCGGTAGAACTCGATGAGGGCCTTGAGCCACTCACTGGGCTCCGAAAGCCTCTCCCTAACCTTCGGGGTCGCCGTCACCAAGCTCAGGAACCTCGCGCGCAGCCTCCAAGAGGCCTCTATCTCAGCCTCGCTCTTCAAGCTCCTCTCAGCAATGAGTTTGAACACGGGCCTCGGGTCCTCGACCACAACCCTGTCCTTCTCCAATACGTACTTCGCTACTGTAGTGTACTTGGGCCTGTACTCCTCGTCCAAGCCCTCCACGAAGTAAACCGCCTTCACCCTCCTGAGCCTCTGGCCCTTCGCTTGGAAGAGGCCCATGTGAGCTAGGACCCTCAGCTCCGCCGCCAAGGCCCGCTCCACTCCCAAGTCCTTCAGCCTACCGAACAACGCCTCTGGCGACTCAGCATGAATGGATGCCAGACCGCCCTGCCCGATGCCTAACGCCTGCCCGAAGACCTTCGCCTCCTCCCCTCGAATCTCGTTTATGGTTATGTAGTCGCAGTCGTACCTCAGCAGGTGCTTCACGAGGTCCATCATGGTTATCGCGCCCTCGCTCGCAATTCCGTAGCCAGCCCTCTCGTACATGAGCACCTTGCCCGGGTGGGGGATGTCCATCTCTGGGATGTCGCAGGCGATCCCAATTCTGGCCTCCGGTGGCAGGAGCATCGCCACCGCGTTGATTAGCGTCGTCTTCCCTGTGCCCAGACCGCCAAAGCTCATTAAAGCCAGCTTGTGCTCGCTAGCCAGCCAGAGGAGGGCCATGGCCTCGGGCGATATGACCCCCGTCGCAAGGTAGAGGGGCGGAGTCCAAGGCCTCTTCGGGAACTTCCTTATGACGAAGCTTGAACTTCGCGCGACTTCACCCTCTCCTAAAGTGAGGGCAGCCCTGTCGCCAGTCGGTAGAACCACGTTGACTTGGGGCCTGAAGCGCGATATCGACCTCCCTCCCCTGTAGGCTAGGAGCCTCACCATCTCGTCGAGCTGTTCCTTCGTCAGGTAGATGTTCGTCGGCATCCTCCCGTACCTCCTGTGCGTCACGACCACTGGCCTGTCTGGCGAGTCGCAGGCTATGCCCTCCAAGTTGTCGTCCATGACCAATGGGTGCACGACCTTGTAGCCCACGACCTCCCTCTGGATTAAGTACCTGAGGGCTCTAGTCTCGTAGTCGTCCCCCTTTATGCCCAGAGCGTCGAAGATCCTCGTTAGTCCTCCCTCAACGTCCTCGGGCCTCACTACGTAGAGCAGGACTTCATCGATTAGCCTCTGGGCCTTGTAGAGCGTCTCCTCTGACACCTTCGGGTCTTCCACCACGTACCTGTAGCCCTCCCTCCCCTCTACGATCGTGACCCTAGCGAAGCCGTCCGGCGTGTAGGAGTCGAGCTCCCTCCCCTCGTAGTCCTCTCTCCTCGCCCTCGTGATGGCTATCCTCAGCTTGAAGTCCGGTGGCAACTTGAAGATCTTCTCGGTCGAAGAGGGCTTCTCTCCGACCTCTGAAGCTCCCGACTCAGACTTTCGCTTCAAGAGGCTTGAGAGCCCCAGCTTCATGTATTGACCCGCTTAAAAAGCGCGCAATAGAAGGTGGCAGGAGGTAAAGAAAATCGGGGTTGGCTTACGTGTCTTCGCGTTTTCGCGTGTGTCGTGAGCGTCGTGGCGTCGTAGGAGTCGTCGTTGCGTTGTTGTGATGTTGTCAGCCTGAGAGGCAGGTGACCGTTACTGGGTAGTTCTTCACTGTACCCCCTGAGAACGTCACCGCCACTACAACCAAGTACTGCTGGCCAGCAGTAGGAGCGCTACCGAGAGCTCCTTGGAGCCCCCTCTCAGTGCCCGGGGATATCGTGACGCTCCAAGAGGCCGAGCCGAGGGCCGTAGTGCTACCCTTCGGGTAGACTGTCGCGCTCACGCTAGTTATGTCCACCGAGCCAGTGTTCCTCACGTTCACGAAGATCATTTTATTGCTGTAGAGGGCCACCCCGCTGACCATAGCGTCTGCTGTCTGCGCCTGCTGGGCTATCATTGGGACTACCTGTGATGCTACGAAGCCTGCCACCGCTATTGTCGCCACGAAGAGTATTAGGAACTCAGCCGACAGCTTCACTCCCCACACCTCACGTGAGTCGAGGGCTTAAAAGGGGCAGAGCGCTTGGGCAAGGGCTTGGACAAGAGCGCTCTCAAGTCGTAAAAAAGAAAGGAGGTTGGAGGTTGAGGGCTCTTCGAGGCTCGCTTGGGCGCTCTAGATGCTCTTCACTACGTCGGTCACGTCCTTGGAGACTACCTTGCCGTCGGCGAACGTGCAGGTTATGGTTATCGTCACGCGCTCGCCGACAGCCCCTATGGTGCCTGTACCTGCCGTGATCACTATCTGAGCCATGTCGCCGGGCTTTATCGGCCTAGTAGCGGAAATGTCAGAACCGTCAGCGTACTTGACCGTGAGAGCAGTCGTCCCCTTCCTGGCCGCGACGCCCACTATATCGACGGTCGCCAAGTTCTTTATCATCGCATACATCTTGTCGGGCTTGCACTGTTGCACCTGCGCTGTGAAGTCAGGCGTGCCGGTCATTGAGCCGCCTATGTAGCCCATCGCCCAAGCGGCGACGGCGCCGACTATCGCTATCGTCACCACCAGCAGTATCACGGTCTCTATGCTTAGCTTCACCTTTTGGGCACCCCGCGTAAAGCCTCGCTTAAAAAGGGGAGCGAGCCGTCAGCGGATGGCCGAGGGCTGAGCTGTGCGAGTGCCAGTCTCAAGGACTGGGAGGGGCGGGCAGTAACGACCATCTCCCGAAGGTTCGGGAGATGAGCAGGAAAGAGAGCGCGATTAGAGTGGCAAGAGAGCGAGGAGGAAGCACTTTAGTGGCGCAACAACTACTCTTTAAGACAGGTCGAGCGCGACGTTGAGCACGGCGTTGAGCGCGATGATGAACGCGAGCTGAGTAGCGAGAGGACCTCTGATAGCGAGGACGCTTTAATTCCAACCCTCTTGCTCATCATCTCCACGATTATCCTTTCCAACGCATCGTAACCGTGGTCGAAGAACTCTCTGAGGAAGCGCGTGAAGGCCTTTGGGCCCTCGGGCCTCTCAAACGCTTCCTCCACCTTCAAGCCAGCCCTCTCCTCGAAGTAGTAGTAGAGGGCCTTTGTAACGCTCTCGCCCAGGACGCTCCTCAGCCCCTCGTCGAGGGCCTTGAACGCTAGGCCCGCTATCTCGTCCTCGTGATCGCTTTCTCGGCCTTTCAACCCTCCCCCTTTCAACTCCCTCACTTCTCCTTCTTCGTCTTCGCCCTTCGCTTCGTCGTCGCCTCCTCCGCTGTCCCGCCCTCTTTCGCCGTCCCCTCGGCCTGCCTCGCCAGCATCGTCAGACCCCTCAACAGGGACAGGAGGTCGCCTCGCCCTCCCAGCTCTCTCAGCTCTTCGTCCTCGATCCCCATGTTCTTCAGCCTCTCCCTCAGGAGCTCTGCGATCCTCTCCTCGTACTTCGGCGATGCCTCCTTGAAGTTCTGCCTCAGGAAGGATATGACGAGCTCCGGCTTTGCGAGGAAGCTCGGGTAGCCCCTCAGCACCTTCACGAAGTTGTTGAGGGTCGTGTAGAAGGCCTCCGCCAAGCGACTGCCCAACATCTCCTCCAAGCCTTCCCTAATCGCCTCCTCGACTGCCTTTTCGACATCTCCTCCAACGCCCTCGGCGCCCGTGCTCGCCCTCTGGACCACGAGTCGAGCCACCTCCCCTCACCTCAAGTAGAAGCCTCGCCTTCAGCCCTCATCCCCCGACCCAAGCATAGCTACCGTCGGAATTTATTGTGACGACGACCCCTCCCGACGACGAGATCCCAGTCTTCAAGATCGGCTCCTCCTCGCTCAGGCCCGACGAGCTCACGACTATTCTATCGGGTTGCACCTCGACGATCGCGCTTCCCACGTAGACGATTTCGGAGCCCCTCAGCTCGTTCAGGTCGCTCGCCAGCCTCTTCGCCACGTTGTCCGCCTGCATCCTAGAGACCGTGTGGACTTGTGATGCTAGGAGCGTTACGAAGGTCGCCACCATGATGGTTGCCAGTATTGAGCCTATCATCGCTGAGATAGCCCTCATGTAAGGCCTCGCTTAAAAGAGGGATTGATTCGAAGGATGCAAAGAGGAGTTCAAGGGAGTATTCGAAGGAGAATTCAGGGATTTATTCAGGGCTTGATTCAGGGGTTTTGCGAAAGGCTCCACGACCATCTCCCGGAGGTTCGGGAGATGAGAGGGGCTACTCGGCGCTTACTGCTTCACCTTCTCCCGAACCTTCGGGAGAAGGCCGTGAGTAGCGCTTAACGACGGCGAGCCCCACCGTCGAGCGCGATGGCCATGATGGCCTTCAAAACCGTCCGGCAACTGCCGGACTACTTGATGTGCGCTCCGCACGGTTAGCCGTACGGTTAGTCGTCTCGGTCGTTTCCGCGCTCGCTTGATTGAAGACCATGCGCAGCCACGGCCTTCGCACGCTCATGTCTCGAAGCTTCGGGAGCTGGTCGTGGAGCGCTCTCCTCCCTCGCCATCAACCTCTCCAGCAACTGCCGAACGCCCCGAAAGCTCGCCATGATCATCTCCCGAAGGTTCGGGGTAAGGCCGTGAGCCCTCAGCTCGCCTTTTAAGTCGGTCAAAATAGCGCGGGAGGTGCGAGAGCTATGAGAGCCGCACAGAGGGCAGCACAAAAGACAGACACGAGCTTGAGAGACCTCTTGAGGAAGTGCGAGGAGATAGTCGCGGTCCTCGACGAGACCTCTAGAGAGCTCGACGATTTGGAGGCGAGGCTGAGGCGTTGCTCTTGGAGGCTCACAAGCTTAAAAGACGAGGCGGTGAAGGTTGAGGAGGTCGAAGGGGCCTCTTTGAGAAAAGAGCGCTTGGACAAGGCCTCCGACCTGCTCAGCAGGGCCTCCGCCAAGCTCTTGAAGCTCTCGGAAATGGTTGATAGTGCATGCTTTGAGGTAAGGGCCTTCGTGATAGAAGGCTCGCGGGTAGCCCGAGGAGTCCAAGGAAGAGCGAAAGATGTGAAGGCGTGAGCGCTATCAATCGTCAGCACTCCACGATTATCAGCGGCGCTATCTTCGCTAGCCTGCCCTCGCGTCCATGTCCTGAGCAGTGCCTGTCAGGAAGGTTGAAGCGAGCGATTTCCATAACATTTATAAGTCCCACACAGTATTGAGTTTGTGGTGTGTATATTGAAACTCAGCAGAGGGAAGGGCAAAGTCAAGAGAGTCCAGGTGACGTTTACGGAGGAGCAGTGGGGTCTTATAGAGTGCTTCAGGGGGCACATGGGGAGTGACGATGCTGAGGTGGTGAGGAACATAGTACTGGCATGGCTGGCTGAGAAGTCATTGATAACAGAGAGCGTGAAAAAGGAGATGAGGGATGAGCATTAAAGACAAGTACAGGGAATTTCTGAGGAAAAGGATTACAGGAAAGTACACAGCAGCTGACCTCTTCTCGGGTTGTGGAGGCTTAACTGAGGGTCTCAAACAGGCAGGCTTCCAAGTGCTCTTTGCGATCGAAATGAACCATGAGTGTTGCGAGACTTATAGATGGAATCATAGGGAAGTTGTCTTAATAGAGCGCGATATTCATAAAGTTGACGAAGAAGATGTGCTGGACATGCTCAAGGACACCTTTGATGTAGAGACTGTTGACCTGCTAGCTGCAGGACCGCCGTGCGAGGGCTTCTCTATCGCTGGCTTGAGAGATCCTAATGACCCACGGAACAGGCTTTTCGAAGAATTCATGCGCTTCCTAAAGGCTCTACGGCCCAAGTGGTTTATCATAGAAAATGTGCCGGGGCTTATCTCCATGGAGAAGGGAAAAGTGCTCGAGAGAGTGCTTAGGGAAATCCGCGAGGCTGGTTACTCTGTCCGCTATAAAATCCTCAACGCCGCCGACTACGGCGTGCCACAGATAAGGGAGAGGGTGTTTATAGTCGGTACTAATACTGGCTGCCCGATAACGTTCCCAAGCCCGACCCACGCACCACTACATCAGGGGCAGGTCACGCTCGGTGACCCCCTCAAGCCCTATGTTACTGTTTGGGAGGCCATCTCCGATCTACCTCCGCTAGAGCCTGGAGAAGAGAAGAATGAATACGCGACCCCACCCCAAAACGATTACCAGCGGCTAATGAGAGAAGGTGTGGGAAGTCAAGGCCTGAAGAATCATAGAGCTGTCAGGCATAAAGAATACATGGTCGAGAGGTTCAAGCTCATACCGCAAGGCGGTAACATGAAGGACCTGCCGCCTATTCCTAAGATAAAGCCTAGGAGGATTTACACAGCCAGGTGCAGGAGGCTTAGGGCCGACGCCCCCTCTTACACCGTGACCGCTCACTGCCTCGACGAGCTCATACATCCATTCCAGCACAGGGCCATCACGCCGAGGGAGGCTGCCAGGTTACAGTCTTTCCCCGACAGGTACGTTTTCTTCGGCCCCCTAGCCAAGTTCCACTCGGACCCCAGGCAAGATCAATACGAGCAGATAGGGGATGCCGTACCACCGCTCCTCGCCAAAGCCGTTGCGCTAGAGATAGCAAAACACCTCGATAGCATAGAGGTACGCGCCCCCGTAGTAGGGGCACGTTAGCTCGGGGGTCGTTTTTGGCCGAGAACTTTGATGTTGACAAGGAGATAGCGGAGAGGTTGCTTAAGTGGTTTGAAGCCAATAGAAGGACCTTCAGTTGGCGGGGGGAGAGCGATCCTTACAAAATAGCCGTCGCTGAGATCCTCCTTCAAAAAACCAGAGCGGAGAAGGTGGATGAGTTCTTCAAGTATTTCATCCAGAAGTACCCCACCCCGAGCTCCTTGTTAAAGCTATCCCTAACCGAGCTTGAGGAAGAACTAAAACCACTGGGTCTTCACAGGCAGCGTGCCAAAAGGTTAAGGGAGCTCGCGGAAAGCTTAGTCGAAAAATACGGTGGCACTCTGCCCGACAGCATAGAAGAGCTCCTAGCTTTACCGGGTATCGGAGAATACGTCGCTAATGCGGTCCTTTGCTTTGCCTTTGGAAAGGAAGTGCCGTTAGTGGACACGAATGTTGTAAGGGTTCTTAAGAGGGTGTACCTGATGGAGACTATAAGAGATGCTCGTAGGGATCCCCGCGTATGGGAAAAGGCATGGAAAATCCTCCCGCGGGGAAGGGCTAAGGAGTTCAATTGGGCCCTCATAGATTTTGCGGCTTTGGTCTGCAAGCCGAGGAACCCTGAATGCGGTTCGTGCGTCTTGGGGGATATATGTAAGTGGAGGGGGCAAAGGGGAAGATCAAGATAAAAGACCTTAGAGAAGGTATGCTCCACGTAACTATAGAAGTCCGCGTGGTCGGTCTAATAGAGTTGGCTACCGTAAAGGGGAAGAGATTAGCAAGGTACCTCGTCGAAGATGATACTGGCAGGATTGAGCTCGTATTGTGGGACAGAGCGCCAATCAACGTGGGTGGCAGGGTCTTATTGAAAAATGCCTTCGTAAGCCGCGACTACGAGGGGAGGCTTAGGTTAAATGTGGGGAAATTCGGTGATATTAAGGCTCTAGAGCGCCCTCAATAGCTCAACGAACTCCTCAACTGAGAGGAGCAAGTCCACCGCATCTAACGGCTTAGAGCACTCTTCAATGTACTTCTTGGCCCTTTCAAAGGCCTCTTTCTCCTCTCCCTCGGTCTTCTGGACAACTATGCAAGATAACACCTTCTTCACCTTTCCACCCCCCTCATCCTTAACCTGGCTCCGTATAAGCCTCTTGGCGTTGTAAGCATCCCACAGCTTCCCCTTTATCCTATCGGTCCTCGCCGTAGTTGTGGCGTCGATCAGCAGGATTGTATCTCCTTTCCTAACTTCGAAATTCGGCCTGAAACAACCACCATATTCAGGCTTTTTCCTAAAACCGTCTATTACCTTGCTCAACTGCGCTTTTACCAGCAATCCTTCAATTTCTGCCTCGAAATTTGCACCTCTCTTGGCCTTTTCTATATTGTCTCTTGTCGCGAAATCCTCTACCATGGTACTACCTGTACTTGGGCGGGATATAAGGCTTGGGGTAGCCCATTTGGACCTAGCAACTTAACATGTTACGTCTGACATCCTAGGTTGCTAGGTCCGCCCATCTCTTGGATTAATGTGCCCGTGCATTTTCGGGGTGCTTTCTTAGCTTCTAACCGCGCGGTGATCGAGCGCTTTAAGGCAAAGGGAGCGGTAAGGCTGTCAGGTACTGCACCAAGTACTTAGACAGGGATTTGCGCGGCCTCAAGTTCGGGGTGATCATCTTCACGGAGAAGAGACACCTTCGAGCTGGCCGAAGGAGTTCTTTCTTGAAGCTTGACTTTACTTACCGTACTGTTCCACGGCTCTTTTGGGGAGGACCCCTTCTCTTCGGGGGAATTTTAAAAAAGCCTAGGTACCCCGTCTTCAAAAAGAGCTGTTAGGAAATGTTGAAGCGACAGGCCCAAGCGCGCAACCCTCTCGAGCCGAGCCCTCACCCTGTCCTTGAAGGGTGGCGCCGGGTGGGGGACTCGAACCCCCGCTCCCCAGAGGGGAACGGGCTTAGCAAGCCCGCGCCCTGCCAAACTAGGCGAACCCGGCCCCTGGTCAGGGCGGTTAGGAAGCAGCGGAGCTCGAATAAAAGTTTACTTGAAGGGGGGATCTCATGGAGAGGGATCGAAAGGAGGCTTGCCCATCACCTAGTCATCTTTTGATCGAGCGGAAGATGGCCATAGGCAAGCAAGAAATGAAGGAGCGTGTGCAGTGGCCATCAGCATGCGCTAGTCTTCTCCCTTACCATCGAGCGCAACGGCCATCAAACTGTCCAGCAGCTGCTGGACAGGCCCTGAAAGCTCGCCATGCCCCTCTCCCGAACCTTCGGGGGGGATGGTTGTAGGGCTCTCGTGGAGGGCCACCAAGGCCACGAAACATGGAAGCGTCCAGCAGTTGCTGGACTGCTTGAAGGCCGTAACGTTTACCCGAGTAAGCGTGGGGGTCGAGGGCTCCGAGGTTAGTGGCGCGAGGGCTAAACAAGGTTGAAAGCACATCTAAGCGACGATGATCGAGGAGGGCAAAGACCCACGATTTTCCACCCCTCCACCTTTCCGCAACACTTTCTGTGAGAAAAATCGGCTCCAACTGCGGCGCGGGCCATCCCGAGCTATCTGATCTCCTCAATAGCTTGTGATCGCAACAGGAGGGAGAGGGAACAGGCGCTTCTCCAGCCTTTCCACCCTTCCTTGTAGGCTACCTATCGCTTGCTGCAACTCGACGACCATCTCTGCCAAGCCCCTCAACTCCTTCTTGATCTCTCGTAAATCTTGAGCCGCTTCCTTCACCTTAGCGTACGTATCCTCCTCGCTCGTGGTCGAGAGGAGCTCCTTCGTCAAGTACCCTTCTATCAGGGCCTTGAGCAGTGCGCAGGGGGCTCGTTAATAAAGCTGAGCACGGGCAGGGCGAGGAGCCGACCTTCGACAGTTGCTGGACGCTTTCACGGCCGTGCGAAGGCGCTCGTCAAGGCCGTGTCCCGAACCTTCGGGAGATGAGAAGGTCTAATGCGAAGGTCTATCCTGCGCGCTCCCTCGTCTCTCGAAGCCTTGGAAGAAGGCCTTTGTCCAAGCGCGCTCTGAGAACCCCGCTCAGCCAAGGAGCGTAGCAGGGATACCTCAGCTCCGCAACAACCTTCCCGTCCCTATAGACTTGGACGACCGCGTTCTCCAAGACGAGCATTGGTGCGACGACGCCATCCCTCCTCCTCACGAACTTCACCTCGCCCTTCTCAGCCCTCACGAACTCGTAGCCGCTCGCAAGCCAGAAGCCTCTCTTCGGATCTGGGACGCCGAGCTCTACTCCCCCGACCTCCAGTCGTCCTAGGACGATGCCCTCTGGGTCCGCAACTCTCTTAATCACGTCCTTCACGTCCGCGACTTCGACCTCTAATCGGCGCGTGGAGAGCAGTTCCTTAACGAGCTTCCTCACCTCTCCCGCCAGCTCCCTCTTGAAGATGAGGTAGCCTGACCCTCCCTTCTCCACCTCCTCACCACTACAATCCGCGAGCCAGCACGCCTCCCCCTCGAACTTCTTTAAGAAGGAGTTGATGCGCTGGAAGTCGAGGTATGAAGCGCGCTCGGGCTTGAGGTGGAGCGCTAGGACCTCTCTCAAGAGCTCGGCGTAGTCCTCTGCGTAGCTCTTCGCGTGGCCTTTTTCGTGGTCCTCGCCCTTTTTGAGAGGCGTTGTGAGCGTGGTGAGAGTGTTCTTCACGGCCATCTCCCGAAGGTTCGGGAGATGTGGAAGTCTATTCGCTCACGACCTCCACGCTCTCAAGGTCGAGCCAGTTCAAGAGCCTCTCGTGCAGAGCGCCGCCGGATGTCCTGCGGGATACGACGATGCCGGTCTTAGTGGCTCTCTCCACGACGCCCGTGAACTCTTCTCCAGCGCAGACCGCCTTGACCTTGCGCCCGATTAAAGCGTTGACGGCGCTCCTCAACCGCTCTATTACGTCGCGGAGCTGTAGCAGGAGGTCGTTGATGGAGTGCGCGACCGCTTCTACGTCCGCGAGCCCTCCTACGGTTACTTGAGCTTCAAGCCTTGCCTCTTCGGGCCTCGCCTCGGCCTCTAGTGGGGCTTTAGCCTCAGCCTTGAACTCTTTGAACTCCTCGTCTTCGCTCGGTTTGAGCTCGCCGACCTCGCCGACCTCGACGGGCTTGGCTACTTCAGCGACCTCAGCAGTCTTAGCCTCGGCCACGTTTGTGGTTTGAGCACTTTCAGGTGTAGACCCCAGCTCTTCAGCGCTTTCTTTTAAGAACTCAGGACCCAACCACTTTTCAAAGAACTTGTCCACGTCCTCGGGCCTTTTCAAGACAGCGCTCAATCCAACCTTTGATTCGTAGGGCTCTTCGTGGGCCTCCTCGACCTCTTCAACGGCTTTCTCGACCTTCTCACCCTTCTCGACCTTCTTTACCTTGGACTCCTCGACCTTCTCCTCCCTTTCCTTCAACTCCTCCTCATATCGTCTTCCAAGCTCTTCGATCTCCCTGACCGACGGTAATTCCTCTCCCTTTCCGTATTTCTCGACCAAGAGCTCGACGAGCCTCTC